>SDBT01009558.1_pt1 | contig 15710 bp, 15 predicted proteins | sample 2277101 | NCBI WGS metagenome assembly SDBT01 (sample SAMN10404973, study PRJNA504765) | marine sediment metagenome | isolation source: marine sediment core GS10_PC15, 103 cmbsf | place: Arctic Ocean: Southern Knipovich Ridge | collected 2010 | reverse complement strand
CATTAATAAACTCGCTGAGCAAAACATCGCTAAAGCGGAAATAGACAAAATATTAAGAGAATATATCGCTCAAGTTGAGGGCATCGGGATCATTATTACTAAAGATGAAATATTGAACGGAGATCCCAGCGATAGAATAATGGCAAGTTTCCAAAATTTTACAGATCCGTATAAGAGCGCCGATTTGATTGTAATGCCTAAGGAATATTGGACATGGAGCTATCCGCTTGGTGCAACTCATGGATCTCCCTATGATTATGATTCTAATGTTCCATTAATAATTGTGCACAAGAGTTTGAATAAAAAATTGATTAACAAATATTATGGTGCTGTTGATATTGCTCCGACAATTGCCAAGATATTAGATATCCAAATTCCTGATTTTGTGGATGGAAAACCGATATTTTAATAATAAGGAACAGACTTGGAAAATCAAGAACGTAATATTTTAAGACCAAAAATTCCAAGGCGGACGCTAAACCAAATGATAATTGAATTTAAGATGTATTGGAAGAATTACGTCTTCCAAAGTGTAGCTGCCACTATTGCTACAATGATAATCTTGTTAGTTTTGAGTTTAGAAAACGCAGTTGTTGTGGCGTCAATTGCAGCATCGATTTTTATAATATTTGCTATGCCTAATTCTGTTTCTGCCAGGAAGAGAGCAATAATCGGTGGGCATTGGATCGGTTTATTTTTTGGTTCTATGTGGACTCTTATTCCGCAACCTTATTATTTTATTTCAATCTTCGTGTTCTCACTGGCAGTTGGATCAACAATACTTGTTATGGTAATTTTTGATATGGAACATCCGCCGGCAGCCGGAACAGCGCTTGGAGTAGCAATTACCGGTTTCTCTTGGAATGTTGGTATTGCCATAATTACTAGTACAATCCTCTTAGTAATTATTAGATCAGTATTTAAACCATACCTTAAAGATTTGGTATAACAATTTTGTTATTCCGCACTTGATGCGGAATCCATTATTATAGATTCCCCCCCGATGCATGGGGGAATTACAGGCCATGTGGGTATCGCTTATTTAATGGAACGCAGCAATTCTGTAGTATTATCACAATTTGTAATATACTCGAAATAGAGTATTTTTACTAAATCATAGGACTAAATCAGCACTAATTCTTAATTTCACACGGTAAGAAACAAGAATTACTATCAATTCTTTTAAAATAGGAGGTCTATCATGCCTTTATATAATGACCTACGACCGCAAAGTGATTATAATCAAAAAGACTATGCTCTAATTTTCCCTGAAATGTTAATCACCGAAAAGAAGCGAGCAATAAAAAATCTATTAGCTTTGAGAAAAGGTCTTGATGATGATATACCGCCGAAAAGAGTGGACAAAAATATAATAATTGGAAGCTGGAACATTAAGGAATTTGGACATACTACGCAAAGACTGCCGGAAGCATATTTCTATATTGCTGAAATTCTCAACCGTTTTGATTTAGTTGCCATTCAAGAGATAAAATCACACTTATACGATTTGAATATAATAATGAGTTTATTGGGAGATAATTGGGCCTACATGGTGAACGACATCACCGAAGGTACTAAAGGAAATTCGGAACGCAGTGCCTATCTATTTAATAAAAAACGCGTTCAATTGACCGGCGTTGCCGGTGAGATAGTATTATCGGAAAAAATTACGGAAAGCTCCGCTATCAAACAGCTCAAGCGCACACCATTCATTACCGGATTTAAGGCAGGTTGGAAATTATTCTCTTTGATCAATCTCCATCTGCATCCCGGTGAGGGGAGCGGCAACATCGAGTATCGTAAAAAGGAAGTAGAATTACTGTTGGCAGCCATCGGAGAAAAACTATCCAAGCAACATTTTTGGAACGAAAACCTGATCATTGTTGGTGATATGAATTTGTATTACGGAGCAAATAAGGACGACCCGACAGTTCAGTTATTTTATGATGCCGGATTTAAAGAGGTGGAAAATTTGATAGGTGTGGATACAAGTGTTTCATTAAGTGTAAATGAGGCTTATGACCGAATGTTTTTAAGCGACAATAATTATTTTAAAATTGTCAAAGACGAAAACGGAAAGGAAATCGGAGATGTTTTTAATCCGTTTAATTACGTTTATAAAGATGGGCAAAAGCAGACTTACAAGAAGTATATGAAAAAGCATTACGGCGGTACTGCTAAAAATTTAGATGATCCTGTTGATTTAGCAAGTTATTATAAACATCCTTGGCGGAAAAATCAGTTATCTGATCATTTTCCCATCTGGATAGAATTAATAATTGATTCATCGGATGATTTTTTAGAAACTAAGTTGAGTGAGTTATTGGTTCACAACAACTGAACTGTGAGTATTTAAATTTTAGTAAAACTATTAATGAGAAATAAATAGCATGGATAGAAAAAAAAAGATATTAATAATTGGAAGTAATGGTTTTAAACGTAATACTAAAGAAATATTAGTTGATTCGATATCATGGCACCAGATTAAATCAAAGAAAAAAATAAACATTTGTGATTATGATATTTTAATAATTGATTTATTAAATATTGTGCATGAAGAAGTGGATTTTAATAAATTTTATAAAATTGTTAATATTAATAAAATAAGAGAAATAATTTGGAACAATGGAAACGTTATTGTGATAGGAGATCCAAGATTTAACTGTATCGCTGATGAAAAAGAAAAGATAGAAATACCATTCTTACTTTGGTCCGGGATTGAATACTTTTGGGATAACTCGGCAGGAGATATAGTTAATTTCAAAGATGACTATTTACATCAAAATTATGTAGAATACATCAAGCATCTAAATGAATGGGAATATTCACTAAAAAGATGTAAAGTTATTGATGAAGAAATGAATAAGACAATAAATAGAGATTATTTTCAAAAAGAGAATTATCATTTTGAAGTAAAATTAGATAAATTTTGTTTTAATCGGTATAATAATGGTTTAGCCTTTACTGCCCAGCATGGCATTTTTCATCTTGACAAAGAGATATTTTCCCTTAGTCCAATAATATTTTTACCTAAAATAAATAAAAATGAAGATGAATCAATGCAAATTGTTCTTAAGGATATATGTGGAATAGAAGCGGAATTACCTTTACCGGAATGGTTAGATGATTTTAAGGCACCAGGTCAAACTGAATATGACAAGAAAATTGAGAGTATTAAATCAAATATAAATGGTCTTTATAATGATTTAAAAATAGCATTTGAAGAAAGAGATAAAAAAAGAACTTGTTTAAAATTACTTTATGAACGTGAATATGCATTGGAACCAGCGACTCGTACAATTTTACGAGAATTGGGTGCGCATGTAGAAGACCCAGAAGAAATGAATAAAGAAGATGGTTGGATTGTTGTCAAAGTTGGAGACAAAAAGTATGAAGGAGTTCTTGAAATAAAAAGCACAAAATCAGATACATTTAATGAGGAAGGTCGGAAACAATTGCTTGATTGGATTGATAGAGGAAGGAGGTTAAGATCAAAAAATTTTAAAGGTATATTTATTGGAAATAGTGCTGTAGATAAACCACTGAATGAAAGACCATATCCTTTTAGTAATAGTTGGCAAAAAAATGCAAACCTTAGCGATATTTGTGCAATTACAACTGATGATTTATACAGGATATATATTATGAAAACAAATGGAGATTTAAATATTACTAAGTTTTGGGAATTATTGTTTTCAACTAGTGGAATTTTTGATATTAAACCGTTACTAAAAGTCGAGGAATAATATGATTGTAACCCAATTCCTGCAGTCATTTCAATCCGATGGACTTACCAGCTTCTTTAAGTTCTTAACCTTTTTCGGCGACAAAGAATTTTACATAATGGTCTTGCCCTTGTTCTTTTGGTTATGGGATAAAGAAAAAGCGCTAAAACTGCTATTCATTTTACTGCCCTCCTTGTTAATAAATTTTTGGCTAAAGGAGCTATTCCACAGCGCCAGACCGCTCGGCGCTGCCTTAATTGAGCAGGGCGGGTTTGCCTTTCCAAGCGGTCATGCTCAGGGCTCCACAACCTTATGGCTGATGCTGGCACTGCTCATACGCAAAAAGTGGCTAAACTATTTAGCCGTCGTAATGATTATTTTGGTTTCGGTATCCCGATTATACCTCGGTGTGCATTATCCTGTTGATATAATGGGCGGAATTCTAATGGGATTATTCCTCGTTCTCGCATATGATAAATATATTCACGATAATGCTAAAATATTTCTCACCGCTAAAACCGCGCTGGGTAAAACGGCAGTGCTTTCGATAGTAATTTTGTTCTTCACAATTTTATATCCCGTCGATGATGCAGTAACGATACTTGCCGTTCTGTGGGGTTTTGGAATAATACTCATTTATTTTGATGTACTAAAAAGCACACTCCCGCAAGGCATCATTTGGAAATTGCTGATACTCATAGTTGGGATTGTGGGCGTTTTGCTCATTTGGAAAGGACTTAAAACCATCCTGCCGGTTATGGTGCTCACAAGATTTTTACGATACGCGCTCCTGGGCGCATGGATTGCCATCCTTCCGGCTATTATTAAGCAACGGAAACAAGTAACGAGGTAGTATCCCTGTCATTCTGGACAGAGTGAAGAATCCATTTTAGCATAATCGAGGGAAGATTATTTATCTTTCAGTCGCTGTGCTCCTTCGAGGATGATAAGTGTAGTTTCCTAGTTGATAGATTCTTCAGATTGGCAGACTTGATAAATATAGAAAATAATTGTCATTCTGAACAGAGTGAAGAATCCATTATGATGATTTGCCGAAAAACATAGATTTTTCTTTACACTCAGAATAACATGGTATTAATCATACCAATCTTTGGCTAAATCATTCCAACTTGGATTCATGGATTCTATAAGATCGATTTTCTTTTTTCTTAGTCATCCCTTAATACGTTTTTCAAATTCTAAAGCATCATTTATGTTATTTGTTTCTTCAAAATAGACGAGGTTATGTATATTGTACTTCTTAGTGAAACCTTTGATCATATTATTCTTATGTTCATATACCCGACGTTCTAAGTTATTCGTAACACCGATATATAAAGTACCGTTTCGTTTACTTGCTAAGATGTACACATAATAAGTTTTTTCCATTCAACTAAAATTAATGATATCCCTCATTAATATGAAATTATCAATTGAATTGTCATTCTGAACAGAGTGAAGAATCCATTATGATGATTTGTTGAAAAACATAGATTTTTCTTTACACTCAGAATGACATGCGGGATTCTTCTTTAACAAATACCAAAACTCACGTAATATTCATTCTTAATGTAATTGATTTAATATGAATAATCTGACAATACTAGCCATCTTCATAATCTTTGTTGCAGGATTTATTTGGTTCAATGAGAACCGTATGAAATGGCGCAGATGGAAAAAACCGAGCAAAACTTTTCCACCTGCTTGGCGCAAAATTCTAACAACAAAAGTATCCTATTATAATAACCTTGACAACAATGAAAGGCAACGTTTTGAATATAAAATTCAGGAATTTTTAAACAACGTGCGAATTACCGGAATTAGTACAGATATTAATGAAACCGATAGAGTACTAGTTGCAGCAAGTGCGATAATTCCGATTTTCGCATTTCCCGATTGGCAGTATGTAAATCTACGGGAAGTATTACTCTACCCAAATCAATTTGACAGAGATTTTAAAACCGAAGGCGGTGCAGGAGGCATTCTTGGTATGGTTGGCTCCGGCTATATGAGTGGTAAAATGATTTTATCCAAACGTGCATTACGGCATGGATTTTCCAATGAATCCGATAAGAAGAATACCGCTATCCATGAGTTTGTTCATTTAATCGACAAAGCCGATGGGTCGATAGATGGAATTCCAGCGGTTTTGCTGGAGAAACAATATACAATTCCCTGGATTGATCTGATAAAGCATAAGATTGATGAGATTTATGAAGGTAAATCGGATATCAATCCGTATGGAGCGACAAATAAATCGGAATTCTTTGCGGTAATCAGCGAATATTTCTTTGAAAGACCAAAATTATTGAAAGCAAAGCACCCTAAACTTTATGAATTGCTTGAAGAAATATTTAATCAGGAAATGACTTCCAAAGTATTAAAGAAAAAATCAAAAAATATTGGCAGAAATGATCCGTGTCCCTGCGGCAGCGCAGAAAAATTTAAAAGATGCTGTGGTAAAGAGCATTATAAATAATAGGAAAGATTCGTAAGTTTTATAATTAGATTACTTAACCTGCACATAAAAAGTATGGTGATTCATTCATGAAAAATGACAAAACTACAATTAAATCATATGTTCCCGCCGATGAAAGCCCGTTGGAGTTCACGTTAAAAGCGGTAATTACCGGTATAATATTTGGCATATTATTTGGTGCGGCAAATGCTTACCTCGGGTTACGCGCCGGATTAACGATTTCAACCTCAATTCCCGTTGCGGTGATGACAGTAGCTGCATTCAGAGCACTAAATACAATCGGTAAAGGTGGTACCATCTTGGAAGCAAATATGTCACAAACCGTTGGTTCCGCATCAAGTTCGCTGGCGAGTGGTGTGATTTTTACGTTACCTGCGCTATTCCTTTGGGGATTTGATCCATCGCTTGTTCAAATGACGCTATTAGCGATGTTTGGTGGAATGTTAGGTGTTTTGTTTATGATTCCACTAAGAAAATTTTTAATCGAGCGTGAACATGAAAAATTACCATATCCGGAAGGTACCGCCTGCGCCGAAGTACTCATCGCCAGCGAAGTCGGCGGGAGCCGTGCTAAGAATGTTTTTATCGGTCTGGGAGCGGGAGCATTTTTTAAATTTCTTTTTAGTTGGCTAAAATTATTTCCAAGTGATATTCATTTTAAAATACCATTCTTAAGGAAAGGCGAGTTAGCCGTGGATATGTCTGCCGCGCTATTTGGCGTTGGTTATATCTTGGGACCGCGCATAGCCACTATTATGGTTGGTGGAAGTCTTTTATCGTGGGTGGTTATTATTCCGTTTATTGCCTATTGGGGGGCGGGACAAACCATACCATTATATCCTGAAACATCATTATTAATAAATGATATGAGCGCAAGTTTAATTTGGACAAGATACGTTAGATACATTGGTGCAGGCGCAGTGGCGGCGGGAGGGATCATCACACTTATAAGAAGTATCCCAACTATGATAGAAAGTTTTAGCATAGGCGCTAAACAGTTTAAAGATACATTGAATAAAACGTCCATTAAAATTCCACGAACCGCACAAGATTTACCACTCCATTATGTTTTGATAGGTGTAGTATTCGTTGCTATTGGAATGGCAGTTGTTCCCTATGTTTTTGGACCAATTTCAGGAGTTTTAATGAGATCGATCGGTTCACTTCTTATTGTTATATTTGCTTTTTTCTTTGTAACTGTATCATCAAGAATAGTTGGACTTGTGGGCGTTACTTCAAATCCTACTTCAGGTATGACAATTGCTACATTATTAGGCACAAGTGCCATTTTTCTTGCTTTAGGGTGGACCGGAGACGTCGGTAAAATCGCCGCCATAACAGTTGGTTGTGTGGTCGCAATTGCAGCATCAATTGCCGGTGATACATCGCAGGATTTGAAAACCGGATTTTTACTTGGCGCAACACCTAAAAAACAGCAAATCGGTGAATTATTAGGAGTATTTACATCAGCGACCTTTGTATGTTTATCAGTGATTCTCCTGAGCAAAGCGTATGGTTTTGGTACAGCGGAATTACCGGCGCCGCAAGCAACTTTAATGAAGATAGTTATCGAAGGAGTACTCGACAATGCCTTGCCATGGGGTTTGGTTGGAATTGGAGTTGTTATTGCTATCGTTGCTGAATTATTTAGGATTCCAAGCCTGCCATTTGCTGTGGGAGTATATCTGCCGGTTGCCACAATGATGACGGTTTTCTTAGGCGGATTGTTAAGAAATATAATGGAAAGAACAGCGAAATCCGCAGAGGAAAAAGAACGAAGACACGAAAACGGTATATTAATAGGTTCAGGATTTGTTGGCGGTGAGGGCTTGTTAGGAGTCGCGATAGCCGGAGTTGCATTCTATTATGGACGCGCACCACGCGGAATTGGCGAAGAATGGGCGGGGGCATATGCACCATTTTTAGGATTGGCTGCATTTGGATTGTTGGCATTCATTTTTGTTAGAAGGATAAAAATAAAAAATTAGTTTAGAATGCTGAAAACACAAAATTATTACATGTCCCCTCTTGAGAGGGGATTTAGGGGTGTGTCTAATTGAAAAATATTAAAATTTACACACCCCTCCGACAAGTCAGAACCCCTCTCAAGAGGGGACAGCTTAGTGGTTACAATATGAGAAAAACAACATCGAGAGCAATAATTCGCTAAGATTTAGATGCATTTTTTTACTCGCTAGAAGTTTTTAAAATCCAATAGGATTATTTAATATAAAATACATTGGTGCAATAAGTGTCATCATTAAGACAGAATAGTATCATCTAACCAATATAACTTATAACAAATTATATGGAGAAGAAAAAGTGCAAAATTCAAATGCGGCAATTACTTTGATATTAATTGGAATTATGGCTACTAGTGTAATTGGACAAGGATTATTAAATAAGGATGAGGAAAAGGATAGTATCGGCAAGCAAGTTCTTCCAAAAGATTCTTTTCCAGTTTTAAACAATCCAAAATTTGTAGATATCAGTCGTGCTGAGAAGAAGAAATATGTATCGGACAATGATGCTGTAATAGGAATTGTAATCGATGAAATCGCCAAAGCGTATCCAATTAAAACTATGGGTATTCATGAGCTTGCCAATGATACAATTGCCGGAATTCCGCTTGCAGTAACTTGGTGACCACTTTGTCAAACGGCCATAGTTTATGACCGAAGAATTGATGAAGATATTTTTACATTTGGGCATTCCGGTCGTCTATATGAAAAATCTTTTGTTTTTTATGATAAAGAAACAAATTCCCAATGGGTCCAAGCTACGGGAGAAGCAAAAACAGGAGCAAATAAAGGGAAAATATTGCGATCTGTACCGTCTGTTGTTACAAATTGGAAAGATTGGAAAACAAAGTATCCACAAACTACAGTATTGAAAGGGAAGGGGAAAGCTGGATTCATGGGAACCTATCAAGCGTTTTTTGATATTACTCGTATTGGTTTGGTAGTTTCGCACTTTGGAATTGCCAAGTTATATCCCTTTGAATTGCTTAATAATTATAGAGTTATTAATGATATTCTTGATGGAATTGAGATAGTAATTGCCTATAATCCATCAAGGCGTACAGCAACTGCCTGGAACCGTGTGGTTGAAAAAGAGGTATTAACTTTTGTTGAACAATTTGATTCCCAAAAAGGATTTTTATTAAAGGATGAACAAACCAATACATTGTGGGATCCTCTTACTGGAAGTGCAATCAGCGGAGAATTAATTATGAAAAGTCTTCAACCTATTCCTAATAATCCAATGTTGACAGAAAGATTTTCCATACATTTTCCAAAAGGTGTAATATTCGAATAGTAATTTGTAAATATTTTTTATATAGTGATCTTAGTTATTATCATATTGTCTATTTAATGGAATATGGAAGAATTTAATTCTAGAGCAATTATTCATTTAGATCTAGATGCCTTTTTCTGCTCGGTGGAAGTTCTAAAAAATCCTAAACTGAGCGGTAAACCGATCGTTGTTGGCGGGCATCCTGAGCAACGCGGCGTAGTGGCTGCTGCTTCGTATCCAGCACGCAAATTTGGCATTCATTCCGCTATGCCGATGAGTCGCGCAAAGCGATTATGCAAAAATCTCATTATCCTGCCGCCCAATTTTAAGTCATATAAAACATATTCAACAATCGTGATGAAAATATTAGAGCAGGAGACCGATTTAATTGAGCAAATTAGTGTTGACGAAGCATTTATGGATGTAACAGCACGTATCTCCGATTGGAGCGAAGCAGTAAATATCGCGAAAGCACTGCAGAATAAATTATCTGTTAACATTGGTTTATCATCTTCCTTAGGTGTAGCAACGAATAAAATGGTAGCAAAAATCGCATCTGATCATGATAAACCAAATGGATTTACTGTTGTTTTGCCGGGAGAGGAAAAATCTTTTTTAGCACATTTAAAACCACAAAAAATATCAGGTATCGGGCCTAAAATGGCTGTGAAATTGTCTGAAATGAACGTAAATACAATCAGTGAATTAGCCAAGATTCCGCTTAATATTTTAGTAGCAAATTTTGGTAAGATCGGTGCTAATATGGCACAATGGGCACAGGGTATAGACGATCGACCGATTCAAATATCAAGAGAAATAAAATCAATAAGTAATGAACGAACTTTTCCCAAGGACATTAGTTCAAAAAACGAATTAATAATGGTATTAACACAATTATGCGAAAAAGTTACGGACCGATTAATTGCTAAAAAACTTTCGGCAAAGCGCGTATTTATAAAACTTCGGTATTATGATTTTGATACACATACAACTCAAAAATCGCTTACGGAACCAACCGATTCACTTGAAAAAATCACGAATGTGGCAAAGGATTTATTCATATACTCTTGGGCGGATAAAAAACCGATTCGGTTGCTCGGAATCGGAGTAAGCAATTTTGATAATGAGGAAACTTCGCAAGTCGAATTATTTTATTAATGAAAGATAAAATTGTATTTTCGACCGATCCTGATTTCACTTCTGCGAAAGAATCAACCTACGCTGAAGCAACGCTTGATAAGAACGAAATACTTTTGCCTGAAAAGCAAAACCTTAGAATTTGGATTGAGAAACGCCCCGGTAATAAAATTGTTAGTATTATTCGTGGTTTTGTTGGAACTGAACGTGAATTAAAAGATTTAAGTAAAATAGTGAAAAAACGCTGCGGCGTAGGTGGATCGGTGAAAACCGGTGAAATAATTATTCAAACAAAGGATAGACAAAAACTGTTGCAAATCCTTAGTGATTTAGGGTATTTTGCAAAATTGAGTGGCGGGTAAAAATTTAGTTGATATTACCAAAGGATTAAATATGAAGGTTAGAGCATACGTTATTTTGTTTTTTATAATAATTTTGAGTTTAGGGTTCTCAAAACCGGCAGAGGAAAAAAATGTGACATTCATTGTAACCGGAAACGTTCGTGCTGAATTTAATTTATGCGGATGAAAAAGCAATCAAATGGGCGGTCTGTCCAGAAAAATAGCATATATTAACACATTAAAAAATAATAAAATAAATCCAATCATATTAGATGCCGGCGATGCCCTTTTTACGCATTCTAAATATTCACTATTAAGACTTCCAAGTGAAAAATATAAGGCTAAGGCATTTCTTGAAGGATATGAAAAAATTGGTTGTGATGCATTAAATGTCGGCGAATATGATTTAGCAGCCGGTTATGAATTTTTAAAATCTTTAGAACAAAATTCAACAATTCCTTTTATTTCAGCAAATTTACGAGTAAAAGAAACCAACGCGTTGGCATTTAAACCTTTTGTAATAATTAACCGAAATAAGCTAAGAATTGGAATTATCGGTGTTACCGATTATTTATCTGCTGAAGTAAATGATTTATATAAAGAAAATTATTTGTCTACCGGTCATGAAATGATAAATACGTTGAGAGGAAATGTTGATATTTTGATCATGTTGGTTAACAGTAATATGAATCAAAAAAATACGATTTTGGAATCTTTCAAGGATGCCGATTATATTTATCTCAGTAGAACAGTTAGCAACACACGCAGTGCAGTTCCGCAAAAAGATGGATATCCCATATTTTATACTATTGGTTTAAATGGCAAATATTTAATTGAAGTTAAAACCACAATTAAAAATGATAAAAAACCAATCGTTGATGTCTCTTCTTTCGAAACAAAATTGTCAAGGGTTGTGCGCCAGTTAAATCGACTGAAAACAACGAGTGGTAACCAGACCATTGAAGAAAAATATGCTGATAAGCCTGAAATTTTAGAACAGATAAACTATTATGAAAAGCAAGTAAAAGAAATTAAAGACAGCATCAGCAAAGCTGTCAACACAAGTGAACTAAAAATAGTTGCATTACCAAAAAATATGGATTTTGATACAGAAATGCAGTCATTTGTTAATAATGCGCTGATAGAATCAAAAAATCAATAATAGATATTTACTATTTCATGAAAACGCATATTAAACAGGCGATTTATATAGTTACTTGTTCTGTTGTAGTCGGAATTGTATTCAATTTTTTACAACCTGCCGGAATATCCATTATAGCAAAACAAATTAATGGATTTAGCGGTAATTATCAGATTGATGAATTTGTTATTGAAGTTATCGATCTAGAAATTGCAAAAAAGTTTTACTATGATGATGTTCTTTTTGTTGATGCGCGGAATGATATTTCTTTTATTGAAGGACACATTACGGGCGCAATATCGTCAACTCCTTACAATGAAATGGTAGATAATATATTTGATAATCAGGGATTTAATAATCCAATTGTTGTTTATTGCGATGATGCAGAATGTGGTTTAAGTGAAGATTTGGCCTATCAACTGCAAGGAGAAGGATTCTCGAGAATATATGTATTTGGTGGTGGTTGGAACCAATGGTTAATAGCAAAATTACCGGTAACAAAATGAAAAACGGATTAAGCATTATAATGCTTTTTGTGCGAATATTAATTGGTGGAATATTAATTTATGCAAGTATCAATAAAATTGTTGATCCCGGGGGATTTGCGAGGGCAATTGATAATTATCATTTGATCCCATTTGGATTAGAGAATAGTATGGCTATTGTACTTCCATGGATTGAATTGATTGTAGGAATCTGTCTTATATTCGGACTATTTATTGATGGCGCTGCTTTCTTGGTAATAGTAATGATGATAATTTTTATAGTTGCAATTACATTTGCAATTCTTAGCGGTTATAATATTGAATGTGGTTGTGGCTTAAAACCCGGTGAAATGGTAGGTATTCGAAAAATAATTGAAGATTTAATTTATTTGATATTTGCCTGGATGATTATAAAACGACCGCATCATAGATTTGAATTATATCCTAAATGATTTGAATAAAGTATCTTATCCGTTTTACATTTCCGTGCTATTTTTTTGTGGTTTTATCCAATTTATGCGGGAGTAGCTCAGCGGTAGAGCTCCACGTTGCCAACGTGGTTGTCGCGAGTTCGACCCTCGTCTCCCGCTCCAGTGGATGCAAAGTGTGCAGCTTTATTGAGGAATGCAAAATTTGCGCGGAGAAAGCTGCCAAATGGCAGCTTTCTTTTGATATACTAAGAGAAAATTTTATGATAACAATTTTATTAAATCCATGTCCAATGTTTAATAATCAATAAATGAGGAAAATAATGAAATCAAAATATTCTATAATAATAATAATTTCTATCCTATTATCAATACCGCTATTCGCTCAAAGTGATATTCCGCAACGTAGTGATATTGATTTAGAGTATAAATGGAATCTTGAAGATATTTATCCTAGTATGGAAACCTGGGGAAAGGATTACAAATTTGTTGAAGATAATCTGGACAAATTTGCAAACTTTCGTGGGAAGTTAGATAAATCAGGGAAAACAATATTAGAGTGTTTTCAACTCGATGAAAAAATCTCAAAGATTTTGGAAAATTTATACGTTTACGCTTACCTAAATAAGGATTCAGATACACGTGTTTCAAAATTTCAGGCATTAGCCGATAGAGCAGCTTCATTAAATATTAAATATAGCGAAGCAGTAGCTTATATTGAACCGGAATTACAAAAAATATCTGAGAAAAAATTGAATAAATTTATTTCTAAAACAGATGGATTGAGGGACTATAAACATTACTTTGATGATTTAATACGCCAAAGAGAGCATACACTATCATCTGTGGAAGAAGAATTACTTGCAATGGCAGGCGAACTATATAGAAGTCCTTCTAAAATATTCGAAGCATTAACTGAAACCGATTTAGTTTTTCCAATGGTGGTTGATGAAAATGGTGATTCTATTCGTTTAACTCGTGGAAGATATCAACTAATGTTACTATCAAATGACCAAGATGTACGGAGAAGAGCATTTTTAGCAAGAACTAAAGCGTTTGATAAAATAAAAAATACTAATGCTGCAGTTCTTGGTTCATCTCTGAAAAAGGATCTATTTCTTGCTCGTGCTCGAAAATATAATAGCACAATCGAAATGGCTTTGGAAGCAGACAATGTACCAGTTGAAGTTTATGATAATTTACTAAGTGCTGTTTATAATCATGTTGGAACTCTCAATAAGTATTATGAATTACGTAAAAAGGTTTTAGGTTTAGATGAAATTCATTTATATGATACATCAGTCCCAATTGTTGAAGATGTTGATGTAAAAGTTTCATACGAAGAAGCAAAAGAAATTCTTGGTAAAGCATTTCAGCCACTTGGGGATGAATATGTCAGCATGATTAAAAAGGCTTTAAATTCAAGATGGATTGACGTATACGAAACAGAAGGGAAAGCAACTGGTGCATATTCTTGGGGCACGTACACCTCACACCCTTACATGTTGATGAACTATAATGGCACTTTGGATCATATGTTTACTTTGGCTCATGAACTCGGACATGCAATGCATAGTTACAATTCAGATAAAGCACTTCCATATGCGACTGCAGGTTACCCGTTATTTCTTGCAGAAGTAGCCTCCACATTTAATGAGAATCTTTTGCTTGATTATTTAATGAAAAATACAGATGATGATAAGCAAAAACTAGTTCTATTAGATCAATGGATCAATAATTTCTTGGTTACAGTGTTTACTCAAGTAATTTTTGGAGAGTTCGAAAGAAATGCTCACCAAATGGTACAAGATGGTACTCCACTTACAGTTGAATCACTTAATAAAATTGTACACGATATCAATGAAAAATGGTACGGTGACGTTGCAGTCATTGATGATGGTTATGCTCTTAATTGGGGAAGAATATCTCACTATTATCGTACTTTCTATGTGTATAAATACGCTACAAGTTTATGTGCGTCTACTGCACTAGCTAAAAGTGTCATAGACGGCGAAGACGGAGCAATTGAAAGATTCATGACGTTCCTTGAATCAGGTGGAGGCGATTACCCGATCGAAATTCTTAAAAAGGCAGGTGTTGATATGTCATCACCTGAACCTATTGAGCAAGCCATGCAATTATTTGATAGTTTGGTAGCTCAGATGGAAGATTTATTACTAAATCAATAGTTTGATCATTCTAATTACTTAAGATTATAATTTATAAATAAATTAAAAGGGGCTGTTTTACAGCCCCTATATTCATAATCAGGTAAGTCTAAATCTTTAAAAAATATTTTAGCAATTTCTTGAGCAGTATTGTCATCTGATAAATTGTCTTTTTTTAAAGCTTACCAAGCTGTAATCAATTTATTTGAATCTACCTCACTACTAAATATTTCATCAAGAATTGCAGCCGGTATATTAAAATCACGCAGGCGTTCGTATATATTTATTTTTAATATTTCCATAGCCAAAAATACAATTCAAATGAATATTTAAAAACATTGAAATTCTTTAGAATAATTTGATTAAGTATGATTGAATTGGATAAAAATACTTTTTAACTTCTGTGCCTATTGAAATAGTTATTTCGAAATTATGGCGTCGTACCCAAGTGGTCCAAGGGAGCAGTTTGCAAAACTGTCATTCGCCGGTTCGAATCCGGCCGACGCCTC
>SDBT01009557.1_pt1 | contig 15710 bp, 11 predicted proteins | sample 2277101 | NCBI WGS metagenome assembly SDBT01 (sample SAMN10404973, study PRJNA504765) | marine sediment metagenome | isolation source: marine sediment core GS10_PC15, 103 cmbsf | place: Arctic Ocean: Southern Knipovich Ridge | collected 2010 | reverse complement strand
ATTTGGATCGATTCACTCTATACCAAGCCAATGCCATGGCTCTTGCGCAGGTGATTCGATAACAGTGTAGCCTTCGAGCATAAGGGTACAGAGTTACACGCAATTGTCAACGTTAAGGGCGAGCCACAGCATCAAGTCGTCCCTGTTGCAAGGCCACTGGTTACAGCGGGCAGCCCCATCGAAGCCGGCGTTTGTCAATAAACTGATCAGGTCACGATCAGACCAGGCCTTGGAAGTGCTACGGAACTGATGGCTCCGCCCAGTGTTGCATTCGGTTACATGGAAAGTTTGGATAGATGCCTGCTCGGTGGGTAGCCACTGGCTTTCGATCCGGTAGTGATGCCGATGGTCTGAAAACAGGCCTGATTCTGACTGTTGCTCGGCCGGTTCGCTGCGGCCCACGCTTTCAACACCTTCGGGGGTCTGCATTTCGACAATCAGCCTGCCTCGTGGGCCCAGGCTAGCGAGGGTCTTGCGGAGGATCACCAAGGCCTCCACCGGCGAGAATACATTCAATTCACCAAACAGGATCATCGCCAGATCGTAAGGCCCGCCGAACGCTACTTCGCGGATGTCGCCCAAAACGAACTCACAACGTGATTTGTCAGGATTTTGCTGGAGGGCGTACTCGATGGAGGCTGGGCCGAAATCGATCCCACGACAGCGGTGCCCTCTGGCTGTCAATAGGTGGCAGTAGAAACCTGGCCCGCAACCCAAGTCCAGTATACTTGCAGGTTGGCCGTCAAGCAGGTCGTCATGAATCCAAGCAACCTGCCTGTCGATCCATTCGTTTCGGCGACTGGCCATGTCATGGTCCTGCGACAAGTGCTCGACAAGCATTCGCCTGCTGAAATCCGCGTTATCCCACGGAATCTTGTATTGGCCGTGCCAGATGTTTTCGTTGTCTATAGTCATATATAGTTATCCTAGCTTGATAAGTTGTTACAAAAGAAAAAGCCCGTCGGTGGATATCCGATGGGCCTTGGTTATTGATGCAACGGATTGTATCGCTGCAACCGAGCAGCAAGTTTGCAGATGCAGCTTAACCCGCGCAATGCACAATGTCTCGTCGGCCGGGTGGGCTCCAATGGTCGAGACCAGTTTGTGCTAGTAGCGAGTCATAGTACCCATGTATGTAATGGTTGGCAGTCTCAAACGCAATAGTTTTACTCAGACAGCGGAGCGTTTGGAGCGTCGCCGGCGGTTTTTAGCTGGCCCGGCATTCTTTGCTCGATTCTTTGACGGCGACTTCGGCCGTCGTGAACCGCCGCTGGCGCGTTTGGCACCGCTACGGGTGAGGCGGGGGCCTGACTTGTTGCGTCGCCGGCGGTTACGGTCTGCCTGTTCCCGTGCCTGACGCTTGCATGGGCTCTCTGCCGGCTCGCCATCTTCCAGGCCGTTTACTGCATCATCCGAATGGAAACCATGATCGGTATCTACCGGGACCTTCCCCTTGATGATCCGCTCAATGCCTCGCAGATAATCCACTTCCTCCCCGGAGCAGAAGGAGATCGCATTGCCATCCCTGCCAGCCCGGCCGGTTCGGCCGATACGGTGTATGTAACTTTCAGGGTCGTTGGGCAGGTCGTAATTAATCACATGGGATACGTCGTCTACGTCGATACCGCGAGCGGCGATGTCGGTCGCGACCAGTACGCGCAGCTTGCCAGCCCGGAATCCATCCAACGCACGTGTGCGGGCGTTCTGGCTTTTATTGCCGTGGATCGCCCCGGCGGCGACATCGTTATTTTCCAGTTGCTTGCAGATTCGGTCTGCGGCGTGCTTGGTTCGCGAGAAGACCAGAGCGCGGCTTACCGTTGAATTATTGAGGATCGTTTCGAGTAGTTTGCGCTTGTCGTCTTTATCTACGAACATCAGTGACTGGTCGATCAAATCGACCGTCGTCGCCGGCGGTGTTACCTCGATTCGCACAGGATCGGTAAGTAATCGCTTGGCAAGTTTCGCCACGGCCGGGGGCATGGTCGCAGAGAAAAACAGCGACTGTCGCTTGGCCGGCAGCACATCGATAACACGGCGCACGTCATGAATAAAGCCCATGTCTAGCATGCGGTCGGCTTCGTCGAGGATAAAGTATTCCAGGCCCTTGAGGCTGATGAGTTTTTGTTCCATCAGGTCAAGAAGCCTGCCCGGTGTGGCTACGACGATATCCGGCTTCTGCTTGAGGGCCTTCTCCTGTTTACGTTGGCTGACACCGCCGAAAATAACCGTGCACTTAAGCGACAGATGCCGGCCATAGGTGTTAAAGCTGTCGGCTATCTGGGCCGCAAGCTCACGGGTAGGTGTCATAACAAGCGTACGGATGCGGCTCTTCCGGCCGCCGGATTTAGCCAGTCTTTGCAGAATGGGCAGGGCGAAGGCAGCGGTTTTACCCGTACCGGTCTGGGCGCAGCCGAGCAGGTCACGCCCTTCGAGAAGGTGAGGAATACAGCGTGCCTGGATGGGCGTGGGTATTTCATAACCCTCTCCAGCTACGGCGCGAGCAATCGGTTCGATCAGATCAAGTTCACTAAATTTCTTAATTTCAGACACTAGAGACGTTTCCTTACAAAAAACATGTTCCACCTCTAAAAATGGCGGTGGTAACCAAGCGGTTTTGGGAGACAGAACGGAATGAGTTCAGGCTCGTTCAACCGGCGGCACTTCACAAGTGCCAACGCGTTGACTGGAGCCCGATCCATAGGGAGGCCAGCGGAGTATTTTTCGCTGCGAGCCAATCTCCATCTTATGGAGTAAGGATCCGGCTAAACAGCGACGCGGCATTATCGTCTATTAAATCCCCATTGCAAGGAATAAATTTGACGGACGGTGCTATTGTTGCGGGCTGCGACGGGAGGTTACTAGAGCGACGAAAGTTACAGCCAGGCCCAGCGCAGCTACAGGCAGGAACTGTGTGGGCCCGTCCCGCCCGGCCAGGACGTCGACCGTCAGGCCCAGCAGTGGGGCGAAAATGGCTGCGAATGCTGACTTGGCCTGGGATTCCACGCTCAAGACCGTTGCCATCGACTCAGAGGGGGCGTGCGAGGCGACCCGGCTGATCATTATGGGCCGCCAGAAGTTCTGGATGATCGATATGCCCACGAAGGCTGCGATTCCGATCGCCAGGCCGATCTGTTGGGCCCCGCGGCCGGCCAGTCCTATCAACAGGCCCGCTGCCATAGCTGCGTATCCTGCCCCGGTCAGCCACCACAGCCAGATCAACCCGCGGCGCTGCGAGCCGGCCCGTCGAGCCAGCGCATCTGCGCGTTTCGAGGCCCAACTGCTTGCCAGGTGCAGTACGAAGTAGACCGCTCCTACCAGCACCGCCGTTCGTTGAAGGTCCGCCAGACCGACAAAGATTGGCAGGGATAATGCTGCTGCCTGTATGACCGGCTGGAGGTAAACCTTGGAGACCTTGAAGCTGCCCCCAAAGCCCATCGACTCACCCAGCAGCCTGCGCAGGGGCCTGTTCCTGACGACCTGGCCAAATGTCCGGGCAAGCATGCGAGCTATCTCTGCAATCGACCCATGACCAGCCCGGGGCCCATCCAACCTGGACGGGTAGTTCAGGAAATTGATGATGTTCAGCACATACGGAATGATGCTCACGTAGAAGATGTAGGAATATTTTCCCAACGTAAAGACCAGCACTGCCGAGATCACCACACACACGGCCGAGCCTTTTTTCGACCATGACCTGGTGAAACCGTAAACCTTTGTCATTTCGTCAGCCCGTTCGGACTGGTCCAGCCAGGTGAAGATAATCGCCTTGTGCGTACCTGTTCGGAACGCTTCGCCCAGCGCGAAAAGTGCCATTGCGCCGAACAGCATCCACAGCGCCGACGCCGATCCGAAAATTGCGAACGAGCCGATATAGGCCAGGTGAGAGAAGATCATCGCGCGGCGCCTGCCGAGAATGTCGGCCACCGCACCGGTCGGTATCTCCATCAGGTTGATGCAGATCTCTCTGAAGCCGATAAGAAGCCCGATCTGGCTGAACGACATTCCCTTTTCCAGGAAGGTAAGTATCAGGAACGGCTCGAAGTACCGTTGGTTTTTGAGAAACCCGTATAGGCTGAATCGAAACAGCATTGGCTACCTCGCTGGGATGCAGCATCGTATCGGCCGAGGATATCCGTTACAACCGGGATTTCCAAGTTAACCATGGCCCGGCGCGACAGTCCTTCGTAGCCCATGAGCGCTGCCAGGTCGGCGCAAAGAAACGGGCGAGCCGTTTTGACCAGCCCGCCCGCGATTGTCATTCATAACAGTTTGAGACTACTTGCGACGTCGAAGCATCGCTAACCCGCCCATCGCCAGCAGGGCAAGCGTCGCGGGCCTGCCTCGCCATAGCCATTACAGTTAACAGATAATCACTTCCTCCGACGCCTGCGCATGAGGCCTAACGTCCCAATTGCCAACAACGTTGCGGAGGCGGGTTCGGGGATGTCGGCGGCGCTGCCGTCGTTGGCCCAACTCGCAGCCAGGATATCCGGGTCGGCGAAAACAACGCCGTGGGGGACCGCTCGAATAGAATCCGACCCTTCCAAGGCCATGCCGTCAAGCATCATTCCGCTTAGGGTATATACATCGGTCGAGGCGTTAAAAGAGAGTTCACTCATGTCGAAGTGAAGCAGCAGATCGACAATTGAATCGCCGTTAATATCCTCGAACGATCCAAGCTTGCCGCTTTTGCCCTTTTCGCGAAGACTCATGCCCTCCAGCATCAGGGTCGCCAGGTCAATCTCAGTTACGTCGATGTCATCGGATCCATAGATCGCCACGGGCAGTACCCCGTTGGATTTTGAATTGACGGGATTGATGTCGCTGCCCGGCCGGATGTCCATTAGCAGAGACAATATCCCCGGCCCTGGATTCTCAAACTTAACCAGGAAGGCATCACGGTCCCCAGCATTGGTCCCACCCAGGTCGCCATAGGTGTAGCCACTGATAAAGGCATTGCCCGAGCCGTCGACTGCCACGGATAGGCTGTAGTCCGTACCCGACGGGCCAATCTGTTGCGACCAGAGCTCATTGCCCAGGCTGTCGAACTTGGTCAAGAAGGCGTCCTGTCCGCTTGCATTGGTCCCGCCGAGGTCGCCCTCAGTGTAGCCGCTGATATATGCATTGCCGGAACCGTCCACGGCAACGGAATAGCTGACATCGTCACTCGACGTGCCGATCTGTTGCGACCAGAGCAGATCGCCTGAGCTGTCGTACTTAACCAGAAAGGCGTCACTTTCCCCCGCATTGGTCCCACCCAGGTCGCCAAGGTAGGTCTCGCCGCTAATGAAAACATTGCCGGAACCGTCCACGGCCACGGAGTGGCTTACGTCGCCATGCGCCGTGCCGATCTGTTGTGTCCAGAGCTCATTGCCAGATGAGTCGAATTTGGTCAGGAAGGCGTCACTGCTGCCTGCGCTCGAACTGCCGAGAACGCCATCGGTCTCGCCGCTGATATATGCATTGCCGGAACCGTCCACGGCCACGGAGTAGCTTTGGTCGTAACTCGACGTGCCGATCTGTTGCGACCAGAGCTCATTGCCCGAACTATCGAACTTGGTCAGGAAGGCGTCAAGGTTTCCGGCGTTGGTCCCACCGAGGTCTCCACGGGTAAAGCCGCTGATATATGCATTGCCGGAACCGTCAACGGCCACGGAGAAGCTGTAGTCGTCAGCCGACGTGCCAATCTGTTGTGTCCAGAGCTCAGTCCCCGAACTGTCGTATTTTCTCAGGAAGGCGTCAGTGCTGCCTGCGCTCGAACTGCCGAGAACGCCACCGGTCTCGCCGCTGATATATGCATTGCCGAAGCCGTCAACGGCCACGGAGTGGCTGCGATCATGGCTCGACGTGCCGATCTGCTGCGTCCAGAGCTCATTGCCCAGGCTGTCGAATTTAGTAAGGAATGCGTCATTACCGCCTGCATTGGTCCCGCCGAGGTCACCTTCTGTGTAGCCGCTGATAAAGGCATAGCCGAAGCCGTCGACGGCAACGGAGTTACTGACGTCACGATTCCATGATCCGATCTGAGCGGTCCAGGCGACCTGGTAGGGATTCTCAGCTACTGCAGCTGGGGTTAAAACCAACACCAAACCCACCGCAACGAATACAATCTTACCTACAGCCTTCATAAGTCCCGCTCCATTTCGATGTGCGCACTCGCTAAGTTGATATATCAACATGAGCTTGCCCATAACTCACAGGGTACTTGAAGCTTAGTATTTATGATGATAAGCTGGATTCTGTTTTTGTCAAGGCTTTTGTGGCGGGGCGTACCAGTCGGCCCGCGTTAATGGCAAATAGCTGCAGCCCTGCGCGGCGGGCTTGACCAGCAAGGCCTGATAGACGTTCAACCGTCCCGTAGAGAAGCCTTGCGCCGATCCGGACATGTACAAGCGCCAGACGCGATAGGTCGGTTCGTCCAAGTGCTGTAGGGCTTCGTCGTGACACGATTCCAGGCGGCGCACCCAGTGGCGCAGCGTCAGCGCGTAGTGTTCGCGCAGGCTCTCGACATCCCGCACCTCGAAGCCTGCCTGTTCCGCGGCCCGCAGCGCGACGTGAATGGGCATCAACTCACTATCCGGGAAGACATACGTGTTGGTGAAGTCTGGTTCATGCACTGGCTGATCGCTTCCGCGCCGGGCGATGCCATGATTGAGCATCACGCCGCCGGGTCTGAGCAGTCGCAATGCGTGGGTGAAGTAGGCTGACAACTCGGAGGCTCCAACGTGTTCAATCATGCCCACGCTGACCAGCGCGTCATAGCCCTCGGTGCTACCCGTCGTTACCTGGCGATAGTCGCTGGTCACCACTCGCGAACGCTCCGCCAGCCCCGCAGCCGCGATGCGATCATTGCCCAGCTTCGCCTGAGACGAGCTGAGTGTAACGCCGGTGGCGTCGACGCCGTAATGGAGCGCGGCGTGGATCACCAGTCCGCCCCACCCGCAGCCCACGTCCAACAAGCGCTGGCCTGCGCGCAGGCGCAGCTTGCGGCAGATGTAATCCAGTTTGCGCTGTTGGGCAGTATCTAGGTCGTCATCTGGCGAGTGAAAGTACGCGCACGAATAGACCATGTTCCGGTCGAGCCACAGCGAATAAAAGTCGTTGGGCAAGTCGTAGTGATAAGCCACCGCCTGGCGGTCGCGCTCGATGGAATGCCGCTTGCCCGTCATACGGGCCGGGCCGCGCTGACTATGTCGCTCGTTCCTGATACGCGGCAGATGCCTCAAAAGATGTGCGGCACTCAGCTTATTCCGCCAGTTGGAGGTGGCCGCAGCCAGCGCCTCGATCCAGTCAAAGACAGACTCGATATCCCCGATGATGTCAAGATCATCGTACAGGTAAGCCTCGGCCACGGACAACTCCGTGCCGGGCAGGAACGCTGCGCGCAACGCGCCGGGATGTTTGAGTACGAGCGTGACCTGGCGTGGGGCCTTGTCGGGCCAGCAGGTGCCGTCCCAGAGACGCACCCCTACGCGCTCCCCTCCATTAACGCCAATCAGTTCGTCCATCGCGCGCATCGTCCAGTACGCTGCCTTGTCTACCTTGATGATAGGTTCCCTTGCCATGGGGGTTACGGAGGCTCCTGTCGCGGTGGGTTCCTTGATCGTCTTGTCCATGGGTTTTCCTTTCTCCTGGCGAAAAAGCAAAAGTTCGTTCCATGAGCCATTCGCCGCCAATCGGGCGTGGCATCCGCAGCCCCCGCGAACCTTGGCGTTCGGCATAGCGCGGAATATTTCATCGTAGGGCGAACAAGAGGCATACTTCTACCACAGATGCATTCACGGCCTGCGAGTATGATTCATCTGTCGTTCGGCTCAATACGATGGAAATGAACTTTGTCGGCCCAGCGCCTGAGTTAATTTTCATAATCACAGGCGAGTCTGGAAATACCTTACTGCCGGCAGTATAATCCTAACCGCTTTAACACAAAGGCTGTCACAACATGGCTACTGAAGCGTGCATCACAAAGAAGGCCGGCGGGCTGAGCTTTTTTGAGAAATACCTGACTGTCTGGGTCATTGGCAGTATCGTCGGCGGAATAGTAATGGGCAAGTTCGCCCCAGGCGTGGCAAAGACGCTCGACGGCCTGGCTATCAAAGTCAACGGTGTACCGGTCGTGTCGATCCCCATCGCGATTGCGCTGTTCCTGATGATGTACCCGATCATGGTGAAGATCGACTTCGACGAGGTCATCAAGGCCGGCAAGAGCGCCAAGCCCGTAGGACTGACTTTGTTCGTCAACTGGGCGATCAAGCCTTTCACAATGTACGCCATCGCCTTGTTTTTCCTGGGAACGCTATTCCTCGGTTTCATTGGCCCCGACGAGGTGGATATCGTCAAGATGCCGCTGGGCCTGGACCTGTCGGTCGGCGCGACACATGGGGCAGGGGCCGTCGTCATGCACGAAGGCGTCAAGATGCTCCAGATTCCCCTGTGGCGCAGCTACCTGGCTGGGTGTATTCTGCTTGGTATCGCACCGTGCACCGCAATGGTGCTGGTCTGGGGCTACCTCGCCAAGGGTAACGACGCCCACACGCTGGTGATGGTTGCGATAAACTCGCTGGCGATGCTTTTACTTTACGGCCCGCTTGGCGGATTCCTGCTGGGCGTCGGAATGCTGCCCGTGCCGTGGCAGGCATTGCTGCTGAGCATCGGTATTTACGTGGCCCTGCCCCTGGCCGCTGGGTACGTTTCGCGCAAGTGGATCATCAAAGCCAAGGGTCGCCAGTGGTTCGAGCAGAAATTTCTCCACTTTCTGACGCCGGTTACCATAGTGGCTTTGCTGGCGACGCTGGTGCTGCTGTTCAGCTTTAAAGGCGAGACGATCCTGAATGAGCCGCTGACAATCCTGTGGATTGCGATCCCGCTGTTCCTCCAGACGATGCTGATCTTTGCCCTTGGTTTCGCCGGGGCCAAGATGCTCAAACTCAGTTACTGCGACGCAGCCCCGTCGGCCTTGATCGGGGCGTCCAACCACTTCGAGGTAGCGATCGCCACTGCCGTCATGATCTTTGGCCTGGGTAGCGGGGCAGCCTTAGCTACCGTGGTCGGCGTGCTGATCGAAGTGCCCCTGATGCTGATGCTGGTGAAGATATGCCTCAAAAGCCGCTCCTGGTTCCCCGAAGATAAAGTCGGCTAGAAGAGCCATCACAAAACCCGCTTTGCAGCCCAAATCGAGGTATTGGGACGGCTTCTAGTCGTACATAGCTCTATCACAGCGCTGCCGCCTATAGTCGCAAAACTTTGTTTTTACGGAACTTTTTTTTAATTCTCCTGCTTGACGGCACTCCTCCTGGCCTATACCATTCTGTTAACTATGCGACTGACAGCTTAGTCGCTCTGTTGACAAGGGCCGATGTATTCGAACGAGACAAACGATTACAAAGGTTCTTGTTGGGGAGTCTGTCTCAAGCCGTAATTTGTAAAGCTACTGGCCGCATTAGGGTTTATGGAAACCACTTTCGAACTGGCCCCGAAAGAAAAACTTGGGTCTGACTGGTTTTGTTGTCGTTTGGAGATTGATGATGGGAACGAATATTTATGTAGGTAACCTGAGTTATAGTACATCCAGTGAAGAACTCACTGAGATGTTCTCAGAGTTTGGCGAGATCGTATCCGCCAACGTTATCACGGACCGTGAAACCGGCCGCAGCCGCGGATTTGGTTTCGTTGAGATGGCCGACGGCAGTGCAGCTGCTTCTGCCATTGAAGCACTCAATGGTAAGGACGTCGGCGGAAGAGCGCTGACTGTCAACGAAGCTCGCGCTCGCGAAGACCGTGGTGGTGGTGGTGGTGGTGGTCGTGGCGGCGGTGGCGGTGGTGGCGGCCGACGCTACTAAAAATATCTTGAGTATCTAGGCCGGCGGCGTTTGCTGTCGGCCTTTTTTTTGCGCCAAACATCATCGGGCCATTCCCCCCGGCCGTAGGGTCCACGTGGTTGCTTCGCTCCCGTCTTCGCCTTCGGCCTGCCTACCGGCAAGGCAGGCTACGACGAGGCAAGCCGTGAAGTAGGGCGTGCTATTCATTGCACGCTGAATCTTTAAGCCTTAAGCTGTTCATTTCGCGCACAGGTAGTTGCGACCCCAACAAATCTGGAGACCGGAAATGTCGAAGCAGAAGAAAGCCAAGAAGGTAAGCAAACGGTATGTATTCTGGCGTGATGCATCGGGTCGACCCTCCAAAGAAGAAAAATGGGCACCTAAAGAGATTCTGGCCGGGATCGGCAAGAGCGCTACGCTCAACGATGAAGGAAAGCCCCAATGGACGGATTTTTTCTGGTGGGATGAGGGCTTCACTGCAGTGCGAAGCAAGGTGGTAATCCTTGATAAACACGGGGAGGAAATCAACGATCATAACACTTGGAGTATAGTTCGACGGGCGATAAGCGCTGTGGTTAAGAAAGATGGGGGAGGTAAGTCGATAAAATTATCGAGGTTAATATGGAAAGTAAATGAGCTTGCGGAAAAGTTTTTTTCAGTTCCTCTAAGCAAGTACTTTTTTGTAAGTTCGATGTCGATCAATCACTTTCCTTTCAAATCAGCCAAAATTGGTCAATGCCGGTTCATCCCCATAAAGAGCCGCCGTAGGTATCCCTATCCAAACTTGGTGCAAGCTATCGATTCACAATCACCAATTGGCCAGCATATTTATAAAAATAGTTATAAACTGTTTCGTGTAGAGACCAGTGCAAGGACGAACTTTGAAGCTGTGAGTACAGCCCTTACTGCAACTTATCACTTGAGAGCCTTGTGGAGTCTGTTTGCAACCTTAGGAAAGACATCAAATCGAAGTGGGTCTTGGAAAATCAAGCCTATCGGTGTCGTTCACTCTGGGCCCATTCATACCTTGCATCAGCCAGATGGGACTCCTGATGAAGATTACTACTGGTTCGAACCGTACTATGTTTCTGATCAAAAGTTATTTGACGCCAAAGGTAAGTGGGAAACCATTGAACAAAACCGTAGATGGGCTATGAGGAGAATTGATCGACTTCCTTATGGCCCTGATCTCAAGTTATTGCTCGAACGATATATCCAGGCATTAGATAGTCCGAATCTGGAAGTTGCCTTTCTTCATATGTGGGGGCTGTTGGAAAAAATAACAGGTACTACGGGGGGGAGCTATGACGAAACCATCAAGCGAGTGGTCCGACCTCTCCCTGACCGTGAGATAGCGATTGAGTTGATTGAGGCAGTGCGGTGCAGACGAAATCAGTATGTCCATTCGGCCAGATCAGGCGGTGACAGTGACCAAATCGCCTACCTTGTGAAGAGCTTCGTTGATACTCACCTAATCAGGTTAATCATGAATGACTTCAAGGTGGGTTCACTGGAGGAATATGGTCAGGTTCTTAGCATGCCTTCGGACGCTAATGCTCTCAAAGAAAGATGCGACAAATCTGCCAAGGAGTTGAAGTGGGCTCGCAAGATCATTAAGTATGAACAAATGATATCAAACGGGTAGAGTGTGAAGTAATCTGCACGCGGACCCCTTAAAACCACCCGGTTACCCTTACGTGCCCTCGTCGCTTTGCTGGGCTTTGTGGACTTCGTGGATAACGTCATCGGTGATTTTGGCTTGTTGGCGGGCGGCTTTTTCGGCGGCCGACCGATGGCGGTAAATCTGCATCGAGTGGCTAAAAAGAATCTTCCCCAGCCACAGCAATATAGGCCCGCCTACCAGGCAGGCCAGCATTATCAGGCCGGTATTGACCCCGCCGGGGGCGCTCGTGCCGTAACTCTTACCGAAAAACGAAAACGCCGATGTGTTACCCCATTGCAGGATTAACAGGATCAAAACTGCCAGCAGTGCTATCCCGCAAATAGTAACCAGGATATGACTTTTAATTTTGTTGAACGGCATAATCTGTTCCCCTTCAACGCCCGCAAACAACAGGGCTTGATTCTAAAATCTTAGTAGGGCGTGCTATTTATTGCACGCGGAATCTTTCTGCCTCACTGCTTGCCCCTTCGACAAGCTCAGGGCTTAAAGCAAGCAGTGCCACCCCGCCGCAAGAAGTAGCGAGGCCTACTTAAAATGCTAGCTGTCTATATGCCAAGGGCCTCGGCTAACGGGCCGAGGAAATCCATGATCCCATCGTAGAACAATAACACCATGCCAGTACCCGCCGCCAGCCAGGGCCCGTAGGGCAGTTCGCGCTGGCCCTTTCCGAGCCACAGATACAATGCCCAGACCAGCCCGAATATCGGTGCGATGAAAAATGCAAGTGACGGAATAACCCAGCCGCAAACTGCGCCGACTGCACCGAGAATGTGAACGTCACCCAGGCCCATCGCCTCTTTGCCGAAGGTGAGCGTGCCGAAAATACGCATGCCCCATATCCAGGCCGCCCCGACAAGGTAACCAAACACAGCCGCCAAAACGCCACGGAAATGAATTGCGAATTTGCCTGTTACTGCCTCATCGAATAAACCATTCCAGAAATTCGCGATAGTGGGAACCTTCGTAACCAGTAGCCCCGCTGCGATTGCCAGCACGATGACCGGGGCGAGGAAGGCTGTTTCGATAAGGACCTCTTTACGCGGGTTAACGCCGTGTTCTTTTGTCGCTGCGATAGCGAAAGGTGCGGGTTTGGTCTGGGATCGTTTAGCCTCTGCTATGTCTTCGGGGGAGAACATCGGCTTGTCGGAAGCGTCGATGAAACTATCGCGAATCAGGCCGAAATATTTGAGCGTAAGTGCAATCGCAAGTCCAGCCGCCGCGCCCAGGCTCATAGCCCCGGCGACAGGTGAAATCGGTGGCATGAACCTATGCGGGGAAACGCCCGAACTGACAATGCCAACCAGCGAGACAACCCAGCAGACCTCCAGCGGGACGGTCCAAGTTTCCATGTCAACTACCGAACAAACCAGCAGGCAGCACAGTAGTGCTGCGTGTGCGAGAAACATCGGCCAGGATTGGCCCAACGGGCCGACGCCTTCGCGGATCTCCAGCATGTAATAGCAGATGTAAAGCCCGCCGACCAGGGCGGCCGTGGCTGCTTCGATGGCTAGGTATCGCGGTGAGATCGGCATCTTGCAAAACCGACACTTGCCGCGGAGCATTAGCCAGCTGAGAAGCGGGATATTGTCATAAAACTTGATGCCCCTGCCGCAGCCGGGGCAGTGGCTGGGGGGAAAGATTATGCTCTCCCGCCGCGGTAGCCGGTATATTACCACGTTGAGAAAACTGCCGACGCAAGCGCCGATCATCAGCAAGAAAATAAGCCAAACTATTTCCATAGTAAGTTGCGATTTCCGTATCTAGTTCGCCCGCCCGCGCCCGCGCATCTGCAGGCCGAAGAGCTTGATAAAACCAGTCGCGTCGGAGGGCGTATATTCATCGCCCATCGTGAAGCTTGCAAGGTCGGCTGAGTAGAGGCTCTTTGGCGAGCTGATCGAAACGGTGACCACCCGGCCCTTATAGCACTTCAGCCGAACCGAACCGGTAACGTCGCGTTGAGTCTTGGCTACGAATGCGTCGAGTGCCTCTCGCAACGGGCTAAACCACTGGCCGTCGTAGACCATCTCGGCGTACTTCAGCGCGACCTGCTGCTTGTAGTGCAGTGTTTGGCGATCGAGCGTCGCCGACTCGAGTGCGCGGTGCGCTTCGAATAGGATCGTCCCGCCGGGCGTTTCGTATGCGCCGCGACTTTTAATACCCACCAGCCGATTCTCCAACAGGTCAACCTGCCCGACCGCGTGCTTGCCGCCCAAAGCATTCAACCGCTCGATAAGTTTATCCCCGGCAAGCCGCACGCCGTCAATCGCCGTCGGCACGCCGGCTTTGAAATCGACCTGAACGTATGCGGGGCGGTTCGGCGCCTTCGATACCGGAACCGACATCATCCAGAGTTGGTCCTTCGGTTCGTTGGTGAGATTTTCGAGGTCGCCGCCTTCGTGCGAGATGTGCCACAAGTTCCGATCGCGCGAGTAGATTTTCTTTTTCGTCTGCTCGATGGGAATCCCGCGTTTCTTGGCGTAGGCTATCGCAGCCTCGCGGCTGGTCAATTCGAAACTCGGGTCCTTCCACGGTGCGATGATCTTCAGCTTCGGTGCCAGTGCCATGAACGTCAGCTCGAATCGTACCTGGTCGTTGCCTTTGCCCGTCGCGCCGTGTGCCACTGCGTCAGCCTTTTCGGCCTTGGCACATTCGACTTGTGCCTTCGCTATCAGCGGCCGCGCGATTGAAGTGCCGAGCATGTAAATGTTTTCGTATACCGCGCCGGCTTGCAGCAATTTGTAGCAGTACTTTTCGGCGAACTCGCGTTTCAGGTCGGCTACTATGCACTTGCTTGCTCCGCTGGCGATGGCCTTTTCTTTTATGCCGTCCAGCTCGCTGTCGCCCTGGCCGACGTCGGCTGCAAATGCCACCACCTCGCAGCCGTACTTTTCCTTAAGCCACGGTAGTATTACCGACGTGTCCAACCCGCCGGAATACGCCAGCACGATTTTTTTAATACTTTTTATCTTCTTAGCCATTGGGTTCGCTCCAAGTCATTTTCCGAAGCGGCAATTGTAACGCCCCGCGCCGGCTAGACAACCTGATTCTCAATAACAGTTTCGCCCTTCGACTCGCTGTGCTCCCGCCTTCGCCTTCGGCTTCGTCGTGGCAAGCCGCTCAGGACTTCGCCCTTCGACTCGCTGTGGTCGCTCAGGACTTCGCTCCCATCTTCGCCATCGGGTAAGCCGAGGCATGCTCGCCATCGAATTTTTTTCGCCGATCACACCGAATGTCTCGCTCACCCTTTATTTAAAGTCTATTGTTTGCTCATATCCTTCGAAAACCTTCGATATTCTTTCGTTTTCTTTGCTGGTAAGTCCCTGGCCTTCGACCGAATTCGATTCTTTTGGACGAAATTCGTGATTCTTCGATGGTTTTCGATATTTTTCAATCTACCGGGTGGCTTACCACGTCGAAGCCTGCCTACCGGTAGGCAGGCCGAAGGCGAAGTCTTGGTGAGCTTGTCGAACCAGTTGCCAACCCTACGGTCTAACAGGCGAAGCCGGGGGTGGCACTCTTATTCGGATGTGAAATATGTCTTCGTAGGGCGTGCTACTCGTTGCACGCGGGATCTGCTTATAAAAACGTACCCACTTTTGGACCGGCGGTCCCAATTGCGCGCGCAAAACCGGTTACGTGTTTTGATTGGTCTGGCCCAACTCCCGGCCGCGCCGACAAATACCCCACACAAATCTTTTTGAAATTTCAGCGAATAGGAAAATGACAAGACCGCCTTTGCGCGCTTGGTGTGAGTTGATGGGTGCCGTGGTTTGACGAGTCTGCGAGACAACCACGCTGACCATTTGGGCGAACGTGGTTGCGGCTGATGCCGCAAACCACGGCACCCGGCCATGGCTTCGGAGGACAGGCGTTGCACACCAAACGAAAGGCCAAAGATTCCGCGTGCAATAAACCTGCCTGCAGGCAGGCAAGTAGCACGCCCTACGGTCTACGGACTTGCGAGCCACCAAAAAACAGGACACCATTTGCGCGCGGGGCAGGGAATTACTTCCCCGCCGGCACCCGCTTCGGAATCCTCTTGGGGAACAGTCACTCCGTTTTTCAGCGGGTCTTGGCTGGAAATAATATCCCCAACCAGTGCCAGGAAGGCAGCCTGGGAGCGGCTGAGATTCCCGATGGCATCGAGGATCAACTGGGCCTTGCCGGTAGCGATATTATCCTGAATGGATTTCGGGGGAACAATATGC
>SDBT01009556.1_pt1 | contig 15711 bp, 14 predicted proteins | sample 2277101 | NCBI WGS metagenome assembly SDBT01 (sample SAMN10404973, study PRJNA504765) | marine sediment metagenome | isolation source: marine sediment core GS10_PC15, 103 cmbsf | place: Arctic Ocean: Southern Knipovich Ridge | collected 2010 | reverse complement strand
GCAAAACAAGAAATTCAGCCATTGGCTAAAAAACGCATTACAGGAAGGAAAAAAGCTCAAACTGAAAGCCCGGATCCATGGAATATCCCAGAGAATAAAGCTCCTTGATATTCATGACGCAACCGCTCAGATCGTGGACGAAATAACTGAGTGTTTATTTCCCAGAGAAAAAGGCAAACCTACGCCTCAAGTTCAAGACAGGCACTTCTGGAAGATAGAAGGTGAGAAGTTTATCAGCAGCGAGGAAAGGACTGAGGTGGAGATAGAACAATTTTAACAGAGCTGGCCCAACATAACTATGTTATGTCCGCAATATGACATATCAGTTTGAGCTAGTTAGATCCCTAGTTAGAGCATGACCGTAACGGGAACCGAGGCAACATATTAATAAACTAGCTTGTCCATTAGATACTTAGCAGACATACTGGATTCAAAATCCAAAATGGCAAATCCCCAAAGAAGCCTGAAACAAGAAAAACAAGCCCTAGCCAGTTTTTTCGTACCTTTCTCATCCCCACCAATTGGTACCAATTTGTATGAATCTGTACCTCTCCTGGTCACAAATTGGTCACAAGATCTAGTCATTCTTTGTGGGCGAAAACATCGAAGTAGGTGGGTTTGGTTCGAGTCCTGCCCGGCTCCCCACCCAGTACGTCGTTGGAACTTGTCTAATCATTTGTAACCTAAAAAACGTTCTGCATAGGCTAATGTTTTGCGTTTTTTACGTAGCTCCTGTCGATCACACGGTAAATTCAAAACTCTTGACGCATCTGCAAGGCTCTTGAAGCCGTGTTTGTTGCCAAGATGAAATTTTATTAAGGCTTCAACGAACCGTTTCAATTGATACATGTAAGCTTCAATGTCATGATTTTCAGAACCGCTGTGAACTGCCCGATTCCTATAATCTTTGAGGTGAATCAGAACCTGACGCGCATATTTTTCACCTCTAAAAACGAACGCAGCCCTTCTTACTGTTACTTTATAGCTGTCGTGACTCGTCCCTGTCAGATGTTCCAATACACTCCACAGCCTGAGAAAGGCATCCTCCCAATTTGTCAAATCAAGAGCTCGCGTATATCTCAAGATCGCTGTATTAATGTCTGAAGAATATTTGCTTTTCTGGATTAACCTTCTGACCGAAGATTCAAATTTGTAGAGCTTTCCAATTACTCGAGAGGGATCATAGGGTCTTATTTGACAAACATATTCTAGACCATACCACCAACTCTCGGTTGCCAATTTACCATCGGCTTTATGCAGTGTATGTAGAGGACCTAGAATATATTTGTTTACAGGATTACGCTTCCCTGAAGAAATTCGTATACGCTGCTTTTGATTCTCAAAGAAATTCCAAATACCTCTAATCAAATCCAGTGCATCCAAAGCTTTGTCTGCAGCTTCCTCGTAGGATTTAGCTGACACGCTTACTTTAACATACATATAATTGGTGGGAACCTCACCAGTTATGGAATGGCGAGCGTGTTGTATTATGTTCGAAATACCTTCTTCATAAACTTTAGGAAGAAAAGAGTAGAAAGAAATAGTGCAGCCATGAACTTTCTTGCGTTTCAGCTTACAAAGCCGACTTACAGAAATAGAGGTTACGAGATTGTATTTCTGCAAAGGTCTCCTGAGATATTCTGATTCAAGGTTTCTTATCTCTGACAGTAGTCTCTCAGCAGTGATCTTTCCTTTAGCACCGGCTTGAAATTTTGCCTTACTAATTATCCTTATCTTCTCTAAGGGTGGTATTTCCTTATTTAACGATACCATGCTGTTTAGAGCAATGGCATAATCGTAAGTAGCAAAGCCTTGAAACTTGACCTTGCCATTCTTGCCTACGATTTTTGCCTTTTCAAATACTTCAGCAACCTCATGAGGACTGTAATCTGATATCCAGTTAGCCATTGTTCTTTCTTATTTTGACGAATGAGTAGTCTAATAGGGACAGCGTGCATTTATTGATTCCTAAAGTCTCCCGGTAGAAAAATCCTTTAGTTGCCGCCCAAAAAGCCCGTCCATTCTGCTTCTGAAACCGTCTTTGTCCTCAGAAACACATTCCTGATAGTTTCCCCTTTAAGTAGTATGATGACGAAAACCTATTACTACAACTCTTGATATGCGTAGCATGCCAGAAGTTCGCAGCAATGAATTAAACCGCCAACAATAATGGGCGATGCCCCTATTTTTTAAATATTCTAGTCACTTCCTATTGCACCTACGAATAATAAGAATGGCTTACTATCCCTAAACTCGATTGGTTTTCTTGACATAATTGATGATTGGAGTAAGGATTTCAGATGACCCCAAATCTTGGGGATTCTCACCCTTAGCAACCGATTTGAGCCAAAGATAGGTTGAAGTAATGCGTGTCGATGTAGCAGCAAGACTGATGTAATCCTGCAAAGCGGATCGTTTCTCTAGCTCCTGGTTGGATAACTGAAGAATACGTTCTGTAAACAAAGTGGGCTCTCCGGGAGTTGAAATTAACAGGTAACCCGTCTTTCTTGAGGGACTGTATCCTGAATAATATTCTAACGACCCGGATCTTATCCCCTTATGAGATTGCCTCAGCCAGCGATTTCCGTAAAGAGACCGTCTTTTTCTAGTCAGCTCTGCTATGGCCCTGATCGCATCAACGAAGAAGTCATGTTTCTTGCTGCCAATATGTTTGCCGGTATGGTTCTGGTCAGCCTTTCTGGCTACCAACGCAATAGCGAGGTCTACTAGTAGGCCCGAAGCGTAGTCTTGGTATGCTCCTTCAGTGGCATTCTTGGCATTTAAGACTACTTTTAGCAGCTCAAGAAGAAAGGATTGATCTTTTGCGGCTTGGTCATCTGTATATATCGCTGGTTTTCCCTTAGTGAGTTCAGGCCACTGAGATATAATTGTCTTGAATGTTTCGTATTCATCATGCACTCTTACTAGATGTTTTCGAGCGTAACGATCTCTCATTTCGTAAAAGAACACAAAATCACTCGGCGTGTTTATTACACGTATCATTTGAGAGAAATCATAAAGTGAAAATACCTGGAGCGCGATCTTTGACCTCTCGAAAGCCCTTGGAGCAATCTTTCGAGGATCGTACGGATCCGATTGATGTTGAATAATGATAATGCCGTAATACCATCTTATTTTGAGATCGTTCCAATTGACAATTCCACGCCACTTATTTCTAATCTGAGAAACTTCACCTCCAGCCAATGTGTCAGCTCGCTTATTCAACTGGCAAGCAGCATCTTCTAACTTGGCCTTTATCCATTTCTCCGACGCGTCTCCAGGCTTCGTACGTGTTTTTGCCTCAAACAGAAAACAGACATCACCCCAGATTAGCAATATGTCTGCTAGTTCAGTGCCTTTGTGTTTAGGTCTTAAGAAAGTCCAATAGCCTAAGAAACTAGGAGACAGTAGATAGTGCAAGAGATACTCTGTTCTGACTCCTGGGGACAAAGCCAACAAACGCTTAACAGTGCTTTCATCCATGGTCATAAACACATTCCCAGATATGAAAGTGCATCAACCTTGAAAATGAATAGAGACAGGACCCATTCATTGATTCTTGCTTGGGGGAAATATATCCGTATTTTCAAGAAGTTTATTCGAGTGTAATCTCCAGGACACCCCAGACGTTGCCCCAAACCATCTTTGTCTTCAGAAACACATTCCTGATAATTTCCCCTTTAAGTAGGATAATGAGAAAAACCTATTGCTGCAACTCTTGATATGCGTGGCATGCCAAAAGCTCACATACAGCGACTCAATCTGACAATAATAATAGGCGCTGTTCCTATTTATTTCTTGATAGTGAGTATTTAGGTTCTCTTTGATAGATTCTAAAATATCGGACTTTGGTTTTTCTGATAAGTAACGAATACAGTAATTGGAATCATCTTCTACTTTGTTAACAGATTCTATGAACCAATTAATGCAAGTCTGTATTGTGCTTACAAGTAATAAACCTTTCTTTGCACATGAAATTTTGAATTATTTATTTTGTTCTTTGAGTCTTTCAAAATCCAAAGGATAGTCACAAGCCAGAAAAGATATACCATTGTTACTTTGTTTTACATGCCAGATAGGAGTTCCCCATGTGTCCTCTGCTCCGACATCAACAAAAGGTGGAAGCCATATGATACCAATGTCTCCATCACCTTGCCAGCCCCATTCTAAAAACATATCTTTTACGAGGTGAATAGCATCACCAATCTTCTTTTTAGGTGCGAGTTTAAAATAATCATGAGGCTTCTTTATGCATGATAAATCGTCCAGAAAAGTATATCGGTAAACATGATAATCTTTGATTGTCTCCTTTGTTGGTAACATAGGATTCTCCTTTCAAGGCTTAACAATCGTCATACGGAAATTTTTACAACACCTATTCTACCACAAACTTACTTATTTTCAGTTTTCATCACCTCCCATGTACCCCAATGATCTGCTCTCACCAATAATACCACTTGTTAAGTTAGAGTCAACGGCGATAGTCTCGGGAGCAGGTGGTCTGTAATTAAGAGCACTGTGCGGTCTTACCTGGTTATATTCTTTGCGCCATCATACAATTCTTTTTCTCATCTTCGATTGGATGCCTAATGTAATTTGGACAACCTTACACATCACATTCTAGTCAGTTATTTCGTACTCAATCGTTGAGGTATACCTCAAATTTAATGGGCATTCAATATGGACATGCTATCCAGTCAGTATCCACTAAATGTCCAAATGGACAGATCCGGATGGGCCGGATATAGTGCTTGAACTCAATTGCCCCCTTTTGTAAGTCCGCCCAAATAGGACAACGATAGTAAGATACTGACGTGCTTGTCTGGAGTCGAGTCGTCTCAAAACATTAGGGACTCAAGACTCACTCATATCGATCTCTTTCCCAATCTTTCTATGAGGGAGACGCATTTTCTCTGCGGTTTCCAAACCCTTTTGACTTTTTCCTTTTAAGTCCCATGGAAGTCATAACCTTTTTTGGCTCAGTTGTTTGTAGATAATCTCGTATAGATTATACAGCACATAATCTTCTCCTCTAGACTCTCATAAGTTTAAAAGCTTCCGAAAATTGGAGAGAGCCATCTATTAACCGCTTCATGTAATTATCGTAATCTTGAGGTGACGGCATGCCCTCTAATCTGATTTTCGCATTAAATTTCATTCCTTTTCCAATTATTTTAAGACTCTCATTCAGTTTATGAAGTATATATTCTCTTAGAATAGCTTTAGTTTTCTCAAATTTCAAAAGCCTGTATATTTGATAGATCTCCAAGGATCGTTCAGAAAAACTCTGTCTCGCCGTCCAACCTAAATGCCGGGTCATTCTTGCCAAGAATGTTTCCTGGTTTGCCCTATATATCGAAAAGTCATATCCCTTTGTTTGCTGTTTGACGGCCATATCTTTCCTGGCAAAACCAGGAATAATACACGCACTTAACCACTGAAGTTCGGACAGCATTCTTTTGAACTTTCTATTACCACCCAATACTCTCGGAATAGACAGAACTAGGAGGTCTTCTTTGGGGAGCCAAATGAATCTTTTTGCAGTTTCTTCTTTCTCTTCCAAAACTTCTCTCGGAATAAATTGCCAGCAAAAGCCAAATGTGTCCTTTATAGTACTGTTGGCAATCTTCTCAATCATAAAGCTTTCTATTTCGTTCTTACTGCCGTCAGCATAGCAATAGACTACCTCGTAGTATGCCTTGCCATAATACGCAAGTGTATGTAGCGCCTCACTTATGAAATCGCAGACTGCTTCTGTCAAACTAGACGGTTTCCCATAACGGGTGGGTAAAGATGACTTGATGAGTTCTTCAACTTTCTTGCAGGGAGGATCTATCCTAACTACAAAATTGGGATTCTCCGATCTTCCACCAATGGGCATCACGCCAAGGTACATATCTTCTATGAACATGCGAGTGTAGGAGGAGGCATATAAATCACGGCCACGCGTTTTCCCAGGCAAATAGTATTTAACTGACTTTCTCATATGTATTTTTTGAGTATAAGGATCTGTTCTCGGCACTAGATATCTCCTTTACCACCATCTTGCTCTCGTTCGATTGCTCTAGATAGGCCCCATATATCTTTGAACTCTATCCCCTGAGATTCTGGCCGTTTCAACAAGTAAGTCATGATGAATACTTCTGCTGCTGAAGCATGAGGCTCGTATCTACCTCTGCACAGAGCTCTAATCAAGGAACTTTTATGCTTAGGTTTCATGTCTCTGTCCCGTGGATATCGAGAAGAAGAGAATATATCATCGACTAAGCTCATTTCTTGCAATTTATTATTGAAACTTATTTTCCAATTTGTTCGCAAAATATCTCTCGCAGATATTTGGAAGAGTCCTTTACGATACTTATACAATTCTATTAGAGATTTCACCGCATTAGTTGAGTGACTGTGCGAGTCAAAATATTTGTTCCAGGTTGCTTCGCATACATTCCAGATTTCCGAAATGTCAAACAATTCCGAATAAACTTTAGCATAACCACTAAGTTCCATAATATCTACCAGTGGTTCTGATGCAATAGTTAAAAGGGGTTCAGATTGCCAGTCTTTAAGTTTTTTCCTCAACTTTTCGTGTGCTGTTAAAGATCCAAGAAATAATAAGGGGAAAAGATTCTCAAATTTATTAGTTTTCCTTAGAATCATTGATTCATAACAGTCTTGGCAAACGGTGTTGTAGGTCTGCCCAAAAAAGTCTGGAAAATCATCTCTGTGTTCACTCGACGAAAGCATTGGAATACATTTAGCCAAATTCTCAACTAGTGTGTCATGTGATCTATTTACCCTGTCTTCTATTTCGTTCCAATCCCACTCGGGCCAAAAGAGGTCTTTGTTAATTGCCATCTCTTCCAGTTCTTTCACCAAGGTTTTCAAAGAAGGAACATGAGCCGTCATTTTATTACACATCTCAATTCCTCTTTGAGAATGATGAGCAGCTAAGATGAAGGACTTTTTGGATAGAAGAGTTCCACTCTTAGAGACAAAAAACTGTTCCAGAGAGGAGAGTAATTCACCAGTTGTCTCCTGAAATAGTTTAAGATAACGAACAATAATCAGTTGTTTTATATACCAACTTGGACTCACCACTTTTCCTTCCACCGTCCACTCAAATTTTAATCTTCTTTGAACAAATTCCAATCCTTGTAATAAAAGGGGAGGGAGATCTGCTTCATATAGACTTTTCTCATTTTTCCAATTAATAGAATCTATTTTTTCTGAGACAGATTGAACACTTAAACTTGCGATTAACTTGTAAAATCCTAAAGCCAGTGAGAGTACGGTCAAACCATAAGTGTCAAATAAGGCAAACTCCATTTCGCGATCACGCTGATGCGTACCTAAAGGTTTGTCTTCGAAGTATTTTTTAATAGGTATGCAAATCTTATTGATAATTTCTTTGCCTTTTTTCAATTCCAAATTTGAACCAAGAGTCCGTAGGTACATATTAAGCACATTTAGTGTCGTATATACTGGCTCAAAATTATTTTTTTGGAGAAGTCGTTCGACAGCAGAAGACAATATTTCGGTAAATTCATTTTCTAACCAATAAGGATTAGGGACCATTTCAGGTAGGATTGCAGTTTGAGTTTCTAAAGCTATTTCCAAAGTAGAAAAATCGGTAAGAAACCAATCTTTGTACCGAGGTACACGGGTATACCAACGACTGTCAGAAGGAATATAGGATCGTTGTCGTCCATAATCTCTCATAGAGAGGACTGTTCTTTGCAAGACAGCGGGAAGAGATGCTTTCTCCAAATCGGTTCGTTTCAAACAAATTCTCATGAGATCGCTTAACGTCGAGACGTTTCTGCCTGCAAGTCTTTGATAATGAGCTTGGAAATTGGCATCTGCCCATCTCAGGCCATTTATGGTAGATAATCTTATATTGCTCTTAAGTTCATAGAAAATAGTATTGCTTAACTGCGTCGGATCGAAGAAGTAAAAAGCTCTCAATCCCAATACAACAAAGCAAAAAATTCCGAAACATCCTAATACGATGACAAATAGAGAAGTAAAAACCCCCGGGTATCCACCAAACACCCTATATCCAAGGAGAATTATACACACTGATGTGAGTATGGCCAAGGTCTTAATATATCTATTTCCAAATTTTTCCTTCAATAATAGATCTCTTACACTACCTGGTACTCCAGCGAAGACTGAACTTGCAACGACACTAATAGCGGTAAAATAAAGTCCAAGGAAAATGCCTGAGATAGAAGCAACTACAGAAAGCAAGACTTCAAGAGAGGTTACAGATATAATTATTTGATTATGCAGGACTAAAAAATAATCGAAGAAGCTTCTGATAAATAACGGCCCTGAATTGGAAATAAAATTCAATAAAGTATATTCAATTACCTCTAGTAAACCAACTATTAAGAAGCTAACGAGAAAAGAAGAAGCAGTGGTCTTAATTAACTCTTTAATAATATAGACGCTTTCTTGAGCTTGTTTCCCTTTTTCCTTCAGTTGAAAAAAGACCTTATTGATATGAAATACGCTAGAGCTGAGATAATACCGCAATTTCCAGAACCATAAATTTCTTTGGTACTTAAACAACGAGAACATTACATCGTCCTTTTTTGAACTTAGCCCACCTATTATTTTCTTCGCTCTTAAACCTCCATTGCCTACCTGTTTAATAAGCAGGTATTTTACCGACCTGAACCATCTTGTAGATAGAAGCTGCACTCATCTGTGGGTGATCAGCAATCTGTTCAAGGGTCAGCCATTTATCCACAGTCCTTTTTTCCCTTCATGCAGGGCAAACTACCCCCACCTCGTGACAACAAACTCCTTTAGTGACCTGCCATAATGTTAGAATGTGGACCGGAGAAAGGGGGTATTTACATGGTTAGGAGAAGCTACGGACCAGAGCAAATCATCAATAAGGTCCGGGAAGCAGAAGTTATTCTCTGTCAAGGAACGACGGCAGGTGAAGCTGCGACGAAGATAGACCAACGGAGCAAGTCTACCCTCTAGGGTAAAGCCGCAGGAGAACAGGTCTGAAAAGCTAGCTTGGACAAGCCCGCCAGCCATCTTCACAGCCTCTTTGGATTCCTTTGATAGCATTGTCTTCTACGGACTATCACCCGCTCGATAACTATCTTCATCTGTTGTTGAATGATCATCTTTGTCTTTCTTGCCAAAACACTTTTTCCAGAAAGAATAAAAGTAGGCAGCGGTTCCTTCTTCAGACATTTTTTCGAAGAGATCCATGAGCATACCTCCTTCAGTTAGGATCCTTCTCTTTTCGTTTACAACAGGGCTCCTTTTCTCCAGTTTCTTCGTAATAATGCCAAGACCTTGAGCCTAAAGACGAAAGCTCATACTCTTCTTTCATAGGCCTCTTTGACCTGTTCTGGAGCAAGTTCCGAGTAAATTTGAGTGGTGGCAAGGTTTTTGTGCCCCACCTGTTTTTGGACTGCACTTAAGGGGACCTTGTCTAAGAGAGCATGGACAATATGAGAGTGCCTTAGGGTATGAGGACGCGCTTTGACTCCGGCTTTCTTAGAATATTTTTCCAGGAGCTGCTCAATGCGTCTTACTGAAATATGAAACAGGCTTCCGCTTTTTTTCTTGATGAATTTAAGGTATGCTTTGATATTATTGAGAGTTTCCTCTGGAACGTAAACAACTCGGCCAGTTTTAGTTTTGGCGTTTTGCCAGGGAACGTGAATGAAACTTGATTCAAAATCTATCTCCTCAATTTTCAGCTTAGAAAGCTCTCCTACCCTCATTCCCGTCTCATAGAGAAGCTCAATCAGGACCTTGTCTCGGAAGTTATCAATAGATCCTCTAAGCTTTTGCCACTCTTCCCGGGTGAGGTACTTGATCTCCCGATAATTTCGCTTTTGCTTTTTGAGAAGATTCTTCTTCATTGCGGTTACCAAGAAATGAGCCTTTCAGGCTTCAGTCTCTTCATTCATTTCGCCTTTCATAGCAAAAGGCGAACTCATCTCTTTGTCTTTCCTCGGACTTCCCTATGATCTTCAATGAACCTTGCCAAACCCCTTTCATCCGGTCTCACGGCCCGTTCAATCTGCATAACGGGAAGTATTTCTTGATCGATGTACTTCCTCACAGTATCGAGATGCAGGCTCAGTCTTTCTGCGACCTGTTTCAAAGTCAGCATTCTGGACACTTAACAACTCCGTAGCTATTTTCTTCCGGTACTGTGTTAATTATAGCACATTCGAACACATTGTTAGCCTTTGAACGATGATTGGAAATATAAGAGTTCCATGGTGGTGACCTAAATTCAGAAAAATAGGCAGTAATTGCTAGGAAACATAAATCGACGAAACAAGCGAGAAACAACGGCGTTCAAGTGATGCGGGAGGAGAATTTTCTACCGTACTGGCGGTCCCATGACTAGGCTTAGGCGGTATGGATAAATAAACTTAAACAACTTTATCATTCTCTTTTTTCTGCTACAATGAGGCATCGCTAGATTTTTTAGTCACTGACAAAATGACGAAATTGATGCAAAATGGGTTTAGAATTGGAGATTAGGCTGAGAATTGAGGAATCTTGCTTGGAATCTACCAATAGCGAAAAATTTGGTCAATTAAAACATGAATGATAAACTATTTGACCAAATTTTAGCAAGATTCGCTTTAATGCCTAGAGGGAAGGCGTTTTTATGAATTTAATGAATTTAAAAGATATAGATGAGAAACTATTGTTATTTCTGAAGGAAGATGATAAAAAGAGACAGGACATTATTGTCTTTTTAGAGATGAAATATAGCATTACTAAAGACCAAGTTAGTAGGAGTTTGGGGAGACTTATCCGCCAAAATTTGATTAAGCGACAGCGCCGTGGCATTTATGGCTTAACTGAGGAAGGAAAAGCACGGACACAGGGTCTGAGCCTAGACACGGAACCTTTGTTTAAACATAAAGAAATTGCAAAGATCTTGAATCGACTTCCCCTCCATCTGCGAGCATTCATAATCCTTTATTTTTGCGGGATTATTGCAAGGCGACATCTACGAGAATATTCTAAGGAAGGATTCCCTTCTTTTTTAATCTATAGCAAGAAAGGAACAGGTAAAACCGGGTCAGTTAGAGTGCTATTTAGATTGCTAAATCTTGACTTCCAAAAACACAGCCGTTACCTCCCCGATGCTAGTCCTGGGGAATTGGGCCTCCGTCGCTTTAAAGAAAAAGGCAAGCACGGATATGCGGTCGAGGCTAGCTCTTATTTTGAGAAGCCAGCCTTCTGTTTTCAAGAGATTGGTAAAGCTGACAAGCCGGTAAGGGATGCTCTCTGGGTCTATTTCCAAAGTGAGAAAAATTATACGGTAGAAGGAGAGAAGTTTGAACATAAAGTATGCGCTGTTGCAACCTCAAACCTATCTCCTGAAGAAATGAAAATGCCTCCTGGAATTCCCCGCAGAACTCCCACATTAAATACTAATACTATAGAAAAGGAAGTGAAGAACATAGATCTTATTTTAAGAAAACTTCAAAAAGGGAATCTCCCGTACCTAAATCTATCTAAACTTAAACCGAAGTTCAATAAGCTAACGGATCCTCAATATAAACTTTTGCATAATCTTCTAATAGAATGTGCAACCGATGAGGCTTGGAACTATAAGGTGGATACGCTATCAACACAAATTTTGAGTTTGGCAATGCAAGCTCTATTAGGGACCGAGACTATTGAGCAAGCAATTTTGTTTACTTTGTATTATAGATTGCTCTTGCTTGAAACTACAAGTGATACTGTAGAAAATTGGAAAGAGATTCTTTTTATGACCTGGAAAACAATAAGTGGATTTCAAGAAGATTATGAGCTAGAAATCAAAAAGGAAATAGTCTCTCCAGTGCCTCCATTAAATAGCAAAGTGGCCAGAAAGCAGAAAAAGATGGAAGACGGACTTAAGATTGAGACTGATTTTGAACCTCAATACAAGGAAATTATGGCGCTCATTGATGAACGAATCGATACAATACAAAATTTTATGAATGGAGTAAGTTGGAAATTTTTGATACCAGAGGAACAGGAAAAGTTCAACATAGCTTTTAATGCATTTAACCATTTAAAGAAAACGGGTAGCCATATTAAGAAGGGGGATTGGGATGGCTTGAAAGCATTTAAGTTGACATTCCCAAATGCTAACAATGGCCAATATTTACCTTTAGTAAGACTATTCAAAAAAGCAAACCAAAGTTATCGGATTCAAGAAATACAAAAACGCGTAGATTTCTATGTGACTCTGCCAGAAGATAAATGGGATCGCGATAAATACCATTCCTTAAAAGATTTAGAGACTATGATTACTAATGATCCCCTTTTAGAAGAGGGACACAAGAAAAAACTAAAGGAAACTTTCCCGAAAATCTACTATGAAATGCCAGATAGGATTAAAGCAGCGGAGGAGGCTAGGCAGAGGTCTATCAAGAAGGAAAAGGAAAAGTCAAAAAAAACAATGGATATAGTCAAGACAATTATCAGTGAGCTTTCTCAAGAAAAACAAAGTAAGCTTCCTATAAGCACAGAATGCAAAAAAGAACTAGATACAAGAACGCCAGCCCATACAACAATACTCCCACGTCAGACAACTGTGCCTCCAGGAAAGCCCATGGGGAGGGCAGAATACTTGGACCCCTACTCGCGCAGGTGGGTTGTTGCAGACATTTGGAAATGTATGCCCGACAGCCTCGGCAAGAACAAGTTTTTAATAAAGTGGGTTGATGCTCTTGATCGTAAATGGGTACCCGGTAAGGAGCTTCGCAAAATCGAGTATTTTGATTAGCAAAGCTAAGCTCTCTTGGAATTTCTTGAAGCACCCCTCCTCAATTTCATACAAAAAAATCCCAGAATACTCCCTCCAGTTTGCTAGGAGAATGAACCGCAGCGGTTGCAGCAAGATAAATCTTCTTATCCTCCCAGTCAGCAATGGCCTACAGCTCTGCAGTCCTCCAATTTTTTGGCTTTCTTCCTATCTTCCAAAGCACCGTTCCCCTTTGATAGTGATATAGCCCACCATATTCTTGATAAAACTTATATTTTCATATTGAGAAAAGCTCAATCTTAGCCTCTTTCTAGGTATTGCAATAGTTATCGTTAAATGTGCAAGAAAAATAGTTACCAAAAGGCATCTAAAATAAAGACGTAAATTCACTTGAACCAGATATTGAATCTGACATTTAATCCCGATAAGCCAGAAGGACTTGACAAAAAAAATATATGATATATTATATAATTGTATCAAAAACATTTACAAAGGAGTTAGAAATCAAATGGAATTACCTGAAATGAAGTGCAACCGCTGTGGCTACACGTGGATAGCAAGGACAATAAAACCTCGCATGTGTCCTAAGTGTAAATCCTTCTTTTGGAACAAGCCGAGAAAAAATAAGCCTGGTGGAGGCAGGCCAAAAAGAAAGGTGGTGAAAACTGATGACAAACAAGGAGATAACAAAAAGGAACGTGAGGAGGGTCAAAAACTTGCTTGAAGAGGTCAAGGAGCTAACTCCGGAGAAGTTTCAGACTATCCTGGACAGCCTGGCAAGGTTTCACAACTACAGCTTCCACAATCAGATTATTCTCTGCTTTGCAGGCTGCTCGCAAGTGGCGGGCTATAAGAAGTGGAAGGAACTAGGCCGAACTACAAAGAAAGGAGAAAAGGCGGTCTGGATACTGGCTCCCTGGTTCAAGAAAGTAAAAGCTGAGAACGAAGCAGAAGAGCAAAAGAAGAAAGAACGGAAGGCGTTAAACGGGTTTTTCTCAGTGCCGGTATTTGATATATCTCAGACTGATGGCGAGCCTATCAAGCGAGGAATAACCATAGGCTCAGATATAGACTTTGAGGAGCTGAGGAAGGCAACGGAAAAGGCTGGTTGGACAGTGGTTTTCAAACCCTTAGAGATAGCAACCGGGGGCTATGTCACCAGCGAGAATGGAGAGATCACCCTGAACAGCAACCTTGATGAGACTGAGAACACTGGAACGCTCATTCACGAATGGGTTCACAAGGAACTAAAGCACCCAAACAACGGAACTCCGGCAAGAGTGGCCGAACAACAGGCCGAGACAGCTACCTACCTGGTATGCAAGGTTCTGGGAATTGGGAGAAAGTCAGTCTTTTATCTCAAGTCCTGGGGACTAAGTAAGAATATCTTAAAGGACTTTGGGAAGGTAGATAAGGTGAGTAAAAAAATAATAAGTGCCCTGGCGCCCGCCAAGACAACCAGGGCAAAAGGAGCAGCACAATGCAAACTCCCAAGGAAAAGTATAGCACAAGAAACCATTTAGACAAGCTAGAGGAGTTTTACGGGTGGGATATTCCCGATTATGTCCTGCAAGCGGGTAAGAGCCATATCAGGATAAGGGTGTCTGACTGGCGGGGAGACGAGGACTTGAAGATCACTCCGAAGGATGTGACAGAATACTATTGTAAGTGGGCTGGCAATATCACTAGCGGTTGCCGGGTAATTGCTGGCTATGCTGGTGACTGGAGGCCAGTTGCCAGACTGGCAAAAGAGTGCCTGGAGTGGTTCCTGTTGGTCAATATCGAGGCTCTCAGGATATCAGAGAGGAGTCGAAAATGAAATGTCCTAAATGTGGAAACTTCTTTGCAATGACAGTAGCACCTTATCAGAGAATCCATAGAGACAAAAAGACGGGACATTGGGTTCCGAGTGCTGGTATTTGCCAGTGTGATCCTGATGATTTTTCCCTCTTTGGATTGATAAAAAAGAAGGAAGCAGAGGATCAGGAGAGAAAGAAGAAAGAAGGAGTATGATTAAGAATTGTCTATAATCAGGGCTGCCTGTCAAGTCAGTATTCCCCTTTAGTTCGCACCACTGTTTTAGTACTAGGCAGCCCTGTAAAGGGAGGGATGAAAAACAAAGGAGCAAAAAATCGAGATAGTTGAATACTTAAGAAATAAGCTAAAAATGACTCAAGAAAAGGCAGGCGAATTAATAGGGATAGCTCAACGAAGGGTAGAGTAAATTGAAAATGGAAGCAATACAAATATTCGTAATACTTCACCTTGCGACCTTACACTTAACGTATTGTGTAAGGTAGGCTAAAATATTTGTATTGCTTTCTAATAAAGGATATAGAGTTATTCTCTTCGCTTTCCTTTTTGACCTTTTTTTGTTCGATAGTAAAATAGAGACAATATGTAAGGATAAAAAAATGAAAAGGACAATTAAACAAAGATTTATTTTCATAGGCACTTTGGTAGCAGCTTTAATGCTCTTGGGGTATTCTGTCAGTATCCAGGCAAAGGAAAATGAGAAAGTCTTACTTAAAGATGAGATTAATTTTATTGAAATAGAATCGCCAAACAAATTCGAAGTTCAATTCAAAGAAAATGGGAAGAAGACAGGAATAGTTGTATTTGAATCTAATAAAGACAATTTTCACTGGGAGATAACCATAAAAAAAGGAGATGGTACTGTTACTCAAATCATAGAGGATAGATATGTTGGCACTATTTCTGAGGTAGGAGTAGTTGACTTAAGCGAGAATGAGAGTGAAGATATCTTCTTTGTAACCGAGAGTGGAGTGACCTGCCCCCCTAGAATCGGTCCAGTTATTATGTTAGACTAAGGATCGAAAAAAGGGGGATTGAAATGGCCAGAAGAAGCTATGCGCCAGAGAGAATCATCAACAAATTGAGAGAAGTAGAGATTCTCCTCAGTCAGGGATCAACGATAGGTGAAGCTGCCAGGA
>SDBT01009555.1_pt1 | contig 15713 bp, 10 predicted proteins | sample 2277101 | NCBI WGS metagenome assembly SDBT01 (sample SAMN10404973, study PRJNA504765) | marine sediment metagenome | isolation source: marine sediment core GS10_PC15, 103 cmbsf | place: Arctic Ocean: Southern Knipovich Ridge | collected 2010 | reverse complement strand
TATTTCGCTATAATCTCCCTTCTTGACAAACTGGGCTATAAAAACCTTCATTCCGGCACCTGCCGCTCTAATCGACAGGCCTAAAGCCGCAGTGGTTTTTCCCTTCCCCTTTCCCGTATAAACCTGTACATATCCTTTCATATCTTATATCCTGCCTTTTACTCTTGAAATGCCTCTTATAAAGGTTTAACATCGCCCGGGCATCTTAAGAAAGACCTGATGGTGGTATTGGGTGTCTTTTTCTAAAAGCTCAAACATGCCATCAGAATACTTACTAAAAATCTTATCATATTATAATTTGGCTTTACAAGACATAGTTTTAATTTTTAAAACATGTGATCAAGGAGGATATGTGCTGATGAAAAATAATAAGGCTATGATAATATTTCAACCTTCCGGTCGAAGGGGAGAAGTTCCAAAAGGGGTCAGTCTGATTGAAGCATCTAGATTGCTCGGTGTGGACATTGAAACCTTGTGTGGAGAAAAGAAACTTTGTGGAAAGTGCAAGGTTCGGATTGAGGAAGGGCGTTTCGAAAAATTCGGCATCGATTCCAAAAAATCTCATGTGAGCCCGTGGCAGGAAGAAGAGGATAAATATATAAATGCCAAAGAAAAGGAGTCCGGTTACCGGCTTGCTTGTGTTACCGATGTGGAAGGGGACCTTCTGGTTTTTGTGCCGGAAGAGTCGAGAGCCGGCAAACAGGTGGTAAGCAAGGCAGCCCGAGATATTGAAATAGAATATAATCCTGCAGTTAAGATTTATTATGTGGAAGTGGAAGGGCCTTCGTTTGAAGACTCTACAGGTGATTTCGAGAGGGTCTGCAGGGGACTTGAGAGAGAATATGGCCTATCGAACCTGAGAACCGATATACAAGCCTTAAGACAACTACCCACGGCATTACGTGACGGGGATTGGAAGGTAACCGTTAGTGTCTGGATGGACCAGGAGATCATCCGGGTAAAACCGGGCAATATTGAAAACCACTATGGTCTTGCGTTTGATGTTGGGACCACAACAGTTGTCGGGTACTTCTGCAATCTTACCACCATGGAGGTCGTGGACACTGTATCTATGATGAATCCTCAATGCAGGTATGGAGAAGACGTGATGTCTCGCATCACCTACCATATGTCAAATGCAGACGGCTTAAAGCGGATGAGTGATGACATTATTGAGGGACTCAACTGGTTGATTGATCAGGCTGTGGAAGGAACTTATCCTCCTAAGAAAAAGAAAAAAAAGAAAAAGGGGGAAAAGGGACCCGCTGAATATGTTGAAGTGCCGGAGGAGGGAAAAACCTATCTTCGTCTAACCAGGGAAGACATCGAGGATATAACTCTTTGTGGCAACACTGCTATGCATCATATTTTGCTTCAGCTCGATCCGGAACATATGGGCCTTGCTCCATTCCCTCCGGTAATCCACCACAGCATGGACATCAAGGCACGTGATTTGGGCATTAATATTAATCCTTCGTCATATGTGTTCGTACTTCCCAACGAAGCCGGATTCGTCGGCGCAGACAACGTTGGCGTTTTGATTGCTGAAGAACCTTACAAAAAAGAAGAAACCCAACTTATTATCGATATCGGAACCAATGGCGAGCTTGTGTTAGGCAATAAACACAAGTTGATGTCCTCTTCCTGTGCTACAGGTCCGGCCTTAGAGGGAGCACAAATAAAATTTGGCATGCGGGCGGCGCCCGGGGCCATAGAAAGGATTAACATCGATCCCGAGACTCACGATGTGGATTATAAAATCATCGGTCAGGATGCCTGGAGGAAATATTCCGAACCCAGGGACATGAAGGTCAAAGGCATCTGTGGTTCTGGGATTTTGGATGTGTTTTCAGAGCTTTACCGTGTAGGCATAATCGCAAAGAGTGGTGCATTCAGAGATAACCAGAAATCCAATCGTTTTCGTAAAAACCCGGAAACCAATCAGCCGGAATTCGTTCTCGCATGGGCCGAAGAGTCCGGTATTGATAAGGACATCGTAATTACCCAGAAAGACATCCGTCAAATTCAACTTGCAAAGGGCGCTCTTTATGCCGGCTGTAAGCTCATGATGCTCCGAATGGGTATAGACAAGGTGGACAAGCTGAAGATTGCCGGGGCATTTGGAACCCACGTTGACCGCGAGAAAGCTCTGGTCATGGGAATGTTCCCGGACTGTGAGATCGAAAAAATATCATCCGTGGGAAATGCTGCTGGAGATGGATGTAGAGCGGCACTTTTAAACCGAGAAAAGCGCAAAGAAGCCGACTGGATTTCTCGCAATGTGGAATATATAGAACTTACGGTGGAGCCGAACTTCCAGGATGAATTTATGGGAGCTTTAGAGTTGCCACATGCGACAGATGAATTTCCTCATTTAGAAGGTATTGTACCTGATGAGATACTCCACCAAAAGTAGCGTTAAAATTGACTAATTCGTCTTTTACGAGACCATTAACATTCGTTTATATACCTTATTTAACACTCACTTAAACCCAAAATAGTCTTACATAATTATAAAAAATATCCGGTGAATTATTGCAATATATTCTGCATTGGCTTATTAAGGCCATAAACTTGATATTGTCATCTATGCGTGAACTTACTTTCGAAAATTAAAGATAATACTGGCAGACGGAATAAACCTTTGAAAAGTCTCGATACGAAAGCCTGTAGTTATGAACCGTTTAAATAACAACAAAAAAGGGGAGATTTATTATGATTCTCATTGGTGAAGACTTAAACGTTATGTCTGGAAAGATATCTCAAGCCATAAAAAATCGGGAGCCCGAGCTGATACGTGAATGCGTCGTGGCACAAACGGAAAATGGCATGGACTATCTGGATCTGAATGTGGGGCCTGTGAAAAAAGATCCGGAAGGAACAATGGAATGGGTCATTAATGCCGTTCAGGAGGTCTCGGACCTTCCATTATCTCTGGATACCACCAACCCGGTCGCCATGGAAGCGGGACTTAAGTTCTGTAAGAAAAAAGCCTTACTCAATTCCGCATCTAGCGCTACCGAAAGCAGGGAAACCTTGCTGCCCCTGGCAGCTAAATATTCGTCCGGCGTTGTTCTATCCGTAATAAATGATTCGGGGTTGCCCTCTGATGCAGATGAAAGGGCAGCCAGTATAATGGAATCGATTGAGGTGGCAAATGAACTGGGAATTACCAATGAAGACATATGGGTTGATCCTGTCATGCTGCCGATAGGAGTTGATCAACGCCAGGTATCGTCATATTTGGAATTTGTTCAAATACTTCCGGATCTGGCGCCGGGAGTCAAATCCACATGCGGTGTGTCCAATTTATCATATGGCGCTCCTAAGGAACTGAAAAGTCTGCTCAATCGCACCTTCCTGGTAATTATTGAAAGGTATGGCCAGGAATCAGCTATCGTGAGCGGCTTCGATAAGGATCTTATTGCTCTGATGAGAGGAAAGATGCAGGAAGTCATCAAACTTATACATAGAGCCATGGATGAAGATGATATAAATATTTCTTCCCTCTCTCAGCAAGAGGTGGAGTATGTAAAGACGACTCAGGTACTTATGGGAAAGAGTTTGTATTCCCATTCATGGTTAGAAGTCTAAAAGGAGACATATATCATGAAATATGAACCAATCTTGGAAAAAATCTCTGTGAACATCAGAGAGACTGTTTTGGGGCAAGGGAAAAAGGCCGTAAAGATAGGGGGAGAAAATACGTTTCCTTTCCATTCTTTTGAGGGGTCTCTTCCTAATCCTCCGGGATTTGCTTTGGAAATTCTCGATACATCGCCGATAAATTGGTCGCCATGGGCATTGGAACCTGTTGAAGATGTGGTTTCCGATCCGGTGAATTGGGCAAAGAAATGTGTGGAGGTGTTTGGAATGGAAATTCTTTGTCTTCGCCTCTTGAGCACCGATCCAATGGGCAATGATGCACCAGCAAAGGAAGCCGCCGAGATTGTCAAAAAAGTAGTGGATGCCGTAGATGTTCCTTTTATCATATGGGGTACGGAGATGGAAGATAAGGATGCAGAGGTCTTAACGGAAGTGGCCCGGGTATGCGCAGGAAAAAACTTAGTTCTAGGCCCGGCGGCAAAGGGGAATTATGAGAAAATCGGCAAAGCCGCTTTAGAATATGACCATTCAATAGTGGCCCAGGCTTCGATGGATGCCAATTTGACTAAGGAATTAAACATCGGCCTCTGTAAGTTTTTCCCTCCCGAAAGGATTATTATTGATCCTACATCTTCGGCTCTGGGTTACGGATTCGAATATACCTTTTCCATCATCGAAGAGATTAAGCAATTTGCTCTTATCGATAAAGACAAAATGATGCAGATGCCTATCCTTGCTGATTTCGGAGGGGATTGCTGGAGAACCAAAGAAGCCAGAGAAAGTAAAGAACAAGGCATCCTTTGGGAGGCAATCACAGGTCTTACTTTTCTTTTGGCGGGGGCTAATCTCCTTATATTAAGGCATCCGGACACGTGCAATTTGATTAAAGAAATGATTTCTTAATCGATAAAATTCCATAAATTGTAATACTTTAGTTGTTTGAAAATATAACCGACCGTATAAAACTCGCGTATAAGTGAGAATAAAGAAAGTAAAATAGGAGGTTCATCATGGCTCTTAAAGGGGCGGCAATTATGAAGAAGTTACCCAAGACTAATTGCAAAGATTGCGGTCTTGCAACTTGCTTTGCCTTTGCAATGAAATTGGCTACAGGGGGCGTTAAGCTCGATGACTGTCCCCACCTCTCGGTGGAAGTCAAGGAAGAGCTGGATGCTGCAATGGCTCCCCCGATAAAGCTTGTGACCATAGGAAGTGGCGCGAATGCCCTGGCGATTGGTGAAGAAGAGGTCATGTTTCGGCACGAAAAGACCTTCTTTAATGAGACGGGCATCGCCATTTTGATATCTGACAAGGAAAGTGAGTCTGATATTGAAGAAAAGATAAGGAATATCAAAGAGCTTGATTTTGAAAGGATCGGGCAAAAGCTCAATATCAATCTATTGGCACTTTCTTTTGAATCGGGCGATAAAGCCAAATTTGAGGCTCTGGTTAAGAATGCCTATGAAACCACAGATTTTACACTGATTCTGATTTCCGAGAATACTGATGCCTTGTTTTCCTCCGCTTTCCTGTGTGCTGACAGAAAACCCCTTGTATATCCCATAACTAAAGAGAATATGAGTTCGGCTATTCCGAAACTCAAAGAGCTTGGTGTTCCGGCAGGGGTTAAAGGAGGGAGCATAGAAGAGATCATTTCCGTGACATCTGAATTGAAAGATGCCGGAATCGAAGAGATGGTTCTGGATCCAGGTTCAAAAGATATACTGGCAGGTATTACAGATCAAACTCTCATTAGAAGGTCAGCCCTGAAAAAGGGCTTAAGGTCCCTTGGATATCCCACCATCGCTTTTCCCTGTTTCATGTACCAGGATAGTTTCAAAGAGGCCCTGGCAGCATCTGCTCTTATAACCAAATATGCAGGCATCGTCGTTTTATCTCATACCGATCCGTGGTTTCTTTTTCCCCTCCTGGTCCACAGGTTTAATATCTATACGGACCCAAGAAGACCTATGACAGTAGACGAAAAGGTCTACGAGATAGGAAATCCTGATAAAAATTCCCCTGTCCTTATTTCCACAAACTATGCTTTGGACTACTTTATTGTGTCTGCGGCCATAGAAGAGACCAACATGCCGGCATATTTATGTATAAAAGACACAGAAGGATTAGGAGTAATGGCCTCTTGGACGTCAGGTAAATTTAACGGAGAAGCCATCGCTGAATTCTTTGCGAAATACGGCATGGAAGATAAAGTAAAACACAAAAAGCTTATCATCCCGGGTGTGGCAAAAAAACTCGTGGCCGAACTGGAAGAAGAACTTACCGGATGGGAAATCATACTTGGTCCTTTGGAGGGAAGTGATATTCCAAAATTTCTATCAGAGGAGTGGAAGAAGTAATGGAAGATCAGGAAGTAGCAGAAGAAAAACAAATTAAGGAAGGAATAGCTGAGATACTATCTCAATGTGAGCAAGAAAGAAGTCAGCTAATTCCCATTCTCCAGAAGATCCAGGAAGCGTTTGGTTATCTTCCAGGGATGGCAATCCTTGAGGTGGCTTCACATTTGGCAATGACCGATGTTCAGATATATGGAGTTGCCTCATTTTATAACCATTTCCGGTTCACTCCCCTCGGAAAAAATCCGGTTCAGATGTGTATGGGGACTGCCTGTCATATGGTAGGAGGCGGGCTGGTCCTGGAAGCCCTGGAGAGATCGCTGGATATTGAAGTGGGGGGGATTACGGAAGATAAAAAGTTTAGTTTGGATAGAGTGGCATGTATTGGATGCTGTGGGTTGGCTCCGGTGATGGTGATTGGTGAACAAATCTACCCTAAAATGACATCCACCAAAGTGGACGAATCGCTGGTGAATCTCAAGCTGGAGGAAGAGGAAGCAGCCAAAGCAGAGGCCGATGATCAAGCGACTGGAACAGAATAAATGATCAAAATGAGATTTGAGGAAATAAAAGAAAAAGCAATAGCGGAATGGGAGTCTTTAGAAAAGGATGATATCCCGGTTATTAGAATTGGCACTGCAACAAGTGACAGGGCCGCAGGCGCCCTGGATGTTGTAAGGGAATTTGAGAAAGAGCTTGCAAGGCTAAATGTTAAGGCCAGGATTGTTCAAACGGGTTCGGTGGGGTATGGCAATTACGAACCTATAGTGATTATCAGCAAACCTGATTATCCACGCATCTGTTATCAAAATGTCACCCCTGATATGGTTCCACGTCTGGTTGAAGGGTTTCTTATTGAAGACGATCCCTGTATGGAATTTGCACTGGGAACTCTGGAAGGAGGCGATGGCGCCCCTCCTCATATTCCCGAGCTGCCCCGAACTGAGCATGAGTTAAGGCTGCTTCTCAGAAACTGCGGCTTCTTAGACCCGAAGAAAATAAATCACTACATTGCTTTAGGCGGCTATGAGGCTTTGGTCAAGGCCCTGAAGATGACTTCTGATGAGATCGTGGACGAGATCAAGAAGTCGGGAATCAGGGGAAGAGGCGGTGCCGGTTTTCCCACGGGGCGAAAGCTGGAGTCCTGCCTGAGATCTTCCACGACGCCCAAGTATGTGATTTGTAACGCTGATGAAGGGGACCCCGGCGCTTTCATGGACAGGGTTGTCTTAGAAAGTGATCCCCATGCCGTATTAGAGGGAATGATAATAAGCGCATTCACACTCAATTCTTCTCAAGGATATATTTATACCAGGATGGAATATCCCCTTGCGGTGGAGCGGTTAAAAACGGCTATTGAACAGGCAAAACAACTTGGCCTGCTGGGCGAGAATATACTGGGAACAGGATTTAGTTTCGATATCGAAGTATTTCAAGGCGCCGGCGCCTTCATCTGTGGAGAGTCCAGCGCCCTGATGTATTCCATTGAAGGAAAAAGAGGATTTCCCAGGGTTAGACCTCCTCAGTCCATCGAATCCGGATTTCGACAAAAACCCACCCAGCTAAACAACGTAAAAACCTTCGCCTATATCCCTGTGATCATCGATCGTGGGAACGAATTTTTCTCCGGCATTGGCACTGAGGGAAGCAAGGGAACTGCAGTTTTTGCCCTTGCAGGCAAGGTGGAAAACGTTGGCCTTGTTGAGGTGCCAATGGGTACAACCCTTCAAACGGTTGTGTATGATATTGGCGGAGGGGTAAAAAATGACAAAAAGTTTAAAGGAGTGCAGATAGGAGGGCCATCCGGTGGATGTTTACCTGAATCATTTCTAAATACCCCAATCGACTTTGACTCACTTCTCCAGGCAGGCGCCATGATGGGTTCCGGCGGCATGATTGTTATGGACGAAGATAATTGTATGGTTGATGCGGCCCGTTTTTTCCTTGACTTCACGGTGAAAGAATCCTGCGGCAAGTGTGTCTTATGTCGTCTGGGAACCAAACAAATGCTGAGTATCCTTGACGATATCGTAAGTGGCGAAGGGAAACCCGAAGATATCGAACAACTTGCCGATTTAGGCAAAGATATCATAGACGGATCACTGTGCGGGCTTGGCAGATCAGCCCCAAACCCGGTGCTTACGACTATCAAGTATTTTAAGGAAGAGTACGAAGCGCATATACAGGGAAAAAGCTGCCCTGCGCTTGTGTGTCGTGATCTTATTGCCTACTATATCATCCCGGAAAAATGCTATAGGGGTTGTGAACATTGTGTGGTGGTTTGTCCTTCCGAAGCCATCATAGAGCACACCAAGCGATATAAAGTGGTTGATCAGGAAAAATGCGTCAAATGTGGGAACTGTTTGGAGGTCTGCCCTCCGGAGTATGACGCGGTAGTCAAGCTTTCGCCTATTAGCAAGGTTCCACCCAGTGAAATACCTATCAGTAAGGATAAAAAATAATGGGCCTAATTGAATTAACGATTGACGATAAGCAAGTCAAAGTAAAAAAAGGGACAAAGATCTTAGATGCAGCATTAAAGGCGGAGATTTACATCCCCAACCTTTGTTACATCCCTGAGGCTGATCTTCCTTTCGGGGGATGCCGCCTCTGCTACGTGGATGTCGAAGGGAGGGGGTTGGTGACAGCTTGCACTCTACCCGTAATTGATAAAATGGTGGTGCATACACAAACACCGGAAGTTATGAGGATTCGACGCACCGCCTATAAATTGCTGATCGCCTATCATGACCTCGATTGTCGCGCTTGCTGGAAGAACAAAAAATGCGATCTTCAGAAGATGGCCGCCAGGGTTAAGGTCAAGCTAAAGAGGCCCCAGGACTTCAGGGGACTACCCACAGAATTTCTCCCTTTAGATAGAACTAATCCCTACGTTACTTATGACCCTAATAGATGTATCATTTGCGGGAAGTGTGTCTGGGTATGTAATAATAAAAATGGAGAATCGCTTTTAGACTTTTCATGCCGGGGGTATGAAACAAAGCTAACAATGTCTTCCGATACCGGCCTGGTAGAAGAGAAATGTGCCTCATGCGGTGAATGTGTGACCATCTGTCCGACTGCTGCTCTTGAATCGACATCTTCTTTGGAATCCCCTGTAAGTTAAGTGGAAACTGTGTGGTAGTATTTTATAATTTTTGTATAATGAAATGTTATGAGGAAGCAATAAACAATAGAATGTAATATTTTAGCTGTTTAAAAACAACGCACCTTCAAAGGCAATTAAATTTTAAACCGTGTAAAACTCGCGCATAATTGAGTGTAAAGAAAGAACAGTGCATGTCTTTTAAATAAAACAGCTAAGCTTTAAATACCAATTAGCCATTAAAATACATAATGCAAACCCCTGTTCTTTCTTAACGCTCACTAATACGCTCAGACAGTTACACAATTCAAAATTTAATTACCTTTAAAGCTTGCTAATGCTAATTTCTTTAAGAAAGCTAAATTGTTACAATAGAATAAGATTGTCAGATATGATTAAGTAGTTGGCAATCGTAATAAAAAAGTAAAGGAGATTTACAATGGCTTCAAAAGAGAGAACTAAGGAAATAATAAATGAGATTCGTCAGACGCTAATAAACTACGATGAGGACGGAGTTGCGGAGTGGTGTAAAACCGCCCTGGACGAAGGCGTGGACCCATTCGTCGCAACCATGGAAGGAGTAGCTGAAGGGATGATCGAGGTAGGAAGGCTGTACAACAAAAAGGAGTATTTTGTTCCTGAGCTCCTGCTTTGCTCTGATGCACTCTATGCCGGCTTGGACATTCTGAGACCGGCCATTAAGGCGTCTGGAAGAGAACCTGAAGCAAAAGGTTCGATAGTCCTGGGCGTGGTAGAGGGCGATGTTCATGACATAGGCAAGAACCTGATTAAGATGATGTTTGATGTGGCAGGATGGACCGTTTATGATCTGGGAAAGGATGTACCGCTTGAAAGATTTTTAGAAGAGCAGATGAAGACTGATTGTGACATCGTGGGTCTATCTGCGTTGATGACCACCAGTATGGTGGCTATGCCGGAAATCGTAAAGAAATTAAAGGAGAAAAATCCTAACGTCCGCATCATGTTGGGAGGCGCTCCAATAACCCCGGAGCTTGTAGAAAAATACGGCGCTGATGGCTATGCAGAAAGTGCTGGAACCGCGGTTGATGAAGCGATAAAACTGATCAAGATGCTGAAAGAAGAAGAAACGAAATAACATTACATTGAAAGGGAATGATTATGCCAGGAAATGAGGAAGAAAAATATTTGGTTATTTTTCAGCCATCCGGGTGCAGGGGCTATATCGACAAAGGGATGAGCCTTAAAGAGGCCTCTATTGTCCTTGGTGTTGACATTGAAGGCGTATGCGGAGAAAAAGCTATCTGTGGTACGTGCAAGGTCAGGATCGAAGAAGGTAGCTTCGAAAAATACGGAATAACATCAACAAGAGACAATCTTTCCCCAATGGGACCGACGGAAAGAAAGTTTTTTAATCTTCAGCAGGAAGAAGAAGGCTACCGTCTGGCCTGCCAGACAAAGATACTGGGTGATATCGTGATCTTTGTTCCAGAGGAGAGCCGGATGGGGAAACAGGTCGTTCGCAAAGCGGCCACAGATAGGCCCATGACGGTGAACCCTGCGGTAAAGAAGTACTATGTGGAACTTGTTAAGGCTACCCTGGAGGATACCCTTGGCGACCTGGAGCGGCTTAGCAATGAACTTGAAAAAAGGTACAACCTGAGCAACCTTACTATTGACTATCAGGTACTCATGGAACTACAAAATGCCGTGCGTGAGGGTGATTGGAAGGTAACCGCATCTGTTTGGCAAAACAAAGAGATCATCAAGGTAGAACCAGGACGTATAGAAAAGACCTACGGCCTTGCGGTGGATGTGGGCACATCCACAGTTGCAGGTTACCTTTGCGATCTAACAAATGGCAAGGTTATTACGACCGGTTCCATGATGAATCCCCAGGTGGTATACGGCGAAGATGTCATGTCCCGTATCAGCTTCACTATGACCAACCCAAACGGGCTGGAAATATTAAATGGGGCAATTCTTGACGGTATCAACGGAATTGCCGAAGAGGTCGCATCTGCAGCGAGTATTAAACGCCAGGATATTGTAGATATGACCATTGTGGGCAATACATGCATGCACCACATCTATCTTAATGCCGATCCAAAATATATAGGCAGGTCCCCGTTCCCCCCTTCACTTCACCACTCAATAGATGTAAAGGCCCGTGACTTGGGGCTCAAGATAGCACAAGAGGTTGAGGTCGCAGGAAAGGGCATCTACCCGCCCTGCCAGGTCAAATGCCCTGCCGGGGTCAATGGCCAGGACTTTTTATACCTGATCGCCCAGGGTAAGTACAGGGAAGCCCTCGAACTGGTGAGGATGGCCATTCCCTTTGCCGGGGTTCTAGGGCGTATCTGCACCCATCCCTGTGAGACGGAATGTGAAAGGGCAGATGTGGATGACCCCCTTACATTGCGTTCTCTTCATCGTTTTCTTGCCGACTACGAGCTCAAGAAAGGGAGGGAGAAAGCAACCGCTATAGAGAAAACAAAAGAGGAAAAGATAGCTATTATCGGTTCCGGACCAGGTGGGCTTGCCTGTGCCTATGAGCTGATCAAAAATGGATATCCGGTTACGGTTTTTGAGGCCGCTTCCAAATGCGGCGGAATGATGCGCTATGGCATACCTGAATACCGGCTCCCCAGGCAGGTGCTGGATGACGAGATAAGCTATATTGAAGAGATAGGTGTAGAGATAAAGGCCAATACCTCGGTGGAAAGCATTGAGAGTATCTTTAACCAGGGCTATAAGGCGATTTTTGTAGGCACTGGCGCTCGAACAAGCCTGAAGCTGGATATTCCTGGTGAAGACGCTAAAGGTGTCATTTATGCCCTCGATTTTCTTAAGAAGGTGAACTCCGGTGAAAAGGTGGAGTTTGGTGAAAAGGTGGCAGTCATTGGTGGCGGAAGTGTTGCAATTGATGCCGCCAGGCTTGCTTTACGACTTGGAGCTAAAGAGGTCAACCTCGTTTGTTTGGAATCCACCGATTTAACCTGTACGGACAGAATGCCTGCCCAGGACCTGGAAATTGAACAAGCCGGGGAAGAAGGAGTGGTTGTGCACCCTTCTCTCGGCGTAGCCAGGATTTTGACTGAAGAAGGCAAGATCACGGGTCTGGAGACTGCCAGTTGCGTCTCCGTGATTGATTCGGAAGGAAGATTTGCTCCTAAATTTTCCGATGATTCTTCCCCCACAATAAAGGTTGACACCGTCATTATTGCCATCGGTCAGAAACCGGATGAGAACGACTTTGCCGAACTGGAAAAATATCCGTCCGGAATTATCAAGGCAGACGAGACCACTATGGCGACGAACATTGAAGGGGTCTTTGCCGGCGGTGATGTGGTTTCCGGTCCGGCTGATGTCATTGGGGCTGTTAGCGCAGGCAAACAAGCAGCCATATCCATTGAGCTTTACCTTGCTGATATGGATATTAAGGAATCGAGACCTGCTCCACTTCAACGAATTGAAGAAGTGCCAAAAGATGGTATAGTAAAAGAGACAAGGCAGACTATTCCTATGCTTGAACTTGAAAAAAGGAAAGGACTTGCCGAAGTTGAGTTGGGCTATAAAGAGCAGATGGCCAAGGAGGAATCGCAGCGATGTCTTCACTGTGGAATTTTTGCACAAAAGGAATCCTCCGATGTCGCCCAGGCCCGCGGCGTGGGAATCAAGATATCTCCGGGGGCTTACGTCCACGTACTCCCAATCGAAGCCGGTTTTGTCGGAGCTGATAATGTCGGTGTGCTCATTGCCGAAGAACCATACAAGCAGGACAGTATAGAGCTTATTATTGATATTGGAACAAATGGTGAGATTATCTTAGGCAATCGAGAAAGACTTATATCGGCATCTTGCGCCACCGGTCCGGCCTTTGAGGGGGCCGAGTTGAAATTCGGCATGCGTGCTGCACCTGGCGCGATCGAAAAGGTAGAGATAAATCCGGAGACAAAGGATGTCCGCTTCAAGATTATTGATGAGAACAGGTGGAATACCGAGATGGAGCCGGAGGAAGTGGGTGCCAAGGGACTTTGTGGATCAGGGATAATTGATGCCATACCCCAGCTTTTCCTGGCGGGAATTATTGATAAAACGGGACGTTTCAAAAAAGACGACTCTAATCCCCGCCTGCGTAAAGCGGAAGACCAGTATGAGTATGTTATTGCCTGGGCCAAAGAGACTTCAATCGGTCAGGATGTGGTAGTCTGCCAGGACGACATAAGGGCCGTACAGCTGGGTAAGGGCGCCATGTATGCAGGAAGCAGGATCCTGCTGGAAACCCTGGGAGTGGACAAGGTAGACAAAGTAATTTTGGCCGGCGCTTTTGGAAGTTACATAGATAAGCAATCGGCGGCTGTATTGGGGATGTTCCCTGACTGTAAAGCGGAAAATGTCTATTCAGTGGGAAATGCCGCGGGTGATGGCGCGCGTATGGCCCTCCTTGACGTGGACAAGAGGAAAGAGGCCGATGAATTCGCCAGAAACGTGGAATACATAGAACTCACTGTGAATCCTGAGTTTGAAAAGACTTTTGCCAAATCTATGTGGATACCACACATGAAGGACAAGTTCCCTAATTTAAGTCACATTTTACCTGAAAAGAAGTAGACGAAACAAAAATTAAAGTCCTCGCCCAACAGGGCGGGGTTTAAACAAAACAGGGGGATAACGAATTATGAACGCAGAACTTAGCTCCAGAGAAAGAGTGCTTAAATGTTTTAATAGAGAGAAGATAGACCGGCTTCCCACTTTCAGCGGCTATGGGAATGTAACTGTGCACGGGCTTGAGAAATATGGCTGGAATTTTGCCGAGATACATATGGACGCAAAAAAAATGGCAAGCATGGCTGCATCAACATATCAGATCTTCGGCTTTGAATGTGCAGCCGTCCCCTTTGATATGGGGGTTGAGGCCGGAGCCCTGGGGGCCGGGGTCAACTTTTACTCTCATCACACTGATATTGTTTACCCGACAATAAATAAGAAAGTGTCGGAAACAGTTGCAGCCCTAGATCTCCAGTTCCCATCGGACCTGGCAAAGGCCGGAAGGATTCCGCTGGTAGTAGATGCAATTCGCCAACTAAAAGAGGAAATAGGCGATCAGGTGGCTATCGGAGCATGGGTGTTAGGGCCTTATACCCTGGCCGGGCAGCTTGTTGATATCGGAGATTTGGCTAAAATGGCATTTAAGAAGAAAGATCTGGTAGATAAGGTCCTGGATGCTCTGTCCGAAGTGCTCATCAAGATATCAAAGATTTACAGAGAAGCAGGCGCCGACTATATAACCGTTCGCGAGATGGGAGCGGGACCGGATATATTGAGTCCGCGAATTTTTAAAACCCTTATCCGACCTCATCTCGAAAAAACCTTTGCCGGCCTGGATTCACCAAAAATCTTGCATATGTGCGGAGATACAAATACCATTGTGGAGGAGATGGCACTCTGCGGGGCTGATGCCATCAGCGTAGACCAGGTAAACGATGTGGCTGAAACCAGGAAGAAACTGGGACCTGATGTGTTCATCCTGGGTAACATCGATCCTTATAAGGTCATTGTAACAGGTACACCGGATGATGTCGATAATGCCGTAAAGGAGGCCATCGCTAATGGAGTTAATGCAATTTGGCCCGGGTGTGATATATTCCCAACTGCTCCTAGGGAGAACATGGAGGCATTAATGGCAGCTACAGAGAAATATGCTAAGCTTGGGTGATCACAACCGGCAATTCTAAATGGGCACAATCAAGTCCAAAGACTTGGCAGTAAGATAATAAAGGAATATACCTACCCGGAAATCAGCGATTTCCCCAGGAAAAACCGTAATATTTTGGTAACGTTCAGAAGTTACGGCATAACAGGTTACCAAACTTAATGAAGTACGTTTAACAATCTGTTCGGTAATGCCAATTTCTGATTATTATAAAAGATAGGAAGTAATTTACATGCGGCGTTGGTGGGAGAGACCGTCCTGTCCCATCTTGGTAACAAGTATTCTCGGCCTTCTTCCTTCCTTTTCCAAAAAAGCGTCGGTTCTTTTCCTAACAGAATCAATTAGTTCAGAATTCCCGTATTCGGCGGCATAGACACCTGATATACACCGGGTTGTCGCCACATATCTTTTAAGATTCCCATAAGGCGCTTATACTGAGACCTTTGAAAAATGCTTCCCGCTGTAGCGGGATTCAAGTTCAAGCCTCCGGCCCGTGATGCCTACGCCCCGGAGGGAAAGGCGAAAATTTTTACCCGCCACGGCTATAGGCGGGCTAACCACCCTGATGAAATCGGGACAGGCATCCATACATTGAGTATTTTGAGGATAGCGCTAAAGGTTAGCGCTACGCTTCACTCCGTGTCACTTCGTGCAAAATGTTGAGCCTGTTGACAAATCCCGCTCATCGGGACACAGAAATTGGGCCTCCGGCTCGTAGAGGCGAGCCTACGCCTCGGTGAGCAAAAGGGGGCGTTTTGCAAAGGTCTTATACGATGATTTTTTTTATCAGGACTGATTAGACTAACTCTTTTAGAGTATTTTTCCATTCCCACCTCTGCCGATATTCATAGACCTGCTCAATAGCATCAAGCCATCATATTGAAATTATATATTTGATTTTCCAGTTTATTTATGCCAATGAGAGAAACATAATTATTTTACGATATCT
>SDBT01009554.1_pt1 | contig 15713 bp, 7 predicted proteins | sample 2277101 | NCBI WGS metagenome assembly SDBT01 (sample SAMN10404973, study PRJNA504765) | marine sediment metagenome | isolation source: marine sediment core GS10_PC15, 103 cmbsf | place: Arctic Ocean: Southern Knipovich Ridge | collected 2010 | reverse complement strand
TCGACACAAAGCGTTTCCCTGCCAAGATGGCCTCATAGCCAGTATCAATTTCAGGCTTACTCCCTATATTTTCAGCGCTGATAATCTCTTTGATGGTCTCGATAATGGACACTTCTTCTTCTTTGAACACACCTCGCTTCGCATCACCGCCCATTAATTGAACAAATCCGCTGGCATCGTTATACAAATGCGTTGATTCAAGGTCACTCATGAACCTAACTGCCTTGGCCGTAGGGACAGTTTCCACTCCCGCCATGATAAATATTATCAACTTAAATTTATTGAAAAACGTGATGGTCTTCACGATGTGATTTCTAGTCGATTCGTGCTCTCCCATCGTTCTTATAATCTCCATTCGATTGTCCATGATGATGTCCAATGTTCTGGGTCGATATCTCTTCGCGTTCAGATTTAGCTTCATCGGGTTGGAGTTGTTAATGTAGGCCCTGAAGTATTTGTTCTCACCCACAAATGTCTTCAGTTTGGAACGCAAGTTGGGGCCGGCCGTTTTCTTGATTTCGTTCACCCACTGTTGACGTTCAACAAATTTATATTCGCTAACGTATCGTGGAAAACCTCCTATTGATGATTCCATAGGGAATGTAGGGACCGTACGTTCATCCACCTCCCAATTTGTTTTACTGACGAAACGATCTTTCTTACTATGGGTTACGATCATGTGTGATGTCAGACCCTTGGTTGCGTAGAGTCCATCTGTTCGGATTGATTTTATCGTAGGTGGTGTGCCACCACCACTGTAATATATCCCGTCCGGGGAAAACATCCGCTTGGCAAACATTTCCCAAAAATTTGTCTTTCCCGACCCAGTCGCACCGGTCAGGATGACCACGTGTTTCCCTTCCCCAGCTTTGATCTTGGCAGATAAATGAGTTGCTAAGCTCGTGATATACTGGTCCCGATTTACCACAACTCCCGGAACGGAAAATGTGTCCAGGTCCACTTTTTTCGGCCGACCACCGCTGACGTCATAACCAGGATAAGCTACGCGATAGCATACATCACCTTTATCGCATCCCCACGCACTACCAATTTGTGACGGGTTGCGTGCGTCACCTTCTGCGAGAATGTACTTTTCTTGCGGCGGATAATGTATCCCCGATTCACTAAAATCACTGAGTAGCATCCCATCATGGTTAGCCATATCAATGGCCATCTCTTTCATAAACTTCTTTAACACACCCCGGCTCAATGTCGTTTGATCACCAAGCCCCCTATGCAATAGGAAATGGTTCTTAATACTCTTCAAAATTCTTCCCTTTTTCTCCGCAAGACCCTCTATGGCGGGCCTCATCTGATCCGTAAACAACGTATTGTCAGGACGTTCTTGAAGATTAACTAAGCTGTAATATTTACTCCTACGCGAGAACCGTTTTTCTTTTTCACGGTCAGGATTGCCCAAATAGGCGACAAACTCCCTTCCGATCGTATTCTTCTCGACATGTGTCAGGTAGGTCTTAAAAAGAGCGGTCGTTCCATCCAGGGCTTTTCCCTGATTGGCTACCTTCTCAATAAGGGCCACCTTTTGAGCAACCAGATCTTCAACAATTTCAATCTCGTCGGCCTGATCCAAGAAAAGATACTTCGGAATAGCGTCTGTAATAACCCATGTAATCATTTTGGGTTTACCTACATCCACGGATATTCTATTTGTAACAGCCTTAATTCCGCGAAGACCATCTAAAAACGAGAGTTTTGGTTTGATAACCATAACGGCACCAAATTGGATATAATAGTTATAACGGACCGTAATCTTCTCATTTAACGCAACCATTTCTTTGGCCAGAATGGCCAACTGGCCATGAATGTCTCGGATGTTCTTCATAGTTAACTTTATGCTGGACCTCATTTCATCTGTAAACATCCACGTGGGAATGTCTTCCGTTAATAAAGATCCCGTAAAATTCCTCGCGGATGTGGATATCTCCACGGTCTCCTTTGCATCATCGCCAGCATCTTCAATGGAGATTAATGCCGAGATAAACTTGTGTTCCGGCGAGTCGATAACGACTAACATGCGTTTCTGAGTCAGCTCTGTGTTCACGTCTTTCAGTTTCTTAATCAATATGAACGCACTGTTTGGTCTCTCCAATATTACCATTCGCAATGCAATGGGCAGGTATTTTTCATCCACGCCAACAGTAAGCGATGATAATAGATCTTCCCAATCCACTTTGAACTTGCCACGTAGATTCAATACCTCTAGTATGCTCCTGATATAATCCCTTGTGGCAAGTGACGCACGTTTAGTTGTCGTCACTGCATCCAGCAGTTTCACACTAAACACCCGCTTGGCGACCCGCTCTTCCTCCCCTTCCACCTCTCCCTCCCCTTCCCCTTCCTCCCCCTCCCCCCATTTTCTTTCCACATAGTGATACACTCCTCGAAAGAACAGTGTGTCACTAATATCCATGGTCAAATCATCAGGGAAATCAAAAAATCCCTCATCAATCATGGAGGCAGTTAAGTCGGAGGAACCGTTGTCTTTCATATGAGTCAGTATCGCCCTGCGCATGTTGTCACTAATACCGTGCTCTCCCGCGGCTCTCTCCAGAATTTCAATACGATCCAACAAGGATTGTGACCTAAGCGTCGCCTTGCGTGATGTTTTCTTCAACATTTCGACACGGTCGTTCAACTTTTTTGTGTCCTTAGTCATCTTAGTCATTTTCTTGAGGTGAACCTCGTCAGATGTCAATTCATCATATTTGACACTCAGGCTCTTCACGTCTTTTCTCAATAGAAGTAAAGTATCACCCGCGGATGTCTTAATATTTATCATGGCCTCCAGTTCATGTTCTGCATTAGTTCTCATTGTGTTTATATGAGCCAGGTTCTTGCGTGCACTGCTACGAATTTCGTCTGTAACATCCCGAATTGCGTCTTCGATTTTCGATTTCGCGAGTGCAGCGAGATCGTCGTCCGCCACCGCAGCCGCATCCTTAATCCGCCCTTCCCCAGCAGTGTCCGGCACAGTCACATTCTTCTCCAATGCATCTATTCTCACCGAAAGTTCCTTAACTCTACCAACAGAAACGGAAACCTTCAGATTCTGTATTTTCATACTCTTCTTGATATTTTCATCCACATCCCTGTTCTTTTCTGAGAGAGCAGATACTTTCTCCTCGATCTCGACCATTTTCTCACGTACCTGGTTTTGGGCTTTGATAAAATCGGACACCTTTCCATCAAACTCGGTCATTTTCTCACGTGCCTGGTTCCGGTCTTTGATAAAATCGGACACCTTTCCATCAAACTCGGTCATTTTCTCACGTACCTGGTTCCGGTCTTTGATAAAATCGGACATCTTTCCATCAAACTCGGTCATTTTCTCACGTACCTGGTTCCGGTCTTTGATAAAATCGGATACTTTTCCATCAAACTCGACCATTTTCTCACGTGCCTGGTTCTGGTCTTTGATAAAATCGGATACTCTCTCCTCGGACCCGATCATTTCTTTGATTAGGTTATCAATCACGACCAATGGTTTAGCCAGCTCATCGACCACAGCATCATGTATCAGTTCATCAATACCTGCTACAGGCCTCTCTCTCCCTCCCGTAATGAATTTCGCACGTCCTTCTCCTGCGATAAACACGATCTCGTTCTTTATTTCGCCACTAAAGTTTGTGACGACCACGGCGGCGTTGTCGGCCATTTTCCACCACAGAGTCCGGATACGCACGTATATTCCTTCACCCAGAATTCCGTACACCACCGGTTTTTCTGCATCCACGTGCTCTCCCGATTTAGGTGTGACGGTAGAGTCGAAGTAACCTGGAGCTTTAGATTGGCCCGGAATGCCGACGCCACGTTCGTATTGAATTCTTTTTGCCAACGGAATGCGTGCGTCCATGTAATGTAAGATTGTAAAGCATGCGGTTTTAATGGACTCCGTATTGTTAGAGTTAAACTCAAAATAGTGGGGATAGAATCGTGGAGGATCCATTCCTTATTCCTTATTTCTACAACCCCCAAAAAACACGCACTTATAATCCAGGTTTCTTCTCTTTCTCCTTCTTCGTAAATAAGTCAAGGTCCCAGTAACCAGGCGGCGTTGTCGCGCGCCGAGCACGAGCACTTGGGTATGTCCGATGATACTGCCGCCTGTTCTTGCGTATTTTCATCACCACGCGATCATTCTCATCGTCCCCGTCGTGTGGTACGCGGTGAAACTTGCCTGTTTCGATCGGCACGTGTCCCGTTGTAGCACACATCTCTGTCTTTTTTTTCTTCGCATTGATTCCCCACACACAAAAAAGAGATGTCTCAGAAGGATCGTGGCCGCCGCCGCCGCCAGCTTCATCGTCGTTTACGCCTTCATAAACGACGCGAGAATTCGGTACTCGCCGACGATCCCCCGATGAGAGACGATCAAGAGCCAGTGAGAAAGAAACAGAAGAAGACGAGGATGCCATCGTCTACTAAACTTTCGGGAAGGGAGTGCATCTTTTCTGTTGTGCACGGCAAGATACAGTTCCCTTCCGATTACGAAGGTAATTATTATAGAATTCGCTCCGCCGTGATGAGTGAAAGAGGGGCGGACGATTCCGGCGTGGAGGACAGCTCAATGACCTACCACATCCGCTCGGGCACGCAGTGGTTCCAGGCCCAGGTCCAACTCTACGACATATTTCTAAAGCCGAAAAAGAAATGCATCATCAAACTTAAGAAAGGGGTGAGCGTCCCTTTCATCGAACCGTACGTAGGCTACCTGGCCCGATTCAACTACGTTCCCAACAACAAGTGGGTGGACCGCATCATCACTAAAATTATCCGCATCATCGTTCTCCCGTTCTCCCTGACTGTCTCCGGTCTGCTGCGGTTGATGTTTTTCTTTCGGAGAGGTGCGTGCGGGTTCAGTGCCACGAAGACGAATGGTTGCGTCTCCAGGGTGCGCCACTCCGTGAAACTGCGATCGAAACGAAACGTGGCACCCGGCAAGCCGCTAAGACTGTCCCGATCAATCGATAGCATCGTGGATATCAAGTACGCGATCGGGAGAACATCCTTTGTGAAGATTCGCGAGACGAGCTTCTACTACCTCCTCACCGACCTCCTGAACGCGCAGAGAACGTACGAAACCTGCATTTCGTTCAAGAACCTCGTCACGCTAAAGATCACGCGCGCCCTTGTGGTTGACCTCAAGAACATCCTGACCAACAAGCCGTGGGAGATGGCCCTCCCCTCAAACTGGGAACGGTTCTCTATCAATCCCATCCTCCCCGCATTTTTGCGAAAGATGGAGACCGTGTTTATGCGCATAAACAGGGAGAGACAGGTTGATGTGGAAGGGGAGATTATTGTGATACGGTTCCCCAGTCCGTACTATTGGTCGAGCTACATTTACCACGCTATTAAAAAGATGGAAGATGTGAACAAAAACCTCTACACAGACTACAGTTCCGTGTACGATAAGCTAAAGACCATCCAATGGCGCGTTTCAGCCATTGTGATGGAGTCAGCGGCCGACCGAAGTGAGATAACGCGTGATCCCGTGCTCCGCCGCCTCGCCACCGCGCCTTTCTCATCCGCCAACGCCCTCCGGTGGTTTTTGAATGATAAAGATGCGTCGGATGGGTGGAACCTACTCACGCGCGATGGGTCTTTATTTTTCATACACGGGACCATGATGGACGCGGATCGAGCGCGCGCACGGGAGAGACTGATGGGACTCACGCTAATGAGTAATTACAATGATTCCCCGCAACGTGTCCAGTTCAAATCGCGCTACCGACTTTTACTACGGGCGGAAGAGGACACGGAATACGGGTTTTCGGAAGAGAACACCGCGCTCAGTGACGGCGCACAGCACATTTACACCGACGAAGTGTGGAGTCTACAGACGGACATTCGAGTTTGCATGAGGCTCCTCTTGGCCATGAATAATGGCTACAACCAAACGATTCCCGTCGCAGACAATTCGTGGGAGACGGAAAACACAAGGCTGAACGAACTGCAAAGAACGGCGATGGTGTCCTGCACGTCGTCGGCTCCCATAACGATCGTCGAGGGCGCTCCAGGAACTGGGAAAACAGAGGTGATCAAGTCTTTCTGCGATTCTATGGATTTCGAGGGATCCTACGTGATGATCGGGGGCGTAAACGGAATCACGTGCAACGTTCTGAAAAAACGCCTAGATCCTTCTGTATCCTATGACTGCTCGAAGAAAGATGGCATTCATGCGCGCGTTCTGCGGTCGAAGCGGACCATGAGTCTGTGCGTCATGACACTCGACATGATGAACGCGCTTTCTCACGCGAACGTGGAGGAGTGCGTGTGGTTTAACGATTTTATCGACCGCACGCACACCCTCGTGATCGACGAAGTCCAGAATGTGGACATGAAGCGGTTTATGCGCGTTCTCCCCCTGTTCCGGAATCTGACGCGCCTTCGCCTGTTTGGGGACTTTGATCAGATCGAGGCGATTTGTATTGGGCAGATCATTCGCTCGATCAGGACAATGATTCCAGACGAGCATAGTGTCGTATTGACGCAGAACAACCGCGTGGTGGCCTACCCGAACAGCCAGAGCATAGTGTACAACTTTCGAGCCATCACGACCGCAAAGGACTTTGATATCAACTACACACTGCGTGACGACGACGAGGGGAGCCACTTTCTCACACTGAACGAGACCAAGACGATTCAGAAGATTGTGAGCATTTACAAGGATCGAGAGGACCCCATGAGCATCGACATCATCACGCCCATGAATGTGTCCGTCGTGCGGCTCAACCGAAAGCTGGGTGACATACTTCGCAATCTCGCGGTGGAGCGCATGGGGTTAAAGGTGGAGCGATCTATTACAGGCAAAGAAAAGGTCGTGCCATTTGTGATGAAGACGTACACGATGGATGACAAGTCAAAGATCACCCGCTACTTTTTGCGCGTGGGGACCAAGGTGCGATTTTGCAAAAACTACAAGGAGAAAAACGTGATATTGAAGAAGAACGGGATTAAGATCATAAAATCCATAATGAGCAGCGCTGTGTACAACGGTGAGAAGGCGTGGATTACACGTGTATCGAGCATAAAGATCCCGAAAGCAGGACTAATCTGGGTTTTGCATCTGAAAATACAGGACGGGTCGCGTAAGAAGATCGTGGTCGGCGAAAAGCACGTGGACGGGAATGATATCACGGAGGGGTGGGCCACGACGATCGACGCCATGCTGGGCGGACAGAACAAAACGATTATCCTGTACCTCGGCCGTTTTTACAACACCCCCGCCGGCGGGAAGTACTGCCCGATTCTCACCAATTTTATGTGGGTCGACAAGAATCGCTTCGTGTCCGGGATCTCCAGAGCGGAGAGGTACTCCTACGTGATTGGCCCGCGCGTCACTCTGACACGAGATCGATTCAAAATGCTGATGAACCGGAGGGAGCGTAAGAAGGGAAGGGTGTTTAAATACGAGCACAAGATCACGCGAGACGTGTATTCGTTTGATACTGTCATGATTCTGAAAATTATGGCGTCTCTTCTTCCACGGAATAGGCACGACGATCTAGAAGACTACCTGCCCGTCATCACCGAGTTTAATCACGACCTGGACGAAAATTTTCTGATGTTGATGCCGACGACGACGACGCCGGAGGTGAAAAGTGAAGAATCTATTATGGACACAGATTAATTTTATTTTTTTGGGTTTTTTCCGGAATGTATTGAGGGCAAAAAACAAGGACCACCGCCATCATTTGTCAAAACATTGCTGATCATGTCTAATCTGAGACCGATCCTTCCAAACCCAAACGGCCCCATTATAAATCCGTACGCAGATCAGTCTCATCGTCATCGTATGATTCCTCCCCCTCTTCCCCCTATTGTATTCCCGCCGCCTCCACCGCATATGTACATTCCGGACCCCTCTGCGTCATCACAATTTATCAATGAGTTGACTCAGTCCTTTATAGTTGCACAAGAAGAGTCCATGCATTTGAAGACCGCCCTCAATCACCAAGGGGATGCGTACCTAAAGTTGACCCAGAAACTCGTGAGAGCGCAAGAAGAGTCCAATCGTGTGAGTAAATCCATTCGGTTGGAACGGAAGTCGTATGACAATACGCTTGCGCGTGTCAGAACGAGGGCCTCTGCGTTGACCCAGAAACTTGTGAGAGCGCAAGAAGAGTCCAATCGTGTGAGTAAATCCATTCGGTTGGAACGGAAAGCGCATCAACATGCGCTTGCGCAGATCAAGGCGAGGGTCGCGCGCCGAAACGTGTCCATGAAGAATCTCACCGATCATGCGTTGGCGTCTAAAATCTCTAGACGCGACTTGATCGAAAAATCGGAGACGAATCTCAGAAAGATAACCGAATGGATGCAATCGGAAACGAAAAAATACAAGAGATTGATCAGAAAGAAGAACGACCAGATGCTCTCGGAAACGATAAAGTACAAGAAATTGATCAAAGAGAAGAATAAGTCATTGGTCACCGTGAATAAGTCCATCATCGAGATGAAAAAATTGGTGACCCTAAGTTGGGGTCCCGATCATGAAATGGTGAAGATCAAGGAAGCAGAATTGGCGAAATCCACCGAGACGATTGCGGAGATGAGGGTGACATGCGCTCAGTTGACAGACACCCTCGGCAAAAACGATTTACTCGTCAATGGTTTGCGCGAGAATATATCGAAGATGACTGCGGATCACAACCTCGCCATAACAGATTACCGGCATCAATTGAATGACGACAGACTGAAGATGAATAGCATGAAAGCGGCCGCTATTGTGGAAATGGAAGATATGATGGCGAAACGTGTCGCGGACAAAGCTCGCATCTCCGTGCTTGAAAACGAGTCGCGAAAAAGGAAGAGAGACGAACTGTACGTGCCGAAGGAGGTCTGCGCTCGTCCTGCGTTGAAAAAACGCAAGATCGTACCCTGGACTATTGAGTGTTCCCTATGTCACGCAACTAATGATAGTGATACGACATCATATCGCATGTCCAGCAAGAATGACATCGGCGGCCATGCGTGTCAGCATGTTCTTTGCAGAGTGTGCAAGAAACACACTGTGATTGATAAGGTGATCAGCCATTGTCCTGTTGAAGTCTGCGACGTGGGGTTTGTCTCGTTCATTCCTTACATAAATGGCAAAGTAAGCAATGGTTGGTAATCTGGTTACAATGAAGAGAAACTATACCATTCTCACCATTCCAAACCAACCATATACACCATGGAGGAAGAAACCATTACTAGCCTTGAGTTTTTGTCCGCGGATATTCACGACATATTGTATTGGCTCCTTTTTGTCCTATCGAGCATCGTGGCCATATTTTTATCGTACATTTTGCAGTGGATATTGTATTATGTATTTAGTTGTTTATGCGGTGAGTGCATACGGCACAACGATTCCCTACGCTATGAGCCAAGGCGGCAACACGACTCGTACAATCCGAATCCATTCAACTGTTCTGGGCTGACAACGAGCCGCGTGTATTCTATTCATTTGATCGTCAGCTGGATCATTTTGATCCTCCTCGTTTCATCCATCCTCCTTTTCTTCCAATTCAGAATGACGTTCCTGGGCGCACTGTCCGGCGGTGGAATTGTGTTTCTATGGGGGTTTATCGGGCATTCAGAATGGATTTGGTCCTTCATTCTACGTTTTTTCTTGCTGTACGACGACCACTTCCGCGTGGGCGATCTCATCGTCCTCGAGAGCAGGTTGATCGGGAGGATCGTGAAGATGTGGGCCGCTGGAGTGATCATACAAATCGTACCGAGAAACTGCATGACAGATGCATTCGAAAGGAACGAAGAGGCGAGGCTTAGAAAAAATACAGGCGTAAAGGTTGTGGGTAAGGACGACCACATCGATACAATGAATGGTATGTTGGAATGTATTATCAACGCAAATGAAGACACTGTGATAGAAAAGAGTGTCACATACACAACGCTGATGAATCACATGAAGTCCTCCATCATCCGGTCGAAACGACGGATGACAACAACGAGCCGATCATCAAGACGCAAGCGTAAGATTTTTCAATCATAAACCATTTTTTTCTTTTTTTTCCCCCCAACCAACAAAAAACGGGACCCCACCCCTCCAACATTTCTTTTGCCTGATCGGCGCCATGTCGTCTATGTTGGTGAACTTGAGAGCTATGGCGAAGAAGGCCGAGGATGAAGTCTCATCGTGTGTGACCGACGACGACGACAACGATGATAGTGATAGCAAGTTTGGTCAGATGACAGACGACCGTCATAGCAAGATCATCGTTGTGGATTCTGACAAATACGATGTGGCTGTCTCCATGTCGAACGACTTTTATAAGACGTTCAAAAAGAGATCATCTTCGGACAAACCATCCGCCTCTGCTCGCCACGACAGTATCAGAATCGTTGACGGGGATAGCGACAACATGGTCATGGACACGAGCGATGATGATTCTACTGCTGGGATGGAAATTATGGGAGAAGAAGAGATTGAAGATAAAAAAAAAATGAACAAGGGATCTGGGCGCTACAATTATTCTGCGGATCTTGATGATAACAAAGAAGGCGTGTCTTCCAACGTGGGTCCGAATCAAGACGACATTGAGGATGAAATACTATATGAGAACGAGATAAAAATCAAGACCAAGGACAAAGATTACGTAGAATCTCCTATGAAAAAGAAACCAGCAGCAAAAAAGAAGAGACGGCCGAGGAAGAAGAAGAACCTGGTATTGGATGGACTGACCTTTACAAAGAACGACGTCACTCTAAAATGTGTAACGCGGACAGAAAAGCACCTGTTGATCAAAATTCCGCTGCTTGGATCCTTTGTCCTGAAAGGGAATAAACTTCCCCCATATCCCCGGAGGAATTGCAACAGCATAAGCACAGATAACGGATGTATTATGATGGTCAATCATCCTCATCCTTCCAACAAGGGAGATATGTTTCCCCTTATCGTTGCGATCAAGTCTTCGAATGATATCGTGCTCGCTCATCCGGACAGCAAAATATTCAAAAGATTGTTCGCGAAGCCGTTTTCCACAAAGCCGATATACCAGCAGTGCGTGGCGGGCGGAATGAACGACGTGGATACTGCCACCATTCTGAAAGTGATGGAATCGTATTACGAAAATGAGGCCATGTCCGTTGATTCCCTCGCGTACGAAAAATTCTGCCCCCCGGATAACCCAAGGCTGTGCGCCACGCCCGCAAAGGAATACATTCATCTGTACAAGCTTGTATACAAAAACCCTACCGCGTTCAAAATAACGGAGGGGAAGAAAAGAAAGACTCCTGTGATTAAAAAGGTGGTACACCCGGAAAGTGAAGATGACAATGATCTAAATCAAAAAAAACACCGTGATAGGAGCAAGAGGAAAAGCAAGAGGAAAAGCAAGAGCAAGAGCAAGAGCAAGAGGAAGAGAAAGAGAAAGAGGAGGAGGGAGAGGGAGATGGAGAGGGAGAGGGAGAGGGAAGAAGTTGTGGAAGAAGTTGTGGAAAAACGCAAAATAGTGACCGGAGACCATGACGAGTTTCTCAGAAGTCTACGTTTCCTGAAGAAATTTTTCGAGAATGTAATTCTCCCTCTCGGTATAATAGGGGATGCATATGAGCTGAATATAAAAAAGACGACTCACTGAGATATGGGGGTGATGTGAGGAATTATTTTTCTTAGACAAAATAACCAATTTGATTTATTTCTCTGGACCACCAACAACCAAATCTCAGTATTAAATCATGATCAAGAAAAACAAGTGGATGACCGACTTGATCAAAACTCTTGGTGTTGTCACCGACGACGAGGACGAGGACGAGGAAGACGACGACGACAACAGTGCTAGCAACATTCATCCTATTGTTTTTCTTGTCCAATTGATCAACAGTTCCGCGACTGGCATAAATTATACATTAAACAAATTTAAGGTTCGCCAAACCCAATCTGCCAAGTACAATTTGATGATTGAGCGGATGGAGAAGGTGAAATCTCTAACGCCTTCCGATCCTGACACCATTGACACGCTGAACAATCTCCTCACATCCATAAGCAATGTCGCGGATGAATCCAGGGCAACACAGACAATGATCCTTGCCACGGCATGGCGAGAGATTGTATATTTGAATTCATTGGCGCAGATCAACATGGATATACAGGAAGATAAGCATGTTTTATTCCCGGAAGACGTGGTGCGGATATTTCTCGACCTCTACTCCCCTTACCTCGACATGTGGGAAAACTCGCATGAAAACTGGAAGCTCATTTCAATCATGAGCAATAAAAATTTCTCGAAGAGCCCGCCGTTTACCGGATTTAACATTATCAACAAATATGTTAAAAAACATGAGAGCTACAATCTCCAGTTTAATAAATCGATGCATCTCAAGTCCAAGATACTACCGGAAGAGGCGGGAACCATCAGTACGTGGAGGAAGATGTTTGAAAAGTCAAAATCTGTCAAAAACCCGGAGCCGAAGGTCGCCAAAATTCTGAAGAGACTAAGAGGGTTTTGCCTCATGAGTATCGATAACTTCTTGATGTTTAACACCGATAAATCCGTTCAACCAGAGTTTGTCGGCGGTTTAAACGCGATCAAGGAGGTGGGTCTTGATCTGAGGACAATCGAATCACGGGAATATTTCAAACAGCTGTGTGAAGACCTACGCAGGCAAGTCCATATGTTTAGTACCCTCCACATACACCACAATATCGAAACAAAAATTGGTCGCATCCTTGATATTCTTATTGTCAAGTGCATAACGTTAATCGACGAGGACGAGGACGAGGACGAAGAGGAGGAAGAGTGGGAGGTGGAGAGATTGGTGGTAATGGATGATGAGTATGACCATCTCGACAGGGACGACAAGATCAGAGCGCTTGACGTGAGGATAAAGAACAAATTGATAGAATTTCTGAGTGTCAAGAAGCTGTGGGAAGTGTTCTACGAACAGCCGTCCATTGGTTATTCACAAAGAATTGGTGACGTGATCAATTACCTGATCAAACCAAAGTGGGTCGAACGACAGTCGACCGTCACATCGGATGTGTTTTACAATACAATGACTAAAGATGAAACAAAGCGTACAATTCCGTATATAACCAAAGCTCTCGACGATATTGGTATAACGCGAAAGGACAACACCATCAGGTTTCCAGAAGTAATGGCGCCCATGACTGTTGTGGATCACCTCCTGAGGGAGATATCAAAGCCTAACAGAAACATGATCAGTCAAAAATCATCAGCATTGCTAAAGAAACATGTGGAGAGAGGTCTCTTAATCGGAAAAGGGGACATGCACACATATGAGATTAACACAAAGCCCTACGTGTGGGGAGATAGAACTTTGCGGTGGGAATTTCATCAATTCGCACAAACAGAAGAACACGACTATGATGTTGGTGGTAATGAATTTCTGATTTTGTGGCTAAACTTGACATCGTTCAAGGGACGGTCCGCAATTGTCGATAAGAAGACTGTGACAAAGTTGCTGAAAGTGAAAGAGTTGATCGGATCACGTGGTATTAGATCTAGGACTAGGCCAGGTGACATCAGAGGAAGTATAGACAACGCGTCTCCGCAAGAAGTGCTGATCGCATTGGACTATGTGAATTTCATCATCGCTCTCCGCACGGCAGGTATTCAGATATCCCTGTCCCTGCCCTATTTTGTGCGCGACTCTATGTCCATGGAGAGATATCGTCCCCATCTGGTGGTTCTCAGCAAAGTGAGCGATATCATATCTTGGCTAGACATTCCTAGTGAATCGGACACGTCGCTAATCGCGATAATAAGAATAAGTGAGTCGTATGCGGTGCTGAATGATGCCTCGACAGAGAAACTGTCCGGATTTATGGCAACCATGAGGGATCGGTACAAAGACTCCCTTTCCCCCTCCCACGAGTTCATGTTCACAAGATGTGGGGGGCGCAAACTTGGGTTGGGGCAGATCCTTAAGCGTGCGTTCCAGCAGGAAGAGATGATAGAGATGATCAGCGTGTGGAATTCGTGGATGAAGACGTCGAATCCAATGGTTCATCTCAACTATTCTGCGAGAAATCATAAAGTTGGCGTGTTTATCGATATCATGCACTACGCTACATCGGGTGTGATCCTCGACAAGAAACACGATAGAGTTTACGTGATTCAGTCCGCGGCTCTCAGGAGTGCATCCAACGCGGTGAAAAGTATTCTTGACAACATGATGTAGAATTTTTCAACAAAGTTAATATGATATATATCTGCCGCTCACATCCATCCCAACATAGTTTTTTTTGTGCGTGTGATTCGGTGGGAGAAAAAATATTTCCTCGGTCTACATTTTCTACGATGACGACAAGATCACGCCACATCGATTTCTGCGTAAATTTACACTACGCCACAGATGAGAATATCGACAACCCGGGTTCGTACAGAATACCGATGACATCACGAGATGTGAATCCCTTGACATCGCGAGATGTGTCTTCTTCGTTGTGTAAGAAACAGATGAAGCTATGCGATGACAAAGCGGAGGCGCGCGTCACTGCACGCATGCATGGCCTCATTCGTCAGAGAGTGTGGAGAACAAAAAGGAGGATACTGAAATTGGCCGACGCCCTCATTGGGGATGACGTGGGTGTGTACCTTGTCATCATCCCAAAAGGGTCCAAAAAAATTTGTGGAAGAATTTCCAAAGATTTTGTTTACAAATCAGTAGATGACGTGTACGTGTACAACAAGACGATGATAATAATGAATGACAAAAGGCGGCGTGGGTCGTCGCCGTCGGCCGAGGTATCTAAATATCAAGATTCGTTGGACAACATTGTGAAGGAAAAAGAAGAGAGTAGAGCAAAGTTGAAAAATATGATGGGGATGGGGTCAGGGGGGTCAAGGGTGGAAGAGGAGGATACAAGAATGGATGTGGATGATTGAGAATTACTTAAAAAAAGAAAACAGAAACTATTTTCACATCATCCGTAACATGGATAGACATGGAGGTGCGATGTTTTTCGAAAATCGGTCCGCGTTTGATGAAGATATCTACGACGAAGTGGAAGAGGAGGAAGCACGTAATGAAGTAGGACCGGATTTTGACACAACAAACATTTTATTCGACGAAACGTTCACCAGAAACACGATTCTATCGGAAAAAGACGACATCTCAAATATCATGTATAAATTGAAGGTTTCCAAAGGGTATCAATCAGATATGATGATCTTGAATACTGTGAAGTTGTATTCTATGGACATCATGAAGCCCGGGAATGATTTCAAATCCGAAAAAGAAATAAGGTCGGAAAAAGAAGAACTATCAAGACCACGCAGGTGCGTAAATTGTAACCGGGAGTATAGCCAAGGGTCCATACTTGGACTCTATAACTGCCAGATTTACTCATTTTCCAATGAAACTGAGTTGTGGTATCAAATGCATATCGATCAACTAAGCTTTCCTAAAAACTTGAAGATTTCTCTCATTCATTTTCTTACCCCGGATGTGTACGTTCCCCCGATACAATCTATCAAGGAAATCTTTATTATTCCACTCGCACCAAGTGGACGAATAAACTTGTCAATGTCTTTCGTAAAAATAAGTCAACTTCCATCGTTCTGATGTTTGTGTGTTTTTGTGTGTGTCTGGTTCAATGCCAAAAAAAATAAGGAATTTTTTATGTACAAACTTGGTCCATAGTTTGGAGAAGAATCCATTGAAATTTTAACGGGTGTCACTATATGGTATTGTATGGTATAAGCATAAAATGAATTGAC
>SDBT01009553.1_pt1 | contig 15714 bp, 13 predicted proteins | sample 2277101 | NCBI WGS metagenome assembly SDBT01 (sample SAMN10404973, study PRJNA504765) | marine sediment metagenome | isolation source: marine sediment core GS10_PC15, 103 cmbsf | place: Arctic Ocean: Southern Knipovich Ridge | collected 2010 | reverse complement strand
GAGAGACACAATTACTTTTTATCCTGAAAAGGTATATAAACCTGTACAGGTCGCGGGTGAAGTGGAAAACCCGATATCAATACCCTACTATTCAGGGATCACACTTCTTGATATTTTGAATTCAGTCAAATACAAGAGGGACGTTAAAAAGCTGAAAGCAGAGGTTTTCAGTGAAGAAAACAAAAAGTATAGGGCCGTGTATCTGTACGATCTAATGACAAGGGCTTTAAAGGACGAAAATATTTTATTAAAGCCCGGAGACAGGGTCCTCATTAGACCCCTGGAACCCAAAGAAAAAAGCGCGAAAGTCACTGTACTTGGTGAAGTGAAAAACCCAGGCGTTTACGAATATAACCCTGACATAAAGTTATATGAGATACTTATGCAGTCCGGAGGATATACTAAAGACGCATACCCTTACGGGCTTATCTTTATAAAGGAGATCTCTAAAAGGCTGCAGCAGCAGCAGATCGACTTCGTATTTCTTACGATGGAGGAATACCTGCTTAAAACCGAAGAGGGCACTTCCTATGCTTCAGAAATTTCCCAGGCGGAAAAAGATTTATTCAGGCTCACATTAATAAAGCACAAACAACTTTTGGAAAACCTAAAAAAAAGATCCCAGTTCAATCTGGGAAGGATCGCACTCGAGATCCCTGAAAATCTCGAAGACCTTAAAAACAGCAAGGACAACATAACGATCGACCCGGGCGATTTCATCTTCGTCCCAAAAAAACCCAACCACGTGCTCATTATTGGAGACGTGTACAACCAGATATCCATGCCGTTCAAAGAAAAGCACACTGTGAAACTTTACATCTCGGAAATCGGCGGATTCACAAAAAATTCCGATAAAAGGGAAATCTATATAATAAGGGCAAACGGAAAAGTCATTTCGCAGAGACAGTATTCATACAGCAAGTTCTACAATATGAAGCTGAACAGGGGGGACACAATAGTAATACCTTCAAAACTAAAAGTACCCGTAATATGGAGACTGGTATTAAGAGACACAACCCAGATACTCTTTCAGGCCCTTTCCACAGTGGCCCTGGTCATGACCCTGTAGTATCAATATTGATATACTTTACAATGGTATACAAAGGAATTATAGAAGATAGACTCCGGGTGCCTTTTGAGGAAGATGAAATACAGGATGCAGAGAAGGCCATGAAAAAAGCGGATAAAGTGTTGCTTATTGCAAAAGACTTTTTAGATTACTGGTTTTGATGATGGATTTAATAATAAATAGAAAGGTTATTTTACAGAGATTAAAAACAGCATTAAACGAAAATGACAAAGTTCTTTTTTCGTATTTATTCGGTTCTGTAGTGAACAATACTGAATCATCTGTAAGTGATATTGATATTGCTGTTTATACAATGAAGCGGTTAAATATCTCAGAGAAACTACAGTTAATATATGAATTAGGAAAGAAAACAAAATTTGAAAACATCGATATTACGTTTCTTAATGAGAGAAAAAATCTGTTTTTAGCTGATACAATAATCCGGGAAGGAAAATTAATCGTTGATAAAGATAAAGATTTCAGGGATGATTTTGAAATAAATACGATGCACAAAACAATAGATTTTAAGTTTCAGTCTCCCTAAACCTCAGACATATTTCGAAGCTATTGATATATTAGGAGAAAATAATATTATTCCGTCTGATTTTGCATTTGAATTTGCAAAAATAACCGGGTTAAGAAATTTTCTGTTACATGATTATGAAAAAGTAGATTACGAAGAAATTTGTAAACTTATGATTGAAAAGATTGATGAGATAAATAAGTTCTTATTTTTTATTGAAAAGCATCTTAAGAAATCATAATTTAATATTTACTCTTGATGTGCGAAATAAACTTTTAAAATTGGATTCTTCTTTAAAATAAATCATTGATTGAAAGATGAAAACTTATCCAAAAAAGCTCTTAATTGATCAAATAAAGTTGAAATTGGAAAAAGCAGTATTAAAATTTAATATTAGAGGGGAATACACAATCTGTTCTGATACAGATATCTTGATTGTTGGAGATCAGATTAACTCGATATATCATAGAAGGATTTTTGATATAGTTAAAATAGTCATTATTTAATTAATCGCACCGGTCAAAACAACATAAAAATTTGGAATTTATTATTCCCTGTTTCTTGATATTATAGTAGGGGGCATATTTCAGTATTACGACTCATAAGGAAGTGTACATTTGGACAAAATAATAAAACAAACAAACACTGATCCCGGCTTTTACAAAGAAGATGATATCAGGTTATATGAACTATGGCTAAAAATAATAAAACGGTGGAAACTGATAATAGGTTTGTTATTCTTTTCTATAATAGGTTCGGCAATAATAAGCATGTTAATCACACCTACATATCGCGCTAAGATTACTATATTACCAGTATCATCAAAAAACAGTAACTTATTTTATCTGACCGGTCCCCGTACATTTACCGGCATGCCAATTTTCGGAGGACAAACAGAAGGCATAAAAATAATTATTATACTAAAAAGCAGGACAATTAAAGAAAATATAATAAAAAATATGGATCTTATTAATATATTTTTCGAAGGAATACAAAAAGTAAGGACCCCTCTAAATGCGGCAGTTGGAATATTGGGCGGCATGGTATCTATATCCGACAACCTTAAAACAGGAGTAATTACGATAACTGTAGATAATAAAAATCCATTAATTGCAAGAGACATCGCAAATCAATATGTAATAGAACTGGAATCCTTACTGAAGGAAAAATCATTTACTGAGGCGAAGCTGAATAGAATTTTTATTGAGGAACAACTAAAAAATGAAGAAATAAAACTAAAAAAGTATCAACAGGATATGACGGAGTTTCAGAAAGAAACAAAAATGATTGAACCTACTTCTCAATTAAAGGGTGCAATGGAAGTGTATACAAATCTTATTACCCAAAAAATTTCGCTTGAGGTTGAGTTGAAAAAAGCAGAAGCTACATTGTCTGATTATAATCCAAGAATTACAGCTTTAAAAAACCAATTAGATGCTATTAATAATCAAATAAAAAAAATAGAAGAAAAAACACAGAGCAGTGTTTTCCCAACATTAATAAGCGTTCCGGAGAAGCTTGTTGAGTATGACGCTTTACTCAGTAAAGTGAAAACTTCTCAGGCTGTTTATGATACCTTATCCGGGATGTATGAACAGGCAAGATTTGAAGAAATAAAAGATAATTTATTTGTAGAAGTAATCGACCCGGCTATAACCCCGGAGGGTCCCAATCAACCTCATAAGAGAAGAATAGTAGGAATTGCAGCAATTTCTTCAATATTTTTAAGCATTTTCTTTGTCTTGTTTTTTGATTGGTACAGTAAAATTAGAATTGAATATAAGAAGAAGTCGTCAAGCAATTCTTGATGAATCGATACTCTTTTTTTTATTAATCAAAATTTACTCGGTGTATATAAAATAGGAGAGGTAAAAAGTATCGGTTTAAACAATCAAAAAAATACACCACACCTTATATTAAAACCATTACTCAAAGGAGGGGTGTTCTCCTTTTTCGGAATTGCTATTAATATGATCGCAGGAATCGGGCTGCGGATAGTATTTGCCCGTTATTTAACACCTGAAGAATTTGGGCTCATAAATTTAGGCTTAGCTATTATGATAATAGTAGCAAGCCTCTCTCTTATGGGATATGAGCACGGCATAACCAGGTTTATAGCTTTTTATACCGGACAGGGTGAAGATGGAAAAATAAGGGCCAGTATTGTAGCAGTATTATGGTTTCTTATACCTTCAGGATGTTTGACTGGTTCGCTTGTTTATTTTTTCGCTCAAGATATATCAACACTCATATTCCATAATCGAGGATTGATACCAGCATTAAGGGTCTTTGCTTTTGCGATCCCTTTTTTTGCTCTAGCACAGGTTTTTAATGCAGGGTTGCGCGGACTTAAAAAAATCCATCTTATGATTATTACAGATAAAATTATTTGGCGGATATTTCCTCTGATATTTTTTCTTCTTCAATTTTTTCTCTTTGAATTTCGTATTATTGGCGCTGCATTTTCTTTTCTTTTTACAGTTATAATCATGTGCATTATATCAAGTATCTTTCTTTTTAAGCAAATCACCCGCTCTCCCAATTCAGAAGATAAAAAGAAATGTTTTCAAGAAATTAGTAAATTTTCCTGGCCTATGGCATTGGCTAATCTTAACAACAACCTAAAAAGCAGAACAGACATTTTCCTGCTTGGTTTTTTTTTGGGAGCGTTTGAGGTGGGAATATTCTCTGTCGCTTCAACTCTTTCTTCCCTGCTAAATCTTTTTCTCGGCTCGGTAATTATTATATTCAATCCGCTTGCCACAGAACTTTATAGCAATAAAAACACTCCGGAAATAGCCCGCCTCTTTTCTTTGGTAACGAAGTGGCTTTTTTTGTTAGTTTTTCCGCTTCTCTTATTTCTTGTATTTTTCCCGAAACCATCTATTTCAATTTTATTTGGTGATGCTTACGTAAACGCTGCTCCCGTTTTGATAATACTTACGATTTGTTGTTTTTTTAACACTATTGTCGGCCCGACAGGTGCAACTATTCTTGCACTGGGATATTCCAAAACATTAATGAAAATAAATATTGGATCAACCATAATTAATATTGCTTTAAATCTATTACTAATCCCAAGATATGGTGTTATTGGTGCGGGCCTGGCTTCCGGCCTGGCAACAGTATTTCAGCAAATTGGCATGCTATTTGTTGTAAAAAAGCATATCCGCCTACATTTATTTAAAATAACAATTCTTTTGTACGCTCTTTACTGTATTGTGCTGATTTTTTGCTTCAAGATATTTTTAGAAAATTATTTAAAGAATATAATGGGCTTAAGTGTGATAAGTATTATATTTTATTTTTCCGCTTTATCAGGAATAATAATAACTAAACAGCTTGAAGATGATGATTTGATATTGATTCGTAAGATCAGAATTAATTTGCGTTTAAGATGCAGTTTTTTAAAGAACAAATGTGACAATGGGAAAAGCAACTAAGTCGTGAAAGCAAATGACATTATCACTTTGACAATAAAATATTGTATACCAATGAAAATGCATTCCGGTTTAATTCAAAAATATTAGCAGTAAACATAAAAATATTTAACTTTATAGGATTAAATTTTACTAAAAATGACTTCAAATAAAAGAAACATTTTTAACATAAAACACGGACAATTGTTTCTTTTATTAATTTATGGCACCATACCTATTTATTTCATTGCTATACTTTCAAAATATAAATTGTTCTATATTTATATTGTCTTTGTTTTTTATATTTTAGCAATAGTATCATTTTATTATTGGGAAACACTTGTTTATATAATCAGAAAAAATATTTTAATGATTGGCCTATTCTGCTCCTTTTATTTATCATCTATCTGGGCTATCGACAGGGCAAACACATTATACTCGTCATTTTTAATCTCAATTTTTTTAGTCCTTTATTTTATGTTTTGCTTTATTGTTGTTAAAAATAAAGTAAAAAATATTGAAGGGTTATATATATTAATATTAATTTTTTTATTTATACTAAATGTAATAATGTTGTTTAACTATGGCAACATTAGGGCAGAAGCAACAGAATTGAAGAAATTTATTATCTCTTCAGGCGGCAGCGCTTCTTCTATTGAAACCATGGAAATGGGAGAAATTATAGGTTCATATTCAAATCACATGGCAGCAATGGTAGAAGTATGCATTCCATTTATTTTAAACTTTTTTAGGTTTCAAAAGAAAAAATCTCTTTTACATATTATTCTACTGGTTATGATTCTATTCAATATTTTCATTTCACAATCCCGGGGAGGCTTTTTAATTTTAGGTATTACTATTCTCTTGATACCATTTGTGTATTGTAAAAGTATTTTACAGTTCATCAAACTTGTATTTTATGGATGTTTAATTATTTCTATTCTCATGTTGGTTCTAATAAATATACCTACAACCAATAAATTAATTATTGCCATAATATATCGAGTTATAACGATGCAAAATATATTTCAAAAGCATAAATATGAAGTAATTTATGAAAAGAATAAAAGAGAGATAATGTATATCGAAGGTCTGCATATTATAAAAGAAAATCCAATTTTGGGTATTGGCTATGGTAATTTTAAAACGTATGTCGATGGAATTTATGGCTATGGCGTTTCTTCACATAACATATTTTTTACGCTTTTGACAGGTTCGGGAATATTAGGCTTGATTATTTTTATTAGTATCATTTTAAAGGCATTAAAAAATTTATGGTTAAATTATAAGTTTTTTTCAATAAACAATACTGAATATTCCTGGTGGTTTTTAGCTAATTTTATAGCATTATTATTGTTGTTGACACATGGTCAATTTAGACCATTATTAAATAACCCTATCTTCTATTTGCCATTAGCGGTTGGTATAATGAACTCTCCTGTTAGAGAAAATAATCATACTTTGAGTAATACCCAATACGCAAATACTGATCCAATGTGATATCCATATATACTACTTGAAAAAAAATCATAGCTGTTGAATTAATCATTTTATACGGTTTTTAACATTGCACTTTCCAAATGGCTAAATCACGTTTAATAAATCCTTCTAATTTTTCGATATTTGGTAAAAATATACCCAAAAGGTAATTTCTTACCGAAGTTTCAATCCTATTTCCATTATTATTAGGACGAATTAAGCTGTAACATTTAATTAAAGGAGATTTTTTTGAAGTTAAAATTTTTTTAAATGGTCTTAAGAAAAAACTTTTATGCTCAAATGATCCTGCCTTTACTTGGAGCCTTAAAGATGGTGGAGAAAATTCTGGTTCAATATTCAAAAACTTATATATATCCTGAATAAATTTTATTGGATCATGAAATTTATCCTCATAAATTGTTATTAAAATATTTTCTTTTTGTAATAAATTTAAATAACCTTTTAGCTGATTATAATAAAAGCCTCTCTCGATTAAATCTTTTTCTGACTTAATTAATTCTAATATATTTAGATTTTTAAAATCTTTATTGTTTGCTATTTTTAAAACATACGCAGAGTACAGCCTATCGATCGGGTTCCTTAAACAGCAAACTAATTTAGCATTTGGAATGCTTTTTGCGATTCTCCCTGGTACATTCGGGTCATACATATAATTAGCTGTTTTCTCTCCAACAATTTTCTGTCCGTTATAATTTGAAAAATATTTTTTTTCCCACCATTCAATTCCTTTTTCATAATGCCAATCAAAAAACCGTGTTTCATCACTGCTCATAAAGATATCCGGATGTTCTCTGAGACATTGGCTTATCCAGCCGGTAGCACACCTTTGAGCTCCAATAATAATAAAGGTTGGTATCATTGGTTTTTCAAATTTTCATTTAAATTCATTTATAACCATATAATCTGTTTATTCGTCCTGCAATCATATTAAAGTTACTTTTATCTTCAATCGAAAGTTCGGATTTCCATTTTTCATCTACTTTTATTTGCAAGTATCCTGACAAATTTTGTCTTATAGTTGAACTTCCACCAATAAAATGTAAATTACCTTGATTAGATAGGAAATCATTTTTGATATACTTGACACCCGCAAAATTACATGCCTTTTTTATCATGTAATGGGGATCATTACACAAATCTTCATATCTTATACGTAATATATTCTTTTTCGGAATCCCTAATTGTGTAATCAAAGAAAAAAAATTATTACGTCTCCATGCCTTTGCCGCCTTTTTCATTGGAATAACATTTCTTTTCATAACAGAATTTGTCACACCCCTCCCATCCCTTACCAGATGAATTAATTTGAACTTCTTCCTGAAATACAACCATGATAGTTTTGCCTGTGTATTACGATGTGAGGAATCACATATAACAGTACTGGCAGACTGAATGGATACAAGGTCATATATCTTTGATATATTTTCTATAACTTCAAACTCCTTTATTGTTAAATTAGAAAATATACCTGCTTTCTTAATTACCTTCAATAGTAGATTGAATATAGATATATACTTGACAAATTTGTGTGATAGGTTATTCTCGGTTTTTGTTTGCAATTTCATAACATCAACATCGAATTTTTTAATCACAGACGACCAGAAAGGACATTGATATAATGTGCATCCACAAGAGCATGATTTTTTTTTAATAAAATACTCATGAAAATTTCGCCCTTCTCCTAAGTAAGTAATTTTGGGTTGCATTCCTAGTAATATTCCCAATAAAGTAGACCCGGAACGCATATAGCTATTTATATAGAGTATAGTTAGATTTAACATTTTATTTTATTCAAAGACTCCCAAAGTACTATACTTCTTTTTTTGTTGAGCGAATGACTCTTGCTGGTTGACCAGCCACAAAAGAGTTTGCAGGAATATTCTTAGTAACGACGCTTCCAGCGCCTATTATTGATCGCCTTCCAATTTTTACCCCTTGCAAAATAATTGCACCGGCACCGATAAAACACTCATCTCCAATCACTATTGGTTTACCCAAACGCTCCTCTTTCCATTCACCGTTCTCCTCATAGAATCTATGCGAAATACAAATAAGCATAATTCTCGGTCCCATTGTAACCCCATCTCCAATCTCAATATAACTATCCCCCGTCATAACAAGACAACTGTAACCTATGCCGCTATTCTTACCTATCCTCACATCGAAACCACGCATTTCTACTAAAGGGGCAAAAACAGAACTACTATAACCCTTAGTTATCATTTTTCTTCCCAACCAGGACCTTAATTTTCCTAAAACACTTTTACGAGGATGACCAGGTATTTTTCTAAAAATCCCATTCCATAATACATACTTTAAAAAATTCTTACCCCTCATATCATATACACCTCGATCATGTTTATTATATAAAAAAAGTTTTTAAAAATACCCTAAATCTTCCTCTTGATTTTTATTAGGCGTTTTAATAAAAAATTAATTTCATTCCAGGCTATATTTCTGCGGAGACCTATACATTTTTCATACTCGCGAATGCCTACCGATACCAATCTCATTGGATTATCTGATAAAGTGGTTAAGTCAGGTTTATTAGCTATTCGTCCCATTTTATAATCAGCGTTTTTTGCAAATTTTATCTCTCTTTCCCCACATAATCCATATGGGTAACATAAAGCATAGCATTCTTTATTTGTAATGTTGCTAATAATATCTTTGGATTTTCTTAATTCAAAGTCTAATTCTTCATCAGTACACATCGTAAAAACTGAATGAAACATTCCGTGAGATTGAAAATCCACAAATGGGCACATCACTTTTATCTCCCCAATGTTTAACATATCGCGAGTTGGGTATTCCTTTTCTGGATAATAACCATTTTTTTTAAAGAGAAGCTTGTTCTTTAATTCATTTGGAATATTCTTTAGTCTTTTATTAAGTTGGAGATCATTAATTTTTTTTCCATTTAACGTATAATTCCATATTTTTCGATTTGTTCCAATTAATCCCGCAGTTAAAAAAATTGTTGCACGGCAATTGTATTTTTTAAAAACTGGTAATAAATCATAATTTGATCTCCACCCATCATCAAATGTTATTAAAAGACTATGTTCCGGTAAACAGTCCCGATTCTGTCCAAAAAAAGCCTCATATAAAAGATCCAAATCAATTAAATTATATATCTTTGTTAAGTACTCTAGATGTGTATTGAATGCAGCAGGGTCTATCCAATGATAAAGCAAAATAGTAATAGACTTTTTTCTGATATTACACCTAAGTATGGAAAGCAAATTTGACATGTAAATTGTAATTAACTTTTTATTAATAAACTCTTTTAGCATGCTTCTTTCCTTATATTAAAAGGCACCTATAAATCCTTCCAGGTTTTAAAATTCCGCTAAAATATATTCAGAATATATTTCTTTGCGAAAAAATTAATTGTGACCCATATTTTGCATTAAAAATGCATATTTCGGTGAAAGCGGCCAATTATTCACTCATTTTATTCCTTCACTTATTTAATAATAAAGCAGCAGTTTTAAGTCAACAGATAAAACGTATGACTGCCAACTTCACCTATCAGATGCTGATACATGACTCCTCACGTCGGTTATCCACATTGGACCGGTGGCGGGACCGAAACCCCACTGTTGAACACTTGTGGGTAACCCCTGACGATAAAGCTTGAAATGCATTGCATCACTCTAAATGAGTTCCATACGAACCCTGTTTTAGCTAATTTGGACAGAAGTGACAACAATTATGTAATTGACACCAAAAAATTATGTGTGTATAATATAACGATTTTATATCTGGATTATATGAAAATATGGAAAAACAAAAAATACTACTGATCAATCCTGAAGATATAACCCTTCATAAACGCAGATCAGAATTAAATCCTTTTGCAGGATTGGCATATATAGCAACTTTTCTTAATGAACATTTTTGTGATAATATTAAAATTGAAGTAATAGAGATGTTGCCTCAACACATTACCATAAAAAATGTTCTTGAAATATTTAGTGATACTACTATTTGCGGCATTACATCAAAAACATATAATTTCCCTTTTGCACTTTCCCTTGCTAATGCAATAAAAAGTTTATCATCTCATACAAAAATAATTTTTGGGGGTGCTCATGCTAATGCTTTACCTTTTAAATCTTTAGAGCAAAATTCCATAGATGCAATTGTACTGAGAGAAGGTGAATATTCTTTTAAGGATATTGTCCAGAATCTAATTGAAGATAAAGATCCCTTTGAAAATGTGAAAGGAATATTGTATAAAAAAAATAATGACATAATTGAAAATCACACACAAGACTTGATTCAAAACCTGGATGAATTACCATTTCCAAACTGGAAGAAATTTTATAATCTTAAAAAATATGATCCATATTACGATCAATTTGATGGCAAATTCTACCGCCTTCTTCCAATATTTGCTTCAAGGGGGTGCCCATATTCCTGTCATTTTTGCCAACCACTCCTTACGAGACAATACCGGATCCGTTCTGTTGATAATGTTTTAGATGAAATAGAATATCTTAAAGACGAATTTAAAATAAAAAGGATATATTTTGAAGATTCTATATTTGGGATTAAGAAAGAGTGGTTTTATGAATTTTGTAATAAATATATTTCAAAGGGTTTCAACAAAAAAATTGCCTGGGGTTTCGAGACTAATGTGAATAATGTTGATCTTGAACAAATGCAGCTTGCAAGGGAAGCTAACTGCGTTTATGTCTATTTTGGTCTTGAATCGGCCTCTGATGTTGTATTGAAACATATTGGGGAAAATATAACGAAAGAAAAGATAATTAATGCAATCGAGATATCAAAAAAAGCAGGGATTCGTACTATTTCCGGAAGTTTTATTTTTGGAATGCCTGATGAAACATTAAAAACTGCACATCATACTCTAGATTTTATAAATAATTCAAATCTCGACCATATCAATGTCAATTTGCTGGATGTATATCCAGGGACTAAATTATATGAAATGGTGGAAAAAAATGAAGGCGGAATTAGATGGATTCCTGAAAAGAAAGATAAGTGGGATTCGTATGGGAGAACAGTAGTTAAAACATATGTCAATGATCTTGATTCTAAAAGAAAACTTGAAACAATTTATGCAAAAGCTGTAAGGTTGCATCACAAAAAACAAAGACGAAATATTTTCCGCTATGTTTATAATTTATTGAAAATTGCTCTTTATTTTTTGGTTTTTAACCCTTCTAGATTTTTTGGTTTAACAAAGAGATTTATTCGGGTACATATCCCAATTTGGCTGAAGATTAGAGAAGGTTAATGTTATAATTAATTGAGAAAATAGGATTCTAATTTTTTTGCAATTGAATTTGTAGAATAATTTTTTTTTATGTTTGTTAAATTATCAGTTCCCATTTTCTTTCGTAGTTTGGCATCTGAAGATAATTTATATAATTTTTTGATAAAATCGTTTTTATTCTCCAGATTAAAATATAATACACCTTCAGTATTAATAATATTTTTAAAAGGGAGATAGTTGTTTAATAATATTGGAAGCCCAAAGCTCATTGCTTCGAGGATTGCATTTGGTGTTGAATCAAGCTCTGATACATAAAAAAAAATATCAGCTTTTGATAAAAAAACATCAATATCATTTAGAAAACCATGAATATTGATTTTAAAATATTTATTATATAGCAAACAGTCCGAAAAATTTTCTAAATCTTTAAGATAAGAACCTCCCCCTAAAATATTTACTTCAATTTGGAATTCTTCAATTTTAGAATTAGCAAAAAAAGTTAATATTTTTTTTAGGCAAAGGTATTTTTCAAAAATTGAAAAATTTGTTATAGTCATTATTTTGATTTGCTGTGAGTTCTTATTCAGTAAAACTTTTTTTAACTTTTTTTCTTTTAATGGCGGGATGACTACATAATGTGTATTTTTTTTTCTAATGTTTCTCAAGCTGGGATAAATCGATTCATTAACAATAATAAATTCATCAACATTTCTTATTAAAAAAATATACAATATATAATTAATATATGCCTTAATAATTAATAATAAGCGGCCATTTCTTTTAAGTCCCTTAATGTAACTCTTATAAACAAGCAAAGGATCTCCTCCTTCACGCATTATCAGGTTGGCACCAATAAACAAGTTCATTAAATACCAAAAAAAGTTTTTAATACTACCGCCAAAAATTATGATGTTTTTTATTTTCCCTCTAAAACGAAAATACTTAATAGAATAAAATATAAATGTTAAAAACGGTCCTTTATCTTTAAGTATTTCAAAATTTAATCTTGTTCTACTTAGTGGTTCTGATATGAACCGATATCTTTCTCTCGGGTCTCTAACGGCTATAATAAGAATATCAAGGTTATATTTTTTCATTTTTAAAACATTCACAATATCTATCAAATTAGTTGATGTGTTTCTCTCGCCTTAACAAATGTAACATCAGTAGCTATTATTTCACTACATTTTTGTACCACGTAAGAATAAAGCTTTTCTTTAAAATTTAAATCTTCATTAAAGGATAAACCCCTTCCCCTAATCCTTCCTGCCAGAAATATGTCCTGTCAATATTTATGTCTCCAAAAATAGAAATAGAGTTCTTGCCCTTATCTGAATGATAAGGTATTTCATTCCGATAATCTTCTTCTCCACTACTTCTTTTTGTAAGATATAATTCCAATAAATCATATCAAAGCATTAACAACTTTTTAAAAAGATTTTCTACACATTTAATAACGATATGATGTATACCGACTTAGAATCTGGTTCAATTCATTTCTAGGAAGGAACTTTTTCGGCTGCCAGTTAGCTTTTTTCCTTCCTACAAGAAGCCAAGAATCTCGCCAACCAGGAAAAATGCCTGTTAGAATACGAAAAATTGGTTGTGCAAAAAGTGGTAATGCTCTAATTATATGGTGATAAGAGCGTAATTCTAATATATCCAAGCTCAGATACTTTGCGAGTTTTAATAAATCATCTTTTACGTACTCCCGAACATGTCCCCTCCATGAACTCGGGTACCAATAATAGCTATCAAAATGGGGAAGATTTGTTTTTCCACAAATAACTGCTAAACGCTTTCTTAAGTTAACCGCGTTTGGGACTGTTACAAAGAAATAACCTTTGGGTTTGACAAATTCTAACAAGTCATTAAGTAAATTGCGGGGTGAATCATGCAAATGTTCTAATAAATCGTGCGTCATAACCATATCAAATTCATTTCTTTCAAATGGTAACTTTTTCTTCCCAATTACTTTGTAGCAAATACCAAACTGTTGAGCGAAAGTAAAGACTTTTTCTTTATTGCCTTCCAACTTATGCCAATCATCCTGAAAATCATCGCAAGCTATGCATTCAAATCCTAGTAAAGATAGGACTGCGGTCTTATCACAGGTCCTGCTCCAAAATCCAAGATCTTAGCGCCGGGTTTTAACCATTTCAAAACTGTTTTCGCAATATTAAAATAGGCCTCTTTATATTTTATATACCCCTCGAAGGGAAATTCTTGCTCAATTATCTGTAATGCTGTTCGTGGTTTCATTTATAGGAATCCGAAGGACTCTTCATTATCCAATATTATCTTCTTTTCTTGCCTTAACAAGATACTGGTCAGTTGAAAAATCTTGAACTAAACCTATTGGAAATATTGGCAGTGAATATTTAATTGTGTAAATTCTTATTGTAAAAAAAGAAATGGTGTATAAAATCCAATTATCTTAAATAACAAAACCATTTAAAGAAAAACGTGCGCCATTATTAATCCTATTGGAGAGAAATTACCAAAAATAAAAGAATTATTCAAGGAAATTTCCTATATGTCAAGATGGACCTTCGCAAATATAAATAATCCTCCGCAAAATGTCATGCCTTTTTTGTCAAAGTAGAGAGAAACTTTTGAAAACCGGTTGTTAGTTTTTTAAAATGTGCATAATATTTTTTACTTTCCAGGTGCCTATTTTATTCCGTTGGAAAAAACTATGATCCTAATATCTGTATACGGTGTACATCCTAACTTTATGAAGGTTGCTCCTTTTTCAAAACCTGTGAAAAGTATATTCTTCTCTGCCTTTAAACTTCAGCTTTTTGCTGGAATTGTTTCTGATTTTCTATTTTTATTTACAAAAATGTAAACAATCATGATATTTTTTATTAGATTCAAAGTTTGTGTAGTTGTAATCACAAAATATGAGAAAAAACAGGCGATTCGTGTTGATTTCCGCTTTTTTTCTTATGAGGATAAGTATAACTTTGCCTATCGTTCATTTGAATTCGGGTGCTCAGGGCTGTTCTGGTATCCAAGTCGATGTAAGATGGGAAAAGGTGTTTGGTTCGTGACTTTAGACTATGTATATTTTTATCATTGTGTCTATGTTAATCGGCTAATTAAAAAGTCACCCGTTCTAAGATAGGAGTGTTCTGTTGAGTGTTATACTTGGGTTAAATACTCTACATGCAGGAGCATCTGCGGCTATTCTTATAGATGGTCAGCCGATCGTTGCCATTGCTGAAGAGCGACTAAATCGCGTTAAGTATTATGCTGGATTTCCACGTTTGGCAATTCGCCGCTGTCTTGATATTGCCGGATTAGAATTCAAGGATATCGATGTTTTAGCTATCGGAAGAGATTCTTCCACAAATCGGAAGAAGAAAATTGGATACGTGTTGAAAAATCCAACAAAACTCTTGAACCTAGCCAGGATAACAGCTTCCAGAAGTAGTCTAGGCGACATAAAAACATTGCTTGCGCGGGAGTGTGAAATCGATCCGCAACAATTGAGATTTGAACAGTGCAATGTCGAACATCATCTAGCGCATATTGCCAGCGCCTACTTCATTTCCAAATGGGATAGAGCCGCAGGCTTTTCTGCTGATGGTTCAGGAGATTTTGTGACCTGTATGCTGGCTACTTGTGAAGGGAATGAAATTAAGATAAGAAACCGCATTTATGTTCCTCATTCCCTGGGTTCACTCTATACGATGGCCGCTGAGTTTATTGGATACAAGAAGTATGGCGATGAGGGCAAGGTGATGGGACTTTCAGCTTTGGGCAAGGACTCCTATCATGAACACTTCGAAGATATGGTCACCCTAAATGACGATGGCTTTCTACTGAACTCTAAATATTTTCGCCCGTTTGGCGACATGCAGGGCTTCTCTTTTAACGAAAAGGGAGAGATGTTGATTCAGCGGCATTACACTGATTATGTCGAACGACTCTTTGGCTCTCCCAGGGA
>SDBT01009552.1_pt1 | contig 15714 bp, 12 predicted proteins | sample 2277101 | NCBI WGS metagenome assembly SDBT01 (sample SAMN10404973, study PRJNA504765) | marine sediment metagenome | isolation source: marine sediment core GS10_PC15, 103 cmbsf | place: Arctic Ocean: Southern Knipovich Ridge | collected 2010 | reverse complement strand
GGCTCGCGCAAAAATAACTTCACATTTTTGCATCTCAGCTTCAGCCCATCTTTGACCGATGCCTCATTCGCAAAATCCGCGAAATAGCCAGCTATTCCTGTGGTTTTGCTCAATCGGATCGGCAAAATCTGAACCAAATCTGAGCGCAAATTCTGCGAACTTATTTTTGCGCGAGCCTTAAGAAATAGCAACAGTTCACGTTTTTGAAAAATGGCAGTTTTGCTCACTGGTGTTTCTTGCGTTTGGCCTCGAACAGGAGGCAGGGCATGCCAGAGCTTCCTCGGACAACTGCGGCAGGCAGCGCTTTGCACTTGAACCTCATAGCGTGACATCCACAAGGGAAATCATTGTCCCACGTTACATAGTAGTGTCTGCACCTGTGGCAGTGGATGCGCCTTGACTTGAACGATGTTCCTGAAGTCATGTGTGCATTCCTTTCAGTTTTCATGCCAACCTTGACGGTTTCGCAAAAAGTCCAACTTCTGCGTTGGGCTGCATCCTTCGTCACTGCGGCGTACGAAAAGTACGCCTCATTCCTCAGGATTTGCGCGCCTTGAATTTGGAGCTTTTTGCTTTGCCGTTTAATTCGGACTTTCTACGAGACCATCAATCTTGAGCAAGGGACCGCTGATGGAAGCTCACGCACCCACATTATGGTTGACATGTGGCGCCGGAATCGTCTATAAAAACAACACAGATTGCCCTGCTTGTTTGTCCAAACGCCGGATTTTCGTGCGTTTTTTCTTGTGATAAGACGCAGGCGGGCAACGCCTGGAATCTGATTTGGGAGACCTTTGCATAACCCCTTTGAACGACCATTATGAGCTTTTTGGGGCACCCATCTGGCCGAAGTGAACGGCCCCCACGCCAGTGGGCAAATCCTAAACTGTTTGAGGCCGTTAGGCCGAGTTTTTAGGATTTAGTGAGCGAGCCCATGGATGGGTCAAAAAGTTCATAGAAACGAGTGAGAAGGGGTTATGTAAAGGTCTCTTTGGGCAACTCGACGGGCATGATGAGTATCTAGATGAGAGGCTGACATGGAGCAGGTTCTGCTACTAAATGCCACTTTTGAGCCTTTGAAGGTGATCGACTGGAAAAGGGCTATCCGACTCCTTACGCTCGGAAAGGTAGAGGTGCTGGAGCAGTACGACAGGGAGATCCGGTCGGTGAGCTTTGCCGTCAAGCTCCCATCAGTGCTGAGGCTCCTCAGGTTCGTCAGGTACAGAAAGAAAGAAGTGAAATTCTCAAGGGTCAACATCTATGCCAGAGACGGATTCAATTGCCAGTACTGTGGCAAAAAGTTCGAATCTCAAGATCTCACGTTCGATCACGTAGTGCCCAAGAGACACGGTGGAAAGACCGAATGGACAAACATTGTCACGAGTTGTTACATGTGCAACAGGAAAAAGGGGGGCAGGACGCTCAGTGTGGCAGGTCTCAGGATGGTCAAGAAACCTGTAAAGCCGGACTGGGTGCCGTTTATTATGATTACAATTGGGGCCAGGACTGTTCCCCAGTCATGGCGAGATTATCTGTATTGGAACATTGAATTGAAAGAATCTTAGGGCTCGCGCCCCCAACCACCCCCGCCTGGCGTGTTGATGATCATTGTTTCTCCTTTCAGGGCCTCAAACGTGCACCGGCCGGGCAGCGTTACCTCAGACCCGTCAATGCGCCTTAAGACATTGGAACCGCATTTGGCATCCCCCCCGCCGGCTATGCCTTTTGGGGCAAAGCGTCTTCTTTCCGATTGAATGGACACCACAGCATCTTCAAGGAGCATGATCTGGCGGGTAATGCCCATGCCGCCTGGATGAACTCCAGATCCACCTGACCCGTCTCTCAGGGCGCACTTGAGCACCCTGACAGGATAGGCGCCTTCCAGGGCTTCAACAGGAGTGCTGGCTGTGTTTGTCATATGGACCTGGACTGCACTTGCACCGTCGCATTTCGGACTGCCTCCCATGCCCCCGGCAATGGTCTCGTAATACGTTTTGCCCTTCCAGCCTATGGCAAGATTGTTCATCGTGCCCTGTCCCTGCGCAGGGACCTGTTCGGGGAATAAATCCTTTAGGGCCAGAAGAAGTACATCAACGATCCTTTGAGAGGTCTCCACGTTTCCGGAACTGACCGCTGCCGGCGGCCGCGGGTTGAGCAGAGAGCCTTCTGGTGCTGTCACCCGGACATTTTCATAACACCCGCTATTTGGAGGGATGTCTGGAGGCAAAAGGCATCTCAGCACATAATATACAGCCGACCTTGTGACACTGACAGGAGCATTGGCGTTTCCGTCACATTGAGAAACAGTGCCGGTGAAATCCGCTTTGAATCGTGGTCCTTGAAGCTGAAGTTTCACTTTTATGTGCAGGCTTTGTTCTCCATCTTCAAGATAATCGGTTGCTTCGGCCACCCCGTCCGGCAAGGCCGACAGGTGGGCGACGACTCTGGTCGCGGAGTAGTCGATAATGGACTCCACAAATGTGTCAAAGGCTGCTTCTCCATAACGCCCAATAAAGTCCAGGCATCTTGACACGCCCAGGTGATTGGCCCCCACTTGGGCGTTCAAGTCGCCGATGCGCTCCGCAGGATTTCTTGTTTCCTTTTTGAATCTGCCTACGACTTCTTCTTGCATGTGACCCTCTGTCACGAACAGGGTAGGGGAGATAACGATCCCTTCCTCATGCAGGGTGCTGCTTGTCCCGGGCATTGATCCGGGGACACTGCCACCCACATCAGCATGATGAGCACGGTTGACAGCATAACCCTTAAGGCGCCCCTTCCAGAAAAATGGTGCGATTATGGTTATGTCCGGCAGGTGAGATCCGCCCCGATAGGGGTCGTTCACGATAACCTGATCGCCGGGTGATAGCCGGGGAAACTCGGCTCTGACAGCCTCCACAGCCGACGGCATGGCCCCCAGGTGCACAGGTATGTGTTCGGCCTGGGCAATGAGGCGACCTTTGGCATCAAACAGGGCGCAGCTTTCGTCCAGACGTTCTTTGATATTAGGAGAAAACGCACTCCGCCTCAGGTTGCCCCCCATTTCCTCAGGGATGGCCAAGATGAGGTGCTTGAAGACTTCAAGAGTTACTGGATCAAGGCTCGTCATTTCACGCCACTTTCATTTTGACTCTCACCCGCTCTCTGCTTATCTTATCTCTATCATAAGGCAACCATTTTCTTCCACGCGGACCTCACAGCCCGCCGGGACAAATACTGTGCAGCCCTCATCTTCAATAACCACCGGCCCTTCAGCCTGAAAGGTCAACCACAGTGTCTTTCGGTCATATACAGGTGCTGGATGCCAGCCAGAAGAAAGCAGCACTTTTCTTTCAGCAATCGGCCCTTGAGAAGCAGTATTTTGTACTCTAGGCAAGGCAATTTCTTCTCTTGAGGTAACGGCAGAAAGCCTGACAGTGACAAGTTCTACACGGGGCCCATCTTCCAAGGAGTATCCATAGAGGTCTTTGAAGGCACGGTGAAATCTTTTGCTCATGTCAGCTTCCGCGTTGTACGCTATGGGCAGATGAAAGCTTTGACCCTCGTAGCGCATATCCACAGCAGGCCTAAATTCGGTATCCCTGTGTTGCAGCCCCTGGCGCCGCAGAGACTCAAATGCCCGCTGCTCAAAACCATGCAATATTGTATCAACCTGCTGTTGAGTCTTCTTGTTCCATCTTGTGAGCACAGTTTCACCAAAATCCAGTCTCACCGCGGAAAGCAGAATTCCCAGAGCAGAAAACATGCCGGCCAGCGGGGGGACTATGACTTTGTTCGCGCCGAGTTCCTTTGCAAGTTCGGCCCCATGAAGGGGCCCTGCGCCCCCAAAGGCCAGCAATGTGCAGTTGCGCACATCAATGCCCTTTTCCACTGTGGCCCGGCGAATCCCGCGCAACATGTTGGCATTGACCACAGAGCGCACTCCCAGAAGCATTTGTTCCATTGTGAGCTTTGCTGATTTTGCAATCGCTCCGAAGGCCTGCCTGGCCTTGTCCGGGTTGAGGGAAATGCCGGCCCTGGAAATGGATTCTGGAGCCAGAAGCCCGCAAAGGAGGTTGGAGTCTGTCACCGTGGGAAGCGTACCGCCTCGGTCATAGCTGGCCGGACCCGGCTCAGAGCCCGCACTTTGAGGCCCTACGCGAAGGGCACCACCCTGGTCCATCCAGGCGATTGATCCGCCGCCTGCTCCAATGGTCGTGATATCCAGGATAGGGATTCGTATGGGAAGCCCATCTATTTCCCCCTCATCGGTCCATAACGGCATGCCGTCTACGACAGCTGAAAAGTCGGCGCTTGTGCCACCCATGTCAAATGTTATCAAGTCCTTTTGCCCCGTAAGCCTTGCCAGCAAAAGTGCCCCTGACACCCCGCCTGCCGGGCCTGACAGCAGCATCTCCACAGGCTGAATCTCGCCCGATGCTGCCACACCTCCCCCTGATTTCATTATGTAGTAATCAGCTGGCCCTTTCATGTCCCGGATGGCTTGACCTATTTTTTTCACGTAGGATTCAACGATTGGCTGAACAAAGGCATTTATGGTGGTGGCAGAAGCCCTTTCAAATTCCCTGAACTCGGGCACGATGTCAGAGGATCTGGAAACGGCAATTCCTCTCTTTTTCAGCTCCTGTTCAAGAAGGATCTCGTGAGAGGGGTTTTTGTAAGAAAACAACAAACATATTGCCGCCGCGTCCACCCCTTCTCTGGCGATCTCATCTGCCAACGAAGCTGCACGGGTTTCAGGCAGAGGCACAACTGGTGTTCCATCAGGGGCAAGGCGCTCATCAACCTCAAAGCACATTTTGCGGCTCACCACGGGCTTTGAGCGAGAACAGTCAAAATCATAAGGCCTGGGTCTTTTTTGTCGGGCAATGAAGAGAAGGTCCTTGAACCCCTTGGTTGTGACAAAAGCAACCCTGGCCCCCTTCCTTTCAAGCAGGGCATTTGTGGCGACTGTTGTGCCGTGAGAAAAAGAAGAAACCATGGCAAGGGACCTGATGGTTTCTGTGACAGCACGGTCAGGGGATGCTGGCGTGGACAGCACTTTCCAGCCCCGGATGCCGTCTTGATCCACAATCACCACATCCGTAAAGGTCCCGCCAATGTCGGTTGCTACGCGCATATTGAACCAAGGCTATCAGCGGTCAGCCGCGAGCGATCAGTCTGTTTCGTTTGAGTCTAGGGCTATTCGACAGAAGCACTCCGACCTGGAAAGTGCCTCAAGGCTTTGCCACAGCCATTTTTCCTTGTGGGCCTCCACGGTTATGATTGGACTCAGGCGGTGTCGCTCGACATAGTTAAACAAATACTCGAAGTCTATTCTGCCTACCCCGATGGCGAGATGATCGTCGCTGATTCCCTCATTATCGTGCAAGTGAACTTGTTTCAGGAATGGTCCCAAGGCATCAAGCCAATCCTTCATGCTGGTTTCTGAAAACACGTTCATGTGCCCCGTGTCAAAACAGAAGCCGACCTTGTCGGCATCCAACTGGTTGAGGAGTTTGAGGAGAATCTTCGGAGTCTTTTCGTACACATTTTCCAGCACAAGGGTGGTTCGAGTTCCTTGGAGGTGCTGAACAAGGGGCGCCCATGTGTCTAAGGATGTCTGGAGCCAGTCTTCTTGGACTTCATGATATCTCTTTCTGTCATAGCCTGTGTGACAGACGATAGAAACCGGGTCAAAAACGGGTATGAGTTCAAAAGTTTCTCTTAGGCGCTGCCGAGTAGCTTCCAATATTTTTCTATCCATGCCGCCCGGCACAAGGTCATAAAAAGGGCTGTGCAGCGTGATCACAAGGCCTTCCTGTTGAAGAACAGAAGCGATTTCCAAGAGATCTCCTCTGGAATGTGTGTCGAGGACGTCTCCGTCAATGCCTATTTCAGGATTGATCCTGTTCTTTATGACCAGCGGCAGGTATCTTTCTTTGAGCAGCCGATAAGGGATGCACACCTGAATTCTTCTTATGATATCTTCAAACACAGCCCTGTCTATTGCTTTTTCCTGTTCGATCTCAACTCCTTGCGCTGCTGTGCCCTGATTTTTCCCTCTTGAAAACGCCGTTCATCGTGTTTTGTTTCAGGTAGAATCTTGGGCACTGGGGCGGGACGGCGGTTTTCGTCCAGTGACACCACCGTCAAGTATGAAGAATTTGTGTGCCGCAGTTGACCTGTCATGAGGTTTTCAGCTTCCACTCTCACACCCACTTCCACGGAAGTGGTTCCCACGTAGTTGACGGATGCGCGCAAGATTAAGAGCTCCCCCACAAAGACCGGTTCGTAGAAGTCCAGCCGATCCATGGATGCGGTGACCACATTAGTCCGGCAATGGCGCTGAGCCGCAATGCCTCCAGCAGTGTCTATGAGTTTCATGATGGTGCCACCGTGCACATTGCCGGCCGGATTGGCATCGACGGGAAGCATTACCTGGGCCAACTCGACCCTTGATTCGCACACGGTCTTTTCCGGTTTCACCTTTCTTCACCTCATGATTTATGTGGTGGGTTTCGCCCGCTCCTCCAACCCGAACCTTGACGGCTTCGCAAAAAGTCCAACTTCTGCGTTGCGCTGCATCCTTCGTCACTGCAGCGTACAGTTAGTACGCCTCATTCCTCAGGATTTGCGCGCCTTGAATTTGGAGCTTTTTGCTTTGCCGTCGAATTCGGACTTTTTACGAGACAATCAACCTTTTTTCTCTCAATAATTTGCTAATCACGCTCTCGTAGGGATCGATACGTCTCAACAATCATGCGGGCGGCTGTTTCGATTTCGGCCTGAGTATTTGTTCGGCCCAGCGTAAGCCGAATGGCCCCGCGTCCAATCTCTTCTTGCACCTGCATGGCGGAAAGGACATGGGAGAGGGTCACTGAACGGTCGTGACACGCCGCTCCAGTTGAGGCACAGATTTCAGGCAGGGCATCAAGGAGTTTGCCGCCGTCAATACGGGGCAGCGACACATTGAGTGTATTGGGAAGACGCTCTTGGGGGTGGCCGTTAAGCACAAGGCCGGGTATGTCTGCACCAAGAAGCTCATGAAGCCTGTCTCGCAGACGCAGCATGTTCCGGGCGCCTTGCCCGACTTGCTCACGTGCCAGAGCGCACGCTTTTGCCAAGGCAACTGCAAACGCCACATTCTCCGTGCCTGCCCTGCGGCCTGATTCTTGGCCGGCACCGTGCATGAAGGGTTCTATCCTCAGGCCGTTTCTAAAAAAAAGCGCTCCAACTCCTTTGGGCGCATACATCTTATGTCCTGCCATAGAGAGAAAATCCACATTCAGTTCTGAAACCTGCACAGGGATTTTCCCGGCTGATTGGGCCGCGTCCGTGTGAAACAGCACACCAGCCTCTCGTGCCAAGGTGCCGATTTCGGCAATGGGCTGAATGGTTCCGGTTTCATTGTTGGCATGCATGACAGAGATAAGTATGGTTGTGGGTCGAATAGCCTTTCTGGCTGCCGAAGGATCAACTTGTCCGGTTGAGTCAACAGGCAAAAAAGTGATGTCATATCCCTGGCGGCCAAGGAAAAGACAAGGGTTAGTGACAGCTGGATGTTCGATAGCCGTTGTAATGATGTGGCGACCCTTGTCTGAGAGGCTGTGGGCCACACCTTTTATCACTGTGTTGTTGGATTCAGTGCCGCCGCTTGTGAACACAATCTCGGTCGGCAAACAACCCAAGAACTCGGCCACTTGAGCCCGGGCTTCTTCCAGGGCTCGTCTTGCCATGTGACCCGGGCCATGGCCGCTGCTGGGATTTCCATACATTTCTTCCCAATAGGGCCTCATGGCCTCTTTCACGTCCGCAGCTATGTGGGTGGTGGCATTGTGATCGAGATAAATCATGTACCGTCCGGTTTCGGGTTGAGAATGCAGCGCAATCCCGACACGTCGGGACAAGGCGGGATTTGCCAAACCGTCAAGCACAAAGCCCCGTAGAGGAAAACGGGGCCTTCCTTGTGCAATACACTCCTCATGAAGACTAATGTCTTACCTCTTCTTCTTCCGTTTTGAAGGCCTTTCAGCCAAGACCGCTTGGGCGGCGGCCAGCCTGGCAATGGGCACGCGGAAAGGTGAACAGCTCACATAGTCCAACCCGATCCTATGGCAAAAGCCCACTGAGCTTGGCTCTCCGCCATGCTCACCGCAGATGCCTATCTTGAGGCCTTTGCGGATGGAACGGCCCCTTTTAACACCGAGTTCCATGAGTTCCCCCACGCCCGCCTGATCAATAGACTGAAAGGGGTCATCAGGCAGGATCTTTTTCTGAACGTAGTCCGGCAAGAAGGTACCCGCATCGTCACGGGAATATCCAAAGGTCATTTGAGTCAGGTCGTTGGTGCCGAATGAGAAGAACTCCGCATCTTGAGCAATTCTATCGGCTGCCAGGGCTGCTCGGGGCACCTCGATCATGGTGCCCACCATGTACTTAAACTTGACTTTGGCCTTTTTCATGACTTCTTTGGCCACTCTATCAATAATGGCCTTTTGATCTTTGAACTCCTGTGCAGTTCCTACCAGGGGCACCATTATCTCGGGAGAGACCCTGATTTTCCCCTTCTTACACTTTACCACAGCTTCAAAGATTGCTCGGGCCTGCATAGCAGTGATTTCCGGATAGGTGATACCCAGCCGGCAACCCCTGTGCCCCAGCATGGGGTTAAACTCGGACAGAAAGTCTGTCTTGGCAGCCACGGCCTTGACGGTAATTCCCAGGCGCGCCGCCATCTCTTTTTGCGAGGCCTTTTCGTGGGGGACAAATTCGTGCAGAGGGGGATCCAGCAGCCTGATGGTCACGGGCCGGCCGTTCATGGCCTTAAAGATGCCGTAGAAGTCTTTGCGCTGCATGGGCAGAAGTTTTGCCAGTGCCTTTTCGCGGCCTTTTGTGTCCTCGGCCATGATCATTTCGCGCATGGCCCAGATTCGATCGCCAAAAAACATGTGCTCGGTCCTTGTCAGGCCGATTCCTTCGGCACCCAGTGAAATAGCAACTTTGGCGTCTTCTGGTGTATCAGCGTTGGTGCGAACCTTGAGGCGTCTTATTTCGTCGGCCCAGGTCATGAGCTTCTTGTAGCTGGGATTTTTCCCTGGGCCTGTGATTTTGAGTGACACCTTACCATCATACACAACTCCTTTGGTCCCGTTCATGCTTATCCAGTCGCCTTCCTTTAACACCTTGCCGTTGAAATTTATGGTTTTTTTCTTCATGTCTATGTGTGAGATATCGCTGCAGCCCACAATACAACACTTGCCCCAACCCCGGGCAACCAGGGCGGCGTGGCTTGTCATACCGCCCTTGGATGTGAGGATAGCCTGGGAGGGTTTCATGCCGTGGACATCCTCGGGAGAGGTTTCTTCTCTCACCAAGATCACATTTTCACCTTTTTCGCCGAGTTCTTCGGCCCTGTCTGCTGTGAGCACAATCCGGCCCACGCCTCCACCCGGACCGGCCGGAAGACCGACCCCGAGCTTCTTTGCGAGTTTTTCTGCCTTCACATCCAGCATGGGGTGAAGAAGTTCGTCCAGTTGTTCAGGCCTTACGCGAGTAAGAGCTGTCTCTTTTGAGATCAGACGTTCCTTGACCATGTCAACGGCCATCTTTATTGCGGCCGGACCGTTTCGTTTTCCTACCCGGGTCTGAAGCATGTAGAGAATATCATTCTGAACGGTAAACTCTATATCTTGCATGTCCGTGTAATGGGTGTCCAGCTTGTGTCTGATGGCATCAAGCTGTTTGTAAAGTTTGGGCATATGCTTTTCAAGCGTTGGCAGGTGCTTGTTTGTGACCACTTTGGATACCTCGTTAATGGCAAAAGGGGTGCGGATACCAGCCACCACGTCTTCTCCCTGGGCGTTGATCAGCCATTCCCCGTAGAAATTGTTGTCACCAGTGGCTGGGTTGCGGGTAAAGGCCACACCTGTTGCACAATCATCTCCCATGTTTCCAAATACCATGGTCTGCACGCTTACGGCCGTTCCCCAGTCATCGGGCAGCCCTTCAATCCTGCGGTATGAAACGGCGCGCTTGCCAAACCAGGAGAGAAACACTGCATCAATGGACCCCCAAAGCTGTTTTGCGGGATCGTCTGGAAAAGGTTTGCCAAGGACCTTTTTCACAGTCTTCTTAAATTGCACTGTAAGTTTTTTCCAGTCTTCTGCCGTAAGGTCCAAGTCTGTCTCGTATCCTTTCCTTTTTTTGATCTTGCCTATGAGACCTTCCAGCTGAGCCCTTATGCCTTTGCCTTCTTCAGGTTCAATGCCCGCGGCCTTTTCCATTACCACGTCCGAATACATGGCAATGAGACGACGGTAGGCGTCGTAAACAAATCGCGGGTTACCGGTTTTCTTGATCAGTGTGGGTATGGTTTTAGACGTCATGCCAATGTTTAGTACTGTTTCCATCATGCCGGGCATGGAAGCGCGGGCGCCCGAGCGGACACTGAGAAGGAGCGGGTCTTTGGGGTCTCCGAATTTTGTCCCCATTAATTTTTCAACCCTGGCCAGGCAGTTGTCTGCTTCTTTCTTCAGGCCCGGGGGATATTTTCGCTTTCTTGCATAGAACTCGTTGCATGCCTCTGTAGTAAGCGTGAATCCAGGGGGAACGGGCATGCCAAGTTTGACCATCTCGGCAATGTTTGCACCCTTGCCACCCAGGAGGTTCTTCATCTTTGCATTGCCGTCTGCCTTGCCACCACCAAAAAAATAGACGTACTTACGTTTGGCCTTCATCATCCACGCTCCTTTCCATGAAAGTATAAGCTAGTCAAGCTTGATGAGGTTTGTGTGAACTGAAATGATATCTTCCAAAAATTTGCTAGCACATTGCTTGCGGCAAATCAAGCTTTTAAAAAGAATCAATCTCGCAGCTTCTCCTAAAACCAAGCTCTCACATTCTTTGAGATGCGCAAGATCTCTCCCAGCTCTTACTCCTGGCATGGGCTTTCAAAAAGTCTTCCCTGGCGCCACCTCTCGACAAAGGCCTTTGTCACCGATATATCAATACCCGCCTCTTGCGCCGACTCCTCGAGGTGTTTCATAGTCTCATGGACTTGCCTGGCCTGGTCAATCATGGCAAAGATCTTGACACTGCGTTTCCAGCTATTCACCGCCTTTTCCTTCTGGCCGAGCCTGATGTGTGCCACACCCATTGAGAAGAGATCATCTGCCATGCCCTTGAAAAAACCGACTTTGCGATCAATAGACAGGGCCTTTTCAAAAAAGGTGACTGCATCAGCCGGTTTGCCTGCCTCCAGCATCAAATTGCCAAAGGCAAAGTGCAAGGAGGCCATCTGCGCCGAATCATGTCCATCGGTCTGGTTTTGCGCCGCAGAGAGTGCCGTTTGTGCTGCCTCATACTGACCTTTCTTGGTCAAAAGAACCCCCTTGTTTTGCAGCAAGGGCGCGAGCAAGCGCCTGTCGTTTTCTTTAGATGCCAACAACCATGCCTGCTGAATTACATCTTCTGCGGTGTCTAGCTCCCCGGAATAGATAAAGGCGGCTGCCTTGCCCGAAAGGGCCTTTACTGCTCCTGGCCGGTCATTGATCTCCAAGTAGATGGTGTGGGCCTCTTCAAAGAAAGAAATGGCCGTGTCGTAGTTGCCCAATATCCTGTAGACGGTTCCAATATTGATAAGGCTGATTGCAACGCCATCCAGGACGTCCGACACCGAGTAGAGCTCATAGGCACTGAGGAAACTTTCGAGCGATTTTCCGTAACAGCCCTTGAGGTACCACTCAAGGCCGCTTTTCACTTGCTTGCCCCCTTCGCTCAGATGGCGCGGGACTGGTTTTACGGGCTTTCCTCCTCCACAGGAGAAAAGAAAAAGGGCCAAGGCTGCTATGGTCACCACACAACGCAATCTTTTCATCTTCTGAGCCCTGTATCGATACTCTTTGCTTTGGCCTCAGGCGGAAGGTTCGGTCTGATCAGAAAATTTCTTTGAGCTGACTGGACCACCTTGTCAACCTCGGCGACAGTGTCCCTTATTTCGCTGATGCCTTGTTTGGTCGCCTCCGTGAGTGTCGGCACATCGCGGCTGCCTTGCTCTATGTTGGCCACTATCTGTTTGATCATGCTAACACTTTCTTTCAGCCCGGCCATAATCTCCGGGGCTTGTTCTGAGGCCCCCTCCAACCCTTGCAACACGGTACCTACATTCTCGAGCTGGGCATAGATCGCTTGTAGCAATTCTTCGGTTCGCACCAGTTTGCCCAATGAACCCCGTCCTGCTCGTATTTCACCGGTAACCGCTTCAATGTTGGCCATACTGTTGGAGGTGCTGTTCAAGGCTGCAAACAGAGGTCCTTCGGGGTCTCTCAGATGCTCCAAGAGCTCAGAGATGTTTTGGATGGCCTTGATTATTGTCTTGGCGGTTCGTTTTACCTCAAATTCGGCCATGATATCGCCCAATGATTGTTTTGGCTCCGAAGGGATGGTCCCGCCTTCCGGAATGGGGGGGCCCTCAAGTGTTCCCGGCTTTATGGAAACGTATTCTGAACCTATGAAAGTCGGGCTTTCAACCGTTGCCACCGAGTCCTTTTTTATTCTGGCGGCGTAGTCTTCAAGAATGACCAGTTTAACCTTGACCTTGTCACCCTCAAGCCTGACGCTTTTCACCTCGCCAATGTCGGCTTTGTAAAGCTTTACCGGTGCGCCCTCGCTCAGATTGTAGGCCTCATCAAAGACCGTGTAGTAGGTTACATACCGTTCAAACCAGTGCTTTGCCTTTCCGATCATTACCACAACGCTCAGGAGGAGAACGATCATGATGACCATGAATGCGCCGGCTATCTTTTCCTTTTTTTCAAAAGACAGTTTCATCAGTTTTTATTCCAAAAGTTGATGGTTTCACCATACTCACGTGCAGTGCAACACAGACGTTGTTATGTTTCCCCTGTCTATGAGTATTTGCTTGTGGCAGAACTCCTTCTCAAAAGCCTCTCCAGCCGCAAGGAATATGAGGACAAAATCCTCGCTGGGCATGTTGCCCAAGACCGATCTTAGGACCTCCAGATGCGTTGCCCTTAGAAAATCAGTTGGCCTTTCAATCAAAAGGATCTTAGGCGCCCTTGAAAGCTCCCTGATGATGACAAAAAGTCTGTTTGCTTCCGGATCCAGCTGCGACGGACGCAGATGAAGTTTTTCATCCAGTTCAAAGAGCCTGCACAAGTCCATTACTTCTTCTGACATCTGTATGGCAGTTGAGTTCTCAAAATAGTATCGCATGAACATCAGGTTGTCATAGGCAGAACGATTGCTTATCAGTGGCGAATCTGCAGCAATGTAGCCTACATTCTTCTTGTATGAAAGCAGAGCCTCATAGTCTGCAAAGTCCAGTTCCTTGCCTTTGTAGAAGAATACGCCCTCGGTTGGATACTCCAGGGTGGCAATGCCTCTCAAAAGGAGGCGGGCATCGTCCAATGAATCAGTATGTATTGAAAAGGCCTCACCACTAGATAAGACAAGATTCGAGTTGATCAATCCGAATCCGTGGCCACGCCCTTCAAGGCTATAACCGGAGAGACTGACGAGTTCTTGAATCATGTTCTAGACATAAAAGATGACCGAGATCATGATGTTCACAAACATGCAATACAACAGACACTCAATGGCCGCCTTGGATGTCTCTGACGGGACCTGGGTTACGCCCTTTTTCACATGAAACCCGCGGTAAAGGGAGGTGACGGCTATTGTAAAACCGAAAAATATGGCCTTGACGATACCAACGGTGATGTCTGTAACTGATACTGCCTTTCCTACCCTTTGCAGAAAATCTTTCACAGGGACGTCTGCAACCCAGGCAACACCATATCCGCCGATTATGGCAACCATATCAAAGATCAAGAACAAACTCAACAAGGCCACAGTAATGCCCACAAGCCTTGGAATACATATGAGGTAAAGGGGTGACATGCCCTGCATCTCGATGGCATCAAACTCTCCCAAAATTGTCATGTAGCTTGCCTCGACTGTCACTGCAACGGCCGAACGCAGTATAACGACGAGGGCGGTGAACAAGGGGCCCAATTCCCGCACGACCAGGATGACAATCAGGTCCCCCAGTATGTACTCTCCCTCAACCATTGCGAAGTACTTGACGAACTGAATGACCATCATGCTTCCTGTAATCAGGGAGATAAAGACCAACACGGGCAGGGCTTGGACAGCTGTAAAGTAGATCTGTTCAAGGGTGAATTTCAAGACGAGCCGCCGGCCCGCCTTGGGTCTTTTCAACGCGATGGAAATCAAGCGGTAGGTGAATGCGAGCAGGTCAAGGAGATGATTAATACTGTTGATAGTCTGCCTGCCAAAGGCTTCTACCAAGCTGCTCATGAGGTCTTGCCTAAGTGCCCATATCCCACGACGCCAGATACTTTTTCTGCTGGGCGGTGAGGGTGTCGATGGCAATGTTCATTGATGCCAGTTTCTCCGTGGCAATCATCTCGTCGATTTTCTGTGGGACCGGATAAACTTCAACCGCAAGGGCTTCCTTTTTCTTGACCATATACTCTAGACAAAGGGCCTGATTGGCAAAACTCATGTCCATGACGCTGGAAGGATGCCCTTCTGCTGCTGCAAGATTTATCAGACGGCCTTCTGCGAGGATATTGATCTTTCTGCCATTTTTCAGGACGTGTTCCACCACTGACGGGCGGATTCGACGTTTCCTCTTGGTCATACTCTGAAGCCCTACAAGGTCAATCTCCACGTTAAAGTGACCTGAATTGCAGACAATTGCCCCGTCTTTCATGAGCCCGAAATGTGACTTTCCAATTACGCTGACATCGCCGGTTAGGGTGCAAAATATGTCACCGATCTTTGCTGCCTCTTTTATGGGCATCACTGAAAATCCGTCCATGACAGCCTCCAAAGATCTCAAAGGATCCACTTCTGTGACTATCACATTTGCCCCCATGCCTCGTGCCCGCATGGCCACCCCTCGACCGCACCAGCCATAGCCGCACACAACAAAGGTGGAGCCTGCAAGGAGACGATTGGTGGCCCGGATAATACCGTCCACAGTGCTTTGCCCGGTGCCGTACCGATTGTCAAAGAGGTGTTTTGTGTTGGCATCATTGACGGCAACGATGGGGTATTTCAGGACCCCTGCAGCAGCCATGCTTCTGAGACGAATAATCCCTGTTGTGGTCTCCTCAGTGCCGCCTTTGACGAATTTGAGAAACTTCTTGCGGTTTGAGTGAAGGGTCGAAACCAGGTCAGCCCCGTCATCCATGGTGTACATGGGCTTGAGATCAATGACCGCGTTAATGTGCTCATAATAGGTCTTGTTGTTTTCTCCCTTTATGGCAAACACTGGAACACGATCGTGCTTGACAAGAGACGCCGCTACATCATCTTGGGTGCTCAGCGGGTTGGAGGCACACACCCCAACCTGGGCACCGCCTGCCTTGAGCGTTTGCATCAGAGCGGCTGTCTCTGTTGTCACATGAAGGCATGCCCCAAGTCGAACGCCCTTGAGCGGTTTTTGCTTCAAGAATCTGGTCTTGATCCGCTCCAAGACGGGCATGCTTTGTTTTGCCCATTCAATGCGCAGTTTTCCTTGTTTTGCCAGGTTTACATCTTTGACATCATGTTCCATTCAAACCTTCCTTTCGCTTTTGGCTACTACTATGCTGTCCAATGTCTGATGGTCTTGCACAAAGTCATGGACCGGGTCATTGCGAGGAGTGCAACGACGAAGCACTCTAACAAGACCGACGTGCT
>SDBT01009551.1_pt1 | contig 15715 bp, 14 predicted proteins | sample 2277101 | NCBI WGS metagenome assembly SDBT01 (sample SAMN10404973, study PRJNA504765) | marine sediment metagenome | isolation source: marine sediment core GS10_PC15, 103 cmbsf | place: Arctic Ocean: Southern Knipovich Ridge | collected 2010 | reverse complement strand
CAGTTGGAACTGTAACTTCTAAAATTTTGAAATTGAAGACGTAGTTAAGCATGAAAACAAAGGAGAACATTAAGAAGAATAGGGTTTGCTGAGACCCTCGCACAAGTTTAATAAAGGAAAAAACTCGAAATGAAATAAACCTTTGCTACTATCGCTTGTGTTATTTTCATTTTTGTGCTTGAGTCTTTTCAGCCCCTGTTCTTCTGATGTTTTACTCCCAAAAAAAGGGAGGGAAAATGTTTGATAGTTATTGTTGGTTTATTGGCGTTTTCGTAGTAGACTAACTAAGCCGATAACGATGGCCACCGCAACTAGCACGATGATGATAATGTCCATGGTTGTGTATTCTGGTATTACTGTAGGTTCTGGAGCTTCTGGATATTCTGGAAGTTGGTTTATGACAGCTTGACCAATTTGTTCAGGAGTTGGATCATCTGGAAGACTGTTTACGACATTCTGAGCAACTTCGCTAGCGGAAGGACCTTGATAACCTGGATATTCTGGTATTACTGTAGGTTCTGGAGCATCTACTACTCCCATGTAAGTCTGAGCATAAGAACTACCATAGCTTTCAGAACCAGCAAACGTTGCTATTACCGTGTATTGTCCTGGAATATCAGGTTGCCACATGTAACCAAAAGTACCAGTCATATCCGAAGTTACACTACCAATGTTCCTAAAATTACCATTAGAATCAATAACATCCAATGATACCTCAACACCTTTCGCGTTTGTTGGAATTGGATTTCCTAAATGCAAATATTCCATCCAAACAGCCATGTCATCATCAGAAATACATGCAGTATCAGGTTGACCAGTTGATTGATCAGTAACAGTACCCTCGATTATTACACTGTCTCCAAGAGTAATTGCAACTTTTGGAGCTGTAACAGTTGTTGCACTAGGACCTTTACCAAAGACGTACATTCTATTATCCTCAGCATTAGAGGAAATAAGATAACCATCCACAAGTGCTTGTATTGCCCACCAACCAGTTATATTCCACACTGAATCTCCGTTAAAAGCATCAAAAGCATGCAATCTAGCCCCTCGGTAAAGAGGTAGTGTTGGCGAATGCTCACCATTGGCAGCAAAAACTACGCCATCAGCAATTATTGGACCAAAATAGAAAGGCCAGTGACCTAATGGTGTTTCAAGACCCGCCTTTCCACTAAAATACTTGAATTCCTGTTGCCCCGTTTCTAAGTCAAAAACGTGAACACTACCGTCAAAGTTGATTCCATAAAGTTTGCCATAAGCGATGCATCCTGAGAAGCCGTAAACTCCCCATGGATAGTCTGCAGGATCACTAATCCATAATTGATTGCCAGTATTTGCATCAAAACCATACCATTGCATTGTAGTTGGGCTCCAACTTGCAAAGATGCCTTCTCCTAAGACTCTCCCGAAAAAGTATGCAGGAGTATCCTTCACCCAAAGTTCTGCACCTGTTGTCGCATCATAAGCAATCTGCTTAAAGGATTCCGCTGTTGTTTCAATTGCAGCTATTATCACATTACCTATAATCCCGTTAATTACTGGCCAAAGAGGTCCAGTTGGACCCATCACAGAACGATCTGGTATTGGTTTAACCCATTCTATTCCTAAACTCCAATCATGAGTTCCACGGAAGTTTCTAATGAAATCTACATCAAGCAAATGAGGGGGAACAATCAAGCCAGCTCCTTCAAAAGCTTTAGTGGAGTTCCAAAGTTGCAATAAGTTTGCAGGTCCGATAAGTGTATACACCAGCAGGCCTCCGTTCTCGTCATACATGCTCATAGAATAGCCATGGGGTGGTATTGCAGTAACGTTTTCAAAGGTTAATATCAAATCGCCAGTGTTTGCATCATACATTTTATAGGTTGGACGTGGGAACTTTCCAGCAAAGAGAGCGAAAACGCCTCCAGTTCCTAAATCCCATAAGTACGGAATCACTCCCATTTGATTAGCTGAAATGTGGTTGTAGAGTTGTCCTTGATCAATATGCATGTCAGGGTTTACCCATATCGTTTCGCCTGTACGAAGATCTTCGCAAATAGTACCTGGTGCATCGCCGCCTACTCCTTGACCTATTCCAAAGTCACTTGGGTTTATTCGTCGATAGATTTTTCCGTTCATGATAACTGGTGGAGTTAGTTTTTCTTCATATGTGTGGCCAGCATAATATGGGTCTTGACCATATTCGCCTCCAGCTAAACCTCCCAGTGCTAATTCTTTTGTCCACATGATGTGGGCTGATCTTGGTGCTTGACTATAGGGGTTAAAGGCTGTTGCAGCATCAGAATTGCCAGCAACTTGGTAGGTGGAATTGTAACCTCTCTGCAACCAGTTACCTGCAATGTCACTCCAGTAACGATTTCGTGCATTTATTGGGCGAGTCCAGTATCCAGTTGGAATTGGATTTTCTGGCCAGTTTTGTATTTGTTCTTCCTGAACTACTATATTTGTAGTTGGCGAGTTACTTGGCAAGTGTGTTGCTCCACTAGGGAAGGTTTCACCTGCATAAGACATTTTGAACTCATAGGTTCCTACCATATTTGGCGTGTAGGTTGTGAATTGTGAACCAATGGTTGATGTATCCAAGGGTCCAATTGTTTGGGTTGTTCCGTCAGGTTTTGTTATTGTGATTGTTAATCCGTGGTAGATATCAAATCCTGTTGGAGGAATAGGTTGAACGTTAGCAACTATGGTTAGTAATTGACCGGTTCCTACTGGATTGGGTGCAACTGCCAAATATGCAACTGTCGGTACATCTGCGGCTTTTGCATCGGGTATTAATGTAGCAAAAGTTGATATAAGTAGCAGAAAAGCAATTGTTATTGTAGAAATATATCTAGATTTATTAAGTTTCAATTTATTTTCTCCTTATTTTTTTATTTTTTCCTGTAAGTTCTGGATTCCCTAAAGAACTACTAATCTAACAATATTGAACTGAAAGAAAACTTAGCTAATGCTAGAAACAGATAATTGAATCAATGTTTTGTCCCCTTGATTTTTGTCCCCTATTGATAGAAAGGATAGCCCCTCTTGGAAATCCTTCACTCAACTCAAAGTGGTTATTTCTATGTATGTATCTAATAAGCTTTGGTAATAATATTAATTTGATATTTTTTTATTTTTTGTGCATACTCTTTTGGAGAGAGAGTTATTAGATTAGAGGTAAAGAGATGGTTTGGGGTTAAACTTTAACCCTAAGCATATTTTTTCGATTCAAGAAACTTTTCTACTGATTTTATCTGTTCATCACATAACTTGCTAAACTTTACTTCTTTTTTTAGGCGGACAACATCAGCAGGAACAAAACCTAGCAAACAGTAAGTATACTCTTGAACAAATTTTCCTTCTAGCGTTGTTTGTTGTGTTTTGTGGTTTGTGTTATGCTTAGTCATCAGTAAAGGGTCTTGATTGCTTCCCACTAATTAATGCTTTCAAATATTTCAACGCTTCAATTATGTTAGATTTTCCAGCACTATTTGGACCAATGAAAATGTTTACATGGGATAATTCAGGAATCACTACTTGTTCTTTATAGCTTCGAAAATTCTCCAACTCGATGCTTTTGATAAACATACAATTTGCCCCCTAATAGAATTTAATTTGACAGTCTATAAATTATCAATTCCGTTATTTATTTATCTTTACACCATTAGAATTTCCAAACATCAGAAATGCGGAAAATCATAAGAACCAATAGAATAACAATTATCTGTTCACGGTGTGAAAATGAGTAAGAAATGGTTTGCTGTTGGAATTGCTCTGATTACTGTTGCGTCTATTGTGGTCTTTGTAATTCTTTCATCTGGAATATTGTTGGCTGGTAGATATTACGTCGTAGCAGATAATGATGATGAGTTCGTTATGGATTTGAAGACAGATGGGACGATAATGACTAAGTCCTCTTGGTGGGGTGGGTCGCTTGGGGGAACATGGAAACAAATTAATGACCACCAGTTGGAAATTATCATGACTTTGGATGGCGAACCTACCGAAATGTTCGGTTCATTGTTCAATATAGTCGAAAATGGATTGTTACAGCCACGAGATGATGGTACAGTGACAACTTATTCAAGGACGATACCATCATACTACACAATTCTAAGATAGTGACAAAGAAAAATTTGAAGAAATGAAGCAAGTCATCGAAAAAGGCGGAAAAAGTTAAAGATGAACTGAAAACCACGAAGGAAATAAACTTTAGCTGAACCACTTCTTTTTCTCTACCATTTGGATGAGTTGTTTTAATTTTTCAAAGGAAATTATGGGACTAAACTGTCCCCATCTCCAACTTTCAGTTCCCTTTTTTCGTGTATAATAACAAAATCGGAGTTCCCTACATCCGTCTTCCCATTCAATTAATTCAAATCCTTTCCAATATTCTCTCGCAGAATTGCTATCTTCGACAAATACTGCTTCTAACTTTTTCACTTCTTCCACATACTTTCCGTCAGCATATTTGTCGTTTTTTGGAAAATTAAATGTGCCAATAGATGGATATTTTTTCTTGATTTCCGCTGGAATTTCGGGCATTTCTATTTCCTCAATATTCATATTATTTTTTTCTTTAATATGATTTAGGGAATTCAAGTTTAGATGCAATTAAAAATGGTAATTCCGCAAAATATCAAATATTTCCAATGCAAAGTGAATTTACTAGCGTTCAAGAAGTTTTTCAAAGCTATTTTTTTAATATGATGTAGTTATTTGGAATTGCATTCAATTTTTTATTATGTTGAATAAATTGTAAATATTTTATTATCCGTTCATAGGAACGATATACCTTATCGTTCATTGCCACAACAATTCCAATTTTCCCAATAGCACAAGCATTAATTAGACTGCCTAATCTGTGCTTAGTCGTAGTTTTGTTTTCATATTCAATAGCTAAAAAACAACGAGGATTAGGATTCGTATCCCAATTTGGGTTTGATAATCCAATTCTCTTCAGGGTGTGAAAAAATTGTTCATACCTTCTGAAAATTCCATCAATTGAAAGTCTATTGCCATTAATATTTCTATTAATATTTAGCGGTTTAATAGCAAAATCAATTCTTGGGCAATATTGCAATCCTCTTTGAAGATAATCTTGGGAGGCTTTGGCTACATCCCACTCTGCAATGACATTGCCTTCCCCAAAAAATCCTACAAGTAAGGAAAAAGTCGCAGAATCAAACATTTTTCTCCCCATTAGTAGCACATTATATTAACTTATAAACGTGAAAAAGGCGGAAAAAGTTAGCTTCATTTCGTTTTTGTCCACCGCTTTATTTTTCCACACCTATGACAATGTTTTTGATTATCATTAATGTTAGAGAATGAAGATGTTAGTAGATGTGCCCGCCCCCACTTGTGCAATCCTATTTTGCATAAAAATGAGTTTTTGTTTTTAGACAATTGTGGATTCCCTTAAAGATTTTATTTTAATTAGTTTTTAACGCTTTTGCATTATTTTTCTTCATAGCTTTTTCTTAGTGCATTCAGTATTTTTTGAACCATTATTTTTCATTCCAGTCTTTTCATCAGTTTTATCATACAGCATTCTCATCGCCTCTCTTTTGAATGCCTCTTTTCCGACCATTCTTAAATCGTTAGGACTGACTTTTTCTTTTATTCCAATTTTTTTAGCATCGTTTTGTATCAAAATTTGAAGTGACCTTTCCTTAAGTCCAATAAGTTCATCATTTTCCTTTAGTTTTTTTTCGATTTTTGTTTATCTAGGCAGAAATGTCAAATTGAAACATATATATGTATGACGTATGTCATATTTATTGGGGGTTTAACCAGTTCCAACCACAAAGCGTCTTTTTATCGCAATCACGGTAATTACAATACTTTTAGTCACATCCGTAGGAATCATGGTCTGGTGGACAATAACTACAAACGAACAAAACGTCATAGATTACGTGGAAATCAGAGAGTATGAAGGACAAGACCTCTCATCAATTAATGCGTTCAGACCAAACTCGATACAAGGACCACAATACATCGACAATGAAACCTACAGACTCACAATCACAGGTCTAGTGAACAACGAAAACGAATATACATATGAAGAAGTTACTAACAGCTACCCGCTTTACAAAAAGGTTGTCACACTACATTGTGTAGAGGGCTGGAAAGTAACAATACTCTGGGAAGGAATCCAACTCAAAGACATGATAACAGACGCACAAGTTGAACCAAACGCAAACACAGTGATATTCTACGCTCACGACGGCTATTCCACATCACTGCCCCTAGATTACATAATCGATAACAACATAATGCTGGCGCACAGAATGAACAACGTAACTCTTCCGCCCGAACGAGGCTTTCCTTTCCAGCTAGTAGCAGAGAGCAAATGGGGATACAAATGGATAAAATGGATAACCACAATCGAGCTTTCAGACAACGAAGACTTCAGAGGATTCTGGGAAAGCCGAGGATACCCTAACGAAGCAAACTTATCTTAAGCGCAATGTAGATTAACATTCCAAGAATGAGTAAACAGTTATTACTGTTTTTATTAAAAAGATTAAATAATTATTTTACTACAGCTTTTTTGTTTTGTTTTCTCAGCTCTTTTTTTTCCTTTCAGTGAAAAAGGCGGAAAAAGTTAAAGCTGAAATTAACGAATAACTGAAAGAATAGGGGATAACGCAGAAATGACACATTTTGAAAAGTCTGCTTTAGAAGTTATCTCACTGGATGATATGGACTGGTTTGAGTTCGAACACTTTACTGCGCATTTATTTCAAAAACTTGGATTTGGAAAACCAGAAGAAATTCAAAAAGGAAGTGATTGTGGACGAGACGTAATCATACATTCACCTTCAGGCGATTTGATAATAATTGAATGCAAGCATCACCCAAAAAGCACTATTGGTAGACCAACGGTTCAAAAACTTCATTCAGCTGGATGTTAAGGATATACCCGAACTGTTAGCTGCTGAGAAGATAACGCATACTCCAACTTTACTGGCTCGGCAAAAGTTCTTGCTAATGAAGCAAATCGGAGAACCGTTTTCTATCATATAAAATCACGGTTTCCATTTTCCAAATTTTTTGGATATGGATAGCTGCAGTTTTCAGAAAAGTACTGTTTACTACCCTAAAAACAACATTTTGGAGAGATATAGAACGGCAAAAGAGAAGAAAACAGGTGGTTTTTAGCGGATTTGTGAGAGCGGTTTCTGTGCTTAATGTTTGGGTTTGGGTTTGGGGTTAAATTTTAACCCAACCAACCAACCAACAATGAATAACTGACGCCTGTAGAAAAATAGAATGAAGCGTCAGCGTCATTATGGCTCGCTGTCGCTCGCAAAGAAAAATAGATTGAAAGCAGAATGAACCTGAGCAGGAAACAGGACAGTAGTTTTTACACTATATTCAGTAGAAATCATAAGGGGTAAAACAGAGAAAAAATTATACCCCATTCACAAAAATGATGAATCAAAGGTATTTAGAAAAGAAATTGAAGTGCCTATTTTGGAATATTGGATAGAGGAAAATATTCGACCCAACACACCTAATGACTTAGATGGGGTATTATTGCATCACGTCAAACCAATAGTTTTTTTTCTCAAGTTAAAAAAATGGGTAATTACGTGGCATTTTCTAATAGAAACTCCCAACTGGAGAGGAGAACAAGGACCAGGAGTATTACATACTCGATTACGATTTCGAGCAGATTCCACGGTTAACATAAGAAAAACTAGGAAATGGTTGAAAAAAGTCCTAGATATGCTTCAGAATAATGGGAGAATAGCTAACCATTATACTGGAAACAATGGATTCCCTAATCAGTATTATAGAGGTGAAAAAAGAAAATTCAACCAAAGAGGAAAAGTCTTACATCGTAATTGTTGGGAAGCTACTCAAAAGTGGTTGGAATGTGGTAGTGAGATTGCATTGATATTATTAGAAAACAGAATTCAAAATGTTTCCTTAGCACCGAATTTCAATATACCATATCTGTTACATTTATTTGCAAATCAATGTGAAAAAGCTGAAGGATATGTTCCTAACACTAACAATCAATATTATGCTATTCACGTATGAAAAACGACTAGAGTTTGTCGATTTTTTTTCCGATATCTTTATATTTACGATAACGTATAGTAACGTAGGTAACGTTACTAAGAAAGGGACTAGAGAATGCCGAGAAAGAAAAGGAAAGCCATTGTCGACGTCAATGAAACAAAACAGGTCGAGCTTCCTGAAGATATTGAATTTCTCTACAAACGAGGAGAGTATGCCATAGTAAAAATACGTCTGGGAGACCTTGAACGCATTAGGATGCTGAAGCTTCCCGAAGAACTCAGAGCATATCGACGGAAAATTCAGAAGGAATATAGAGAAAGATTGAAGGAAAAGAAAAAACTAACAAAAATAGCAATCATGGAGTTGAAAAAATCTCCATCACTGCGAGTTAGATCTGTAAGACTCTGAGAACTAGAAAAAACTATTGTATTTAATAGTCAATACTCAAAAGTCGTTTTAGAATTAAGCTTGCTACCTTTTTATCCAATGGTTCATTTTCATTTCCACACTTAGGTGAGAAAATACATGAGGGGCACCCATCCTTGCACTCACAATTTTCGATTAATTGATAGGTCTTTTCCCACAGTTCATATATTTTTGTGAAAAGAGTCTCGGATATTCCAATACCCCCTTCAAAACCATCATATATGAAAATAGTTGGACTCTCAGTATCAGGATGGAACAGTGCAGAGAATCCACCAATATCTCTTCTATCACACATTGCAAAAATCGGAGACAATGCAATTATAGCATGTTCGATTGCGTGTAGTCCACCGAAAAAATCAAGTCCTTTTGTTTCAATTTCATTCCGGATTTCATCGGGAATATTGAACCACAATCCCACCGTTGAAAAAGATAATGGAGGTAAATTAAGAGGTTTCCTGGCGATGACCTCGTCATATGTTTTTGTTATATATTCACGGTAAATTTCAGTTATCTTCAATTCTCCAATTCCTATGGATACACCTTTTTGTTTTTCTTCATAGGTTTTCTCTATTGCAATGTCAACGTCTTTTAGGGCTTCTGTATAATAGTCGACGTTTTCTTGTCTCACTTTAGCGGTTAAATTGTTGAGGTTTAGTTCTTCTGAGATGTATGTTTCACCTTGGTGTAACAATATAGCGCCTTCATGCACTTCTTGGTATGCTTTGGTTAAAGCCATTGTTTCGAGTAAAATGCCATTGCAAGTTACTGTAACTGTCTTTCCCGAAATCGAGTTTAAACTAACTACTTCAGTTGGTCTTGCTGTGCCAGAATAAACCCACCCTCTTATGGTTTTGCGGACAAGGTGTTGGTTTTCTAGTGCATAGATGCTTTCTTGAAAGAGTTGTGGGAAATATTTTATGTCCTTTTCGGTGATAGGAAGTTCGCATGCTGCACACATCATTTGACCCAATGAAATGTAACGGTTGTGCAAATCAATTATTGCTTGTTCATGTGGTTTCCCAAAGAAGTCTTGAGGGTGCTTCATGTAATATTGGTCGAGAGGATTTTGGAATGCTACTAAGGTTACTAATGAATTGGTGTTGCTTCTTCCCGCTCGTCCTGCTTGCTGCCAAGTGGAGATAATTGTCCCCGGATATCCAGAAATTATTACGGAATCAAGAGTTCCTATGTCAATACCTAGTTCTAGTGCATTAGTCGAGACTACTCCAATTAATCTTTTATTTTTTAACGAATTTTCTATTTTTCGCCTTTCTTGTGGGAGGTAACCTGCTCGGTAAGCAGTAATTGAGTGTACTAGCTTAGGTGACCTTTTTTGGAGTTCTTCTCTAGTCCATCTTGTAATTAGCTCAGCCATTTTTCTAGATGTTGTGAAGCATAATGTTTGGAATTTTTTTATTATATTTAATGTTAGAATGTCTTTGGTTTCTTGGTGTGTAGATCGGCGGATTATTTTTTCGTCATCTATGAATGGAGGGTTCCAGAACACAAATGACTTTCCTCCTCTTGGAGCACCATCACTTGAGATGACCTCAAATTCTTTTCCAGTGAGTTTTTTTGAATGTTCGTATGGATTTGCAATTGTGGCAGATGAAAGTATTATCTGAGGATTAGAATGATAATATTCACATATTCTCATTAATCGTCTGATTAACATTGCAACGTTGGAACCAAAAACTCCACGGTATACATGACTTTCGTCGATAACAATGAATTTGAGGTTTTGGAGGAAGTTTCGCCATTTGTAATGCCATGGGAGATATTGGTGAAACCCGTAAGGATTGCTAAGGATAATTTTTGAGTTTGCTCGTATTGTTGGCCGTTGATGGCGTGGTGTGTCACCATCATAAATATTGGGGTAAGCTTTAATTCCTGTCTCTTTTTCCAATTCTTTTAAAACCTTTAATTGGTCATTAGTTAGCGCTTTTGTTGGATATAGGTATAGAGCTGTTGCTTCCTCATCTTTAGAAAGTGCCTCAAAGACTGGGATGTTAAAAGCTAAAGTTTTTCCTGAAGCTGTTGGAGTAACTATAACAACGTTCTTACCTTGTCGGATTCTGTTTATCGCTTCAGCTTGATGTGAATAAAGCTGAATTTTTTTGGTGTTCAAGAAATTTTGGATTTTCTCGGGTAAAGGTTTTTCCAATTCTCCAAAGATGGCTTCTTGAGAGGGAATTTTTTCGATGTGAACAATTTGTTTCTTGTAAGAGCTCATTCTTTTTATGCTTTGAATGAATTGTTCGATCATAAGTTCCATTCCTCATAAAGCCTTGAAAACAAAATACCAAGGGAAATAAGGTCTTGTTTATTATGTTCTACTATTGCCACCAATGGTCCTATATTTTGAGTTTTAAGGTATGTATCGTAAAACTGTGGTACAAGTGCTCCAGGAATGTCTATTTCTCTTTTAATTCCTAAGTATGATTCTACTGTATCAAGTCTGCAATCTTTAAGTTTATGACGTAATGCACGTCTAGTAAAATGAAGAAGGTCAAAATGTGGATTTTCTAAACTGGCATCTAATCCATAGTAAGCCAGTCTTTGCTTGATGTATGGGATATCAAAACTTTTTCCATTATAAGTAATCATCGAATGATGAGATTCAAGTTGCGAAACTAGAGACCAAATAGCGCTCGGTTCATCTTGAATGTCACGGAGCAAATATTGTTTTGTACAAATTCGGTCTTTACTTGGATTAGCTATACCCAAAAGAATTATGGGTCTTTCTGAAAGTCCCAAAGTCTCAATATCGATTATTGCAAAGTCTTCATCTTTGCAAAATCCAGCTAGATGGTGGAGTAATGGATGGGACTTTGGGAGGCGTTTCCATAACCAGTTTTGTATAAAACCAACTTCTTTTGTGTCGATTATTCTCATGAAATTTCGAGCCTGCTTTTTCCAGACTGGATGACTCTCAAGTTTTTCAATAGTTGTGTAACCTTGATGTTTGAGGTTTTGTTCCCAAACTGGACCTATTCCATGAATGATTTTTAAATCGGATATAATCAGTTGTCTGCTCTCTTCGTAGGATGTTTTCTTAAATGTGGAATTACATGTTTCTGAGATTTCATAACATTCTCCCTGTTCGTTTGAAATCACTTTTCCAGCTATTGTATCTTCTAAGTTTTTTCCTTTGTATTTCTTGAGAAGTTTTTTTTCAAGCTTCAATCCCTTTTCATAATCCACGTTCCATATCCAACTTTCAGTGACCATTGAACTCTCATTTTTAGGTTCGAATTCAGATTTTACGCGATATTCTTTTCTACTTACAACCCTTTGACGGAGGCTTTCAACTGCCTGCATTAAAGCCATTCTATTCTTGGATGGTTCATTAATCGATATTTGCTGCTCAGAAGATTGAGGTGTATGATCAATTAATTTTTTAGAATTATTCAGTAATACTTTTTTGTTAAACTTTGTCTGAAGAAAAGAACCGCAAGATTCACAGAACCTACTATCTTCATACTCTTGTTTTGAATGAATTTTTCCACATTTTCTGCAAACGTATTGTATTATCAATTTTCTATATTCATATAGTCGCTTTAATGATTATAAAAACGATGTCTCATTTTGCAGGAACACTGAATCGTTTTATTGCACTTAAATTTGATATTAATTTCATACAAACCATTTTATCTTAATTATTATGGGGGATATTTTATGCAGGCTTTTATATGCTAAGCATGCTAAGTTATGACAATTTGAGGTGCCTCATATGAGGTTATTTGCCGGAACTTCACAACAATTTCTCCAAGACACGATTCAAAATCAAATAGCAGAGAAACTTAGACTGGCTTTTTTCAATTACTTTAGATACTATCCGTCACCAAGTGAAATTAATTCGTGGAGAAATTCTTTGAGAGCTGTCTCACAGGTTTTTCAGTATGCCAATCTTGTAGATCAAGGTATTATTCTGGAATACCAATTGCCTCTAACGTCGAAAAGACTAGACTGTCTAATTTGTGGAAAAAGAAATACAAAAGCAGAATGGTTTAAGATTACCTGATAAAAACTTCCAAAAATCTTTAATTCAACCTATGATTTAAGTTTATGTTAGTAGTGGAAGTGACATTACGTTTCGGCGTAATTCCTGTTTAAAAAAATAGGGGGCTAAAATTATGTCCAAAAAAAAGCTAATTGAAATTATCATGGTGGTTATAATAGCCTCCTTGGCAATTTGCAGTTATCTTTGGTTGAGTCAAGAACAGCCAGGTCCGGTTGAAAAAGTGACCCTGGGAGTGGAATCAAGTTTGCTTAATGCAGCAGTTTGGGTGGCAGAAAATAAAAGTTATTTTCAAGAGCAAGGACTTGATTTAACTATTAAGGAATATGATTCAGGAAGATTAAGCTTATTAGCTATGTTGAAAGGAGATGAGGGCATTAATATATGTACAGCTGCGCCCACGCCCATCATGTTCAGTAGTTTTGATAGACAAGATTTTTCTATTTTTGCTACATTTGCCTATGCTTATGAGGATATTAAAGTAATTGCTCGTGCAGATATAGGAATCACTACCGCTAAAGATTTGGTAGGAAAAAAAATAGGCACAGCTGCAGGAACAACTGGCCAATTCTTCACAGAAACTTTTCTGATTCAAAATGAAGTTTCTTTTAGTGATATTGAGCTAGTGGATATTGCTCCATCAGAACTACCGGGTGCTTTAAATAAAGGAGAGGTGGATGCGATTGTTATTTGGGAACCACACGGTTCTACTGCTATGGAATTATTAGGTGACAAAGCTATAAGGCTACCGAGTGCAGATGTTTATAAAACAACATTCAATTTTCTAGTGATGAATGATTTTGCTACAGAAAATCCTGAAGCTCTTAAAAATTTTCTTAGAGCCATTGACAAGGCTACTACATTTGCAAAAAATAATATTGAAGAATCGCAGGATATAGTAGCTGAAAGGTTGAACCTAGACAAAGAAAACATGGTTGTGCTTTGGAATGATTTTGTATTTGAGCTTTCTCTCTCCCAATCTTTAATTATAACTCTAGAAGACGAAGCAAGATGGGCAATCAAAAATGATTTGACAGACAAAACAGAAATTCCAAATTACCTAAATTATATCTATTTAGATGCTTTGCATGAAGTAAACCCAAACGCTGTTACAATAATTCATTAGGCGGATTATGTTTGAAAATTAAAACTAGACTACAAATCATCATGATCTTTTTTTTATGTGTAGTCTTAGCAATTGGTTCGACTCTTTTTTTCATGTCTCAGCAGGTAAATGAAGCATTAGAGCTGAACTACGCAGCCGGTGAGATAGTCGAATGTTCGTTTGAGCTAAACATATTAACTAGTGAGTATTTGTTGCATCAAGAAGAACGGATACGATCACAGTGGTATCTTAGATATGATTCTATATCAAACTGGCTGACCGAATTAGAATCCAGAAACCCTGAGGATCAATCTATTTTAGATAACATATATCAGAACCAAGAAGGTAGCAAAAATATTTTTTCCCAACTGATTGCAAGCTATGAAGAACAGGAACCTAGTGAAGAAGAGTCTAGTTTAAAGGGGATATTGGCAACCCAGCTTTCGGTGAAGTTACAAGATATAGTTTCTGATGCCTCTATATTGTCCGATGCAGCACAAGAAAGATTAATTACTGTTACGCAAACGTTCAGTCTGCTTGTTACGATCGGCGTCATAATTATAGCAGTGACTATGATAGCAAACTCGTTTTTGATAATTAACAGTATCGCGAAACCGATTGCCAAACTTCACGAGGGAGTTGAAACGATAACAAGTGGCAATCTAGATTATAAAGTCGGGACCTCTGCAAAAGATGAAATAGGCCAGCTCTCCAGGGAATTCGACCGAATGACCCTTTCATTGTCCAAAGATATCACAGAACGCAAGAAAGTTGAGGAGGAAAAAAATAAGCTTCTTCATGAGTATGGCGAACGTGTTAAGGAGCTTTCCTGTCTTACTGGAATTAGTAAACTCGTTGAGAATCCCCGTATATCAATAAAGCAAATAATCCAAGGAACGATCAATCTACTTGTTCCTGCTTTCCAATATCCAGACATTACATGCGCCAGAATAGTTTTTGAAGGGAAAGAGTTCAAAACTAAAAATTTCAAGGAGACTGGTTGGAAACTGCAGGCTGAAATCAAAGTTGACAGAAAAAGAGTCGGCAAAATAGAAGTTTATTACTTGAAAGAGAAACCAACTATTGACGAAGGGGCATTCCTCAAAGAAGAGATGAATCTGATAGATTCGGTAGCAGAAACAATGGGAATTATGATCAAACAAAAGAAAGCAGAAGAAGGGCTGTACGAGAGCGAGGAGAAATACAGGACTTTGACGGAGAACATCAACATCGGGATTTATAGAAATACTCCTGGTTCAGAAGGAAAATTTCTAGAGATGAATCCTGCATTAATAAAAATGTTTGGCTATGAGGATAAAGGCAAACTCCTTGCAATGAATGTCGCTGATCTTTATCTAAATCCAGAAGATAGGAAAAAGTTTAATGAAAAAATGTTAAGAGATGGAATTGTAGTGAACGAAGAATTACGCTTAAAAAAGAAGGACAGCACACCTTTCTGGGCCTCTGTTACAGCAGTTGCAGTTCCTGATGAAAAAGGTGAAATTAAATACTATGATGGAACGATTGCAGACATCACTGAGCGCAAACGGATGGAAGTGCAGCTGAGGGATTACACGAAAAACCTAGAATTATTGGTTAAAGAGCGAACAAAAGATCTACAGGCTCGCGAGGCAACGTTAAGAAAACAGAACATCAGACTTCATAAACTGGATGAGATGAAGTCCAGATTCATCTCCACTGCCACCCACGAGTTGAGAACGCCCCTCGTCTCCATCAAGGGCTACACAGAGCTCATCCGCAGTGGTAGGATGGGTAAGGTGCCCAAGAAAATCGATGAAATGTTTAAGGTGGTGGAGCGAAACGCAAACCGCCTATCAAAGCTGACGGATGACCTCCTAATGCAGCAACGCCTCGAATCCGGCCGACTAGAAATCAACCCTGAACAGCTCCAACTTCAAGAACTCCTAAAAGATGTTGTTGAGGAGTTTCAGCCATTCATATCAAAAAGGAATCAGGTTCTAAACGTGCAAGTTCCAGCCGACCTTTCAGAGGTGATGGTGGACAGGACTCGAGTAGGCCAGGTGATCATTAACCTTCTAAGCAACGCCTCCAAGTTCACTCCATCCGAAGGAAACATCAGCATTAAAGCCCGAGAAACAGGCAAAATGGTTGAGGTGCAG
>SDBT01009550.1_pt1 | contig 15715 bp, 15 predicted proteins | sample 2277101 | NCBI WGS metagenome assembly SDBT01 (sample SAMN10404973, study PRJNA504765) | marine sediment metagenome | isolation source: marine sediment core GS10_PC15, 103 cmbsf | place: Arctic Ocean: Southern Knipovich Ridge | collected 2010 | reverse complement strand
TTGATTCAGAATCGATTTTAAACACCATCAGTTCTATGCAACTTGCGCGATGGAAGTATAAACAGGTTATTGAAGATGAATCTGAAGATAAAAGACCAGAACATATATCTCCATTTGCTGATGACTTTAGAGTGTTTGGACTTGGAAGTGATCCTGATAAATTATCAACGATAGATTTAGAGGGAATTCTTTATGCATGTGTTAAAGGTCTCAAGAGTAAGAATGATAAACAAAGTGCTAGAATAGACGATCTTGAAATAGAGAACAAAATAGTATCCCTGTGCCATGAAGTGAATATACCTCTGATCGGCCCAAACTGCCTGGGGGTCATCAACCCGCTTCACACCACACAACTCAATGCCAGCTTTTCCACCCGTATGCCCAAAGCCGGGAATATCTCTTTTATTTCCCAAAGCGGTGCATTGTGCACGGCGGTTCTCGATTTTGCGGCAGACCGAGATTTCGGTTTTTCCAAGTTCATATCCATCGGAAACAAGGCCGATGTGGACGAGCTTGATTTATTACAATATTTTCATCAGGACCTGGATACTGAAGTCATTATGATCTACCTTGAAGAGCTTAGAAGAGGTCCTGAATTTATCGAGGTGGTAAAAGAGATTACGTGCGGGGATATTCGACCGACGCCTGTGCTGGTTATCAAATCGGGTCGAACGGCAGCAGGCGCCGCGGCCGCAGCATCCCACACCGGCGCCCTGGCAGGAACCGAAGCCGTATATAATGCCATTTTCAAACAAGCGGGCATTATACGGGTGGATAGCATCAACGAACTTTTCGACTTTGCCAGTGCCTTTGCCTATAAAAACGAAACGCAGACGGGTAAGCTTAGAAGAAAGGTGCCCACCGGAAATCGGGTTGCCATTGTCACCAACGCGGGAGGTCCCGGGATTGTGGCAACCGATATGACGGTATCTTCGGGTCTCAAGCTGGCCGAGTTTAATGAAGAGACCGTTGAAGCCCTTGCCAGCCATTTGCCCAGTACGGCGAACCTGCATAATCCGGTGGATGTTATCGGCGATGCCTCCCAAGATCGATATGAGAATGCATTGGGAGCGGTGATCAGGGACGAAGGGGTTGACGGAGCGCTTGTGATCCTCACGCCCCAGTCCATGACCGATGTGCTGGGAACGGCAGAAGCCATCACAGGAATTGCCAGGCGATCCAACAAACCGATTCTCTGCTGCTTTATGGGAATTATCGATGTGTCATCCGGGGTGAAATACCTGCAGGAGCATGGCATACCCGTTTTTAGATTTCCCGAAAATGCCGCCAAAGCATTTGGTGCCTTATATAGATACGCCAGATGGCTGAACCGTCAACACCTGGCACAATTTGATTTCAACCACGATATTGAACAAGCCGGCAAGATCATTGACGACTGCATTAAGCAGGGAAGACTCCAACTGGGAGAACTCGATGGCCTGGATCTGCTCAAATGCTATGGATTCAATGTACTGCCGACACACTTGGCCACAACCGAATCAGAGGCGGTCCAAATTGCCAACGACATGGGGTTGCCGGTGGTTATGAAAATTGTCTCTCCTCAAATTCTTCATAAATCAGACGCCGGAGGCGTTGAGGTGGGCCTGGACAGTGATGATTCCGTTAAAATCGCGTTCCGGGATATCATCCAGCGGGCTCAAAATTATAACCCGGATGCAGAGATCAAAGGGGTCTTGGTACAAAAAATGGCCGCAAGGGGTGATGAGACCATATTGGGGATGAATCGTTACCCGGTTTTCGGCCCTTTGCTGATGTTCGGTCTCGGTGGGATCTATGTGGAGTTGTTTCAAGATGTGGTATTCCGATTGGCGCCTATCGGAAGGAATGAAGCGCGTCGTATGATGCGAAATATTAAAGGATTTAAAATATTTAAAGGATTTAGGGGGCGCCCCAATTCCGATATTGAAACCGTTGAAAAATCGTTGGTCCGGTTATCCGATATGGTGATCCATCACCCGGAAATCAAAGAGTTGGATATCAATCCGCTACTGATTCATGCCCAAGGTGAAGGGGCCACGGTGGCGGACTGCCGGATCATACTGGAACCAATAGCAGCATCTTAGAATCAAACCGGATAAAATACAATTTTTCCATGGGGCTGAAGAATTTATCGGATCAAATCGCAAATCCAAATTCGAAAATCGAAACTAGAATATAACCCTCACCCCTCCCAAATCCTGCACGGAAAAGGAATGCTTTTCTTCAGGCGCTCCGATGAAAATATTATTGGTCACCACACCATATTCTCTGGAAACCTCGTCGATGATTTCCGGCCCGAATCTACCCTCCCGGACGATCAATTGCAACTTTAGCGTGGAAAATATTTCACCGATGGTCTCGAGACTCTTTTTGAGAGAATCTTCCTCATTGTACTTCGGGTCGGAAAAGAGATGAATCACCACCACGGATCGGCTCGATTCATTTTTGACAATGTAACTGAATGCGGCGTGCAATCGCTCAAGACCCACGGCTCTTGTAAACAGAATAACCCGCTGGTCGGTAATATCGGTGATGGAGTCGATGACCCTTGTTCGCCATACCAATATACTAGACATAAGATTGTTCAATAACTCCAACACCGTCTTCAATATGGGAATTCGAAGGTACATGAGAAGCACGATAATAATGGTGGGTATGAAATATTGGAGAAAGAAGACCAGGTGCATATAGTCGATAATGACATTTCCGATCATCCCGAAACTGGTTGCGCAAATGGCGATGAGAATAACGCTCCATGGCGCCCGATAGGTTCGCTTCAATTCTTTGCGGCGGACCTTCAAAAGGATGTCCCCCATGCCGAAGAGGGTCATCACCCCGAGAAAGGAGATGGTATAGACCCCGGCCAAGGAAAGCAGCTCTCCCTTTGTGACAATCAGAATCGATGAGCAGAGCAGAAAAAAAGCGATGATAATCCGATGGCAGGTTGCCCTGCTATTCTTTTTAAGCAGAAACTGGGGAAGGCATTGGTCCAGAGCCATCCGTTGAACCAGACCGGTCACACCGACAAAACTGGTAAGCACCGCTCCGGAGAGTACGGCAGCCGCATCAAGAACCACGATAATCTTAAATCCCTGACCGCCCATCATATACGCCATTTCCGACAACAGGTAATCCTTAAAGACGATGATGGTGGCAACCGGCAGCATGCACAGGGACAGAATGGAGGTGAGGGGGTTGATGACGCCGACAGCCACCAGCATATTCCGAAGCGTCTTCCGAAAAACCCCGACATCCTGTTCTTCAACGAAATTGGCGGAACTCTCAAAACCGCTGATGCCGAGCAGGGCTGCTGAAAACCCCAGGGCGATGGAGATTAACAACCCGTTGCCCGTGGGCAACGTTTTGAGATTTTCGACAAAAATAGAAACTCCGGGAATGCTGAAAAAGCCGATGATAATAAACATGGCCAGGGTTCCCATGTGGAAGATAAAAATACAAAGCGCAACAATGGCCGACTCCGTAATGCCGATGATGGCCAGGGTCGCAAATACGGCCAGGACCAGTATCGTACCTTGGGTTACGCTGAAGTGGGGATAAAGGGAATAAACATAGTCCACTGCTGTTTTGGAAGAGATCACCGCCGTTGCGATATAGGAGAGGATGGTCATACAGGCAGCCAGAGCCGCTGCAAATTTGGATGTACAGTTAAGCAGGCAGTTATAGGTACCCCCGTTAAGGGGCAGGGCTTCAACAACCTCTGTATAGACTTTTTTATAAAGATAGAGAACAAAGATGACCATCAGGAGGACCAGCGGTGCCAGAACCCCGGCAAATACCGCTGCAATGGCCGATACATACAGGCAGGAGGAGGTGATGTCGTTACCGCAGATTCCGGTGGCAAGCCATTGATTCAGTCGCTTTTTACGGGCCGGTCCCACAAATAGCTCTTCTGTTGAGGGGACTCCCGAAGAAGCTACCGGTTCTGCATTAACGCTCACTATATATACTCCCCACAAAGGGCTTAAGAAAAAGTCCTGTGGAATGCTGTTTTATTGTCGATGGGTTCATGATTTATTAATAAATGAAGATGGTGTCAACAATGAATGGCTTTTTATGGGGATTTCACTGAGGGGAGGCGTTGGGAGCCACAAAATACATATAAACCCTCACCATCGGATTCACATCCCAGGGTCATGTTCAATTTAGATGCCAGATCCACTGCAAGCGCAGTCGGTCGAGACATGGCAAGAATAATCGGAATTCGGGCTCTGGCCGCCTTCTGTACCAGTTCATAACTGATACGGGATGAAAGCACCAGCAAAGATGCTTTGGACAGATTACCGTTAAGAAACAGTTTTCCGATGGCTTTATCCAGTGCATTGTGACGGCCCACATCTTCAGCAGAAGAAAGTATGTTAAAATCGGAATCATATAATACAGCCGCATGGGCAGCTCGGGTTTTCTGCCTGAGGGGCTGGAGTTCTGGTAACCGATCCATACAGGCCGCAGCCTTTTTAATATCCATTTTCCGGTCATCTTCGATCGGTTTCAGGGCTTGGTAGAGGTCTTCTACGATCTCTTTTCCGCATAGACCGCAGCTGGTTTGACTGATAAACCCTCGTCTGTCAAGAATCTCGGAGATACCTGCTCTTCTTTCAGGCTTTAGGGTTACAGCAACCACGTTCGTGTCCACGTCATCGCAAAATGCGATGGTGGTGAAATCGTCCGGTGAGTCGACGATACCTTCTCCCAAACAGAATCCTGCGACATGTGCTATCTCATCTCCGGGGGTTCGCATAACAACTGAATACGGATTTCCCTGTAATCTTATGGAAAGCGGCTCTTCACCGATAAGGTTGTGGTCCGCAGAATTATTGAAGGTTTCATTCCAGCGTAATACTGAATGGTTTTGAGAAGTCTCCACCCCGCACTCCTTTAGATCAGTTCGATCGCGTCTCCGCTTTGGATCTTGCCGCCTGTTAGGACCCGTGCAAAAACCCCTTCTTTGGGCATGATGCAGTCACCGGCCTGGTAATAAATGGCGCATTTACGGATGCATTCTTTCCCGATTTGGGTGAGCTCCAAAAGCACGGATTCACCGATCTTTACCCGGGTTCCGACGGGAATCGCTTTCCAGTCGACCCCCTCTGTGGCAATGTTTTCGGCAAAATCACCGAAGGTGACATCCAGTCCGGCATCTTTTGTTTTCTCAATGCTTTCCGAAGCAAGGAGGCTGACTTGTCGATGCCAATCCCCGGCGTGGGCGTCTCCTTCGAATCCAAAATCCTCAATCACTTTTGCCGTTGGGATAATATCCTTTCGGGTTCCCTTTTTCTTGCTGATGGCCAATGAGACAACTTTCATGGTATACTCTCGCTCTATATAAGTTAGTTAGTTTCCATCCACGAATGGTCTTTTTGTCCAACCCGCCAGAGGCGGACAAGTCTCGGCGTCAATCGACGCTCTCGCTTGTGCGACGTAGCAAGCTACGTCTCCGCGCAAGAGCTTGATTTCCTTGATCTTGAACAAAAATCCTCATCCGTGAATCGGAAACACCAGAAAATGCCCATACCGATTTTACCGATTTATGGATGGGCACTATCTATTATTATAGGTTCGATAATTGAAATCTGCAAACTGAAAAATAGAAATTATGTCAAAACCGTTAAAATCGACTCGAATCGACATATTGATATTCGATCAATATATTTCTTTTTGCGGCCCAAAACGAATGAATCAATCTAAAATCCTTCAACTTTTGCTTGACAAAAAAAATCTTTTCATTAATATGAAGTGTTTTTTAAGCAGATATCTCCATAGGAGGATCCATTTCATGTATGCTGTAATATCATCGGGTGGAAAACAGTACAAAGTCGAACAGGGTGAGTTCGTTCGGGTTGAGAAGTTGTCAGGAGAAATAGGAGCTCCTGTTTCATTTGATAAAGTGCTTATGATATCGGACGGTGAAAAGGTTCAGGTCGGAACGCCGGTTCTGGACAAGGTAACGGTACAGGGACATATCGTGGAGCAGAGAAAGGCGAAAAAGATAATCGTTTTTAAATATAAGCGCAGAAAAAGATATCGCCGAAAACAGGGACACAGGCAGTCTTTTACGGCAATCCAAATCGATAGTATCGAAGCTTAAAACTATCTGAAATCATTTATATATTTAAGGAGCAGGACAAATGGCACACAAGAAAGCCGGAGGGAGTTCTAAAAACGGCCGAGACAGTAATGCCCAGCACCGCGGTGTCAAACGATTCGGTGGAAACCAGGTGAAAGCAGGGAACATATTGGTGCGTCAGCTCGGAACGAGGATACATCCCGGGCAGAATGTGGGCATGGGCAGAGATTATACCCTCTTTGCAAAAATAGACGGAATTGTCTCCTATGAACGTGAGGGACGATCGCGCAAACGAGTCTGTGTATATGAAGCGTGAAGTTTCAGGATGAGACGACCATTACCGTCCAGTCCGGTGACGGCGGAAAAGGATGTGTCAGTTTTCGACGTGAGGCCTTTATCCCCCGCGGTGGACCGAACGGCGGTGATGGTGGACGTGGAGGACACGTCTTTCTAAAATCAACATCCCGTCATTATACCCTCTTTAATTTCCGATTTAAGAAACATTTCAAGGCTGAAAACGGCGCTCACGGCCAGGGGAGAAACAAAGCCGGAAAAAACGGAAAAGATCTCGTCATAGAAGTGCCCCCCGGGACCCTGGTGAAAGATGCTGATACCGAATCCATCCTAATAGATTTTTCAAGGCCGAATGAATCCCATACGATCGCAAAAGGTGGCGTCGGTGGAAGGGGCAACAGCCGCTTTAAAAGCTCCACCAACCGATCGCCGCGCTTTGCCCAACCGGGGGAACCCGGACAAACGCTCACCCTCAAACTGGAGCTTAAGCTCATCGCAGATGTGGGGATCATCGGGATGCCGAATGCCGGGAAATCGACACTCATCAGCGCCATCTCATCCGCTCAGCCCAAGATCGCCGATTATCCCTTCACGACCCTGATACCAAACCTCGGTGTGGTACAAACCGACTTGGGGGACCCGTTCGTGGTGGCCGACATACCCGGACTCATTGAAGGGGCTCATGGGGGAACCGGTCTGGGGATTCAGTTTCTCCGCCATATTGAACGAACCCGGGTATTGATCCACCTGATCGATGGAACAACGATTGAGCCTGACGATCCAACGGCATCCTACACCATCGTCAATCGTGAGTTGGCACAATACAGCGAGGCTTTAGCCGACAAACCCCAGATTATTGTGGTCAACAAATTAGATGTTCCGAGCACAAAAGCAGCAGTCGATCAGTTTGAGGCAGTTTTAAAGCCGATTAAGATTTATCAAATCTCCGCCTTGACCCGACAGGGTATCGAGGACCTCCTCTATGATATAAGAAAACTGTTGGATGAATTAAATGATACCCGGCCGGAATGATTGAATCCGTTTTACCTCAAGAAGCAAAGGTGCTATTAAAAAATTGATGATTGATGATTAAAGGATTGCGGCCATTTTTTATATAAATTGATGGAGCGACACGCGGCGCAAGCGCCTGCGCTGCGCGAGCGACTTCCACAAATCGACAATCATCATTCTTCAATCTATCATTTTCCTATTGGGTTCCGGCTTGCCCGCCGCCCTTTGGCGGATTAATCCGGGGTTAGGGTATTTGAATGCGGATCGGTCTTTTCGGAGGCACATTTAACCCCATACATTACGGCCATCTCCGAGCCAGTCTTGAAGTAAAAGAAGCATTTGGGCTCGATAAGATCTATCTTATTCCTTCCGCCATACCACCGCATAAGTCACCCCGCGGCGTGGTGGATGCAAAGGATCGGTTTCATATGATCCAACTGGCCATATCCGACCAGTCGGATCTTGTTGTATCGGATGTGGAATTGGACCGGCCCGGTCCGTCTTATTCCATTGATACGGTGCACCACTTCCAGAATATGTTGCCCAAGGACACCCGATTTCACCTCATCCTCGGAACCGATGCATTTTATGATATCGACACATGGAAAGCATATAAAGACTTCTTCGATCTGGTTCCCATGATTATCATGCTGCGTCCGGGAGATCGGTTTTCCATGGATCCCAAATGCCGCACCTATTTTGAAAACTTTCTGAAAACCAAGATATCTGAAAAATATACCTGCTCTGAAGACCGATCCTGTTTTATCCATCCGGAAAAGCAGTCCATATTTATCGCCTATATTACATCTCTGGACATTTCATCCACGCACATACGTGATTTGATCAGCAAGGAAAAATCGATCCGGTATCTTGTTCCTGATTCGGTAGCCGATTATATTGAGACTAAAGGACTCTATTTATGACGGAAAGTTTCGACCCTTCTCTTGATCTTTATGTTAAGGCGGCCCTCGGTCGAAAGGCTTCGGGACTGGTGGTGCTGGATGTCGGTTCCCTCACATCCATCGCCGATACCTTCATCATCTGTCACGGGAGATCCAATCGTCAGGTTCAAGCCATTGCCGAACACATCGTAGCGGATCTCAAGAAGCAAAATATCAAGCCCCTGAATGTCGAAGGCATAAAAGACGGGCATTGGGTGCTGCTCGATTACGGACATGTCATTATTCATGTCTTTTACGAGTCCATGCGATCCTTTTATGATCTCGAAAGTCTCTGGATTGATGCAAAACGGATAAAAACCGAATCCATGATTCAACTCGAAGAGGAAACGGAAATCAACCATGAGTAAAAGATCGTTATGTATGCTGGTCATTCTGGACGGCTGGGGAAAACGAACCGAAACGGAAGGCAACGCGGTTTATATCGCAAAAACGCCCTTTTTGGATGAACTCAAGAATACCTACCCCAATACAGAGTTAATATGTTCAGGGAAGGCTGTCGGGTTGCCCGAAGGAATCATGGGAAACTCTGAAGTCGGCCATCTGAATATCGGAGCCGGACGGGTGGTGTATCAGGATCTTGTAAGAATCGATAAGGCCATCGAAAATGGAGATTTCTTTAAAAATGATGTCCTGAATGATCTTATGGCAACGATAAAGGAGAAGCAATCTTCCCTTCATCTCATTGGACTCGTTTCAGATGGCGGTGTCCACAGTCACTTAAACCATGTATTTGCATTGATCGATTTGGCAAAGAGAAACGGCATCGAAAATGTCTATGTTCATGCCATTACAGACGGCAGGGATACCCCTCCGGACAGCGGGAAAATCTATATCGAGCAGCTGCAAAAATACATCCAAGAGCATGGATCTGCAGCGATCGTCACCATCTGCGGACGTTATTATGCCATGGATCGGGATACCCGGTGGGATCGAACCCAAAAAGCGCATCGCCTTTATACCAGCGGAGAAGGCGTTTTGGAAAAAGATCCGGTGGAAGCAATAAAACATGCCTACGGGCGCGATGAAACCGATGAATTTATCCGACCCATTGCCCTTGCGAATGACAACCAACATCCCCTCGGCATCATCCGGAATGGAGACGGTATCGTTTTCTTTAATTTCCGGGCCGATCGGGCACGCCAAATCACCCGTTCTTTAACAGAGGCAAATTTTGACACGTTTGAGCGTAAACGGGTTCCGGATCTGTCCGGTTATGTTTGTATGACGCTTTATGAGGAGGATTTTCCGCTGCCGGTAGCGTTTCCACCGATCCATCTCAGTGGAATCCTGGGAGAAGTGATCAGTAAAAAAGATCTTCGCCAGCTTCGCATCGCAGAGACGGAAAAATACGCCCATGTTACGTACTTTTTAAACGGCGGAGAGGAACATCCGTTTGAAGGTGAGGAACGATGCATGATTCCCTCTCCACGCGATATTCCGACGTATGATCACAAGCCGGAAATGAGCGCCTTGGATGTGACCCGGGAGGTTTTATCCAGAATTGAATCCGATAAATACGACCTGATCGTTTTGAACTTCGCCAATATGGACATGGTGGGGCATACCGGCGATCTCACCGCTGCGATCAAAGCCTGTGAAACCATAGATACGTGCGTGAAGCAAATCGTTGATCTGGTGAAAAATAAAAGCGGGGTGATCCTCATTACCGCCGATCACGGCAACGCAGAACAAATGATCAGTGATTCCGGAGACATATATACCGCACACTCAATGAATCCGGTTCCTTTTATTCTGGTTGACGACTCCAGAAAAAACGTGCGGCTGAAGCGAGGCGTATTGGGAAATATCGCCCCCACCATCCTTGAGATTATGGGGGTTAAGAAGCCTCAGGAAATGACCGAGGAATCGTTGATTATGAATTAAAATCTCATGATTTGATACTCGATACTCGATATTTGACCGAAACAACGGGCACATTTCCCTTAGTTTATCTTATTGAAGTGAAGATCCGGCTCATCAATCCAGTATCGAGTATCGAGCATCACTTGGATAATACTACAAAGCCTTGAATCGATCGAAAAATGGTGAAAACAATAAAGCCTCATGACACAATATTCGATTATATTACCGAAAAAAAAGTTCCGAATATCGGTACGGAAGAAAATCGCCAGGCAGTGGAACGGTATCTGGTTGAAAAGAAGGGGTATCAAAAACACGATATAGAAGTTGATGCACCCATTGAAATTGAAATCCAGGGCGAAATTTACCGATCTTTAGTAGACCTTGTGGTGAGTGTGGAAGGCAATCGGTTTATGGCCATAAAATGTGCTGCCGGCTCCTTGGACTCATGGAGTCGAGAAATCGTATCCGCCTCAAGACTCCTCCATCGGTTTCAGCTGCCCATCTCTATTGTTTCAGACGGAAAGACCGCCATCGTTCTGGACACACTTTCCGGGAAAAGGATACAGGAGGGATTGCATGCGATTCCTTCCCGCAAAAAAGCCCAAGACATGATTGGGAAAGATACGTTCCAGCCCGTGCCGAAGGATCGTATGGAACGTGAAAAGCTCATTTTTCGATCCTACGATACGATGAAGGTCAATGTACAATGGAAGGTTTCTGCCGAGAAATGAACTATTGCCCCGCCACATCCTTTCCGCAGTGCTTGCACAATTTGGCTCTTTTCTTAATGATTTCAGCGCAGAAGGGACATTCCCGCGTAAAATTTCGATCATGGATCTTATGTATCGATTCTTCTACCTGTTTAACAAGAAGCTCAATACCGAATTTATGATTCCGCATGGCTTCCACGGCTTTCAGTTCTCCAATATCTCCGATCATTTCGGAGGCCTTTATCCGGACCCGCCCGGGAATACGGCCGTCCAGTAAAAGCTCCAGCACGGTCTGCCAATCGTTTGATCGATAACATTCAGCAAGCGTTAAAAATCCCTGTTTCGTCGCCTCTTTTAGCGCTTCCTCTTCCGCCAGTACCTGTTCGTCGATGATTTGCCCTTTGGCGCCTTGAGGGCCGAATACCGGTATGCATTCGTAATTACCGCCTTCCGGATAGCACATGCACCGGTAAGACGCGGTTTGTCCATAATTTTCCCGGATATTATCCCAGCCCTCTCGATACAACGGACAATCATCATTAAAACATATGTATAAGTAGGGCGTGCCCCAGCCCAGACCGTCATCCATAGCCATCGGGGGGACTTCCCATAGGCTCATTTCTTCACTACAGTGAGGGCAATTCGGTTTTTCTTTGGACAGTATCTTCTCTAAAACCTGTTCTTTGGTTTCAAAAGCCATTAACAGCCTCCATCTTTAACAAACCATAATCTGCCGGAATACAGATCCCCTCTGTGATGCGCGGTGATCATATTCGGGTCAAAATTCAATTAGTTCCAAGTTAAGCCGATATTCGAAATTGTCAATAAACCCGAGAAGGATCAAAAAGCGAAGAAGACTCGACCTCGCGACCTCCATAAACGCCATCAAATTTAGTCAATATTATGACGCAAAGTATAATTTTTTACAAATTTTGCCTAGATTCCGAATAATGGCAAACATCCAAGGCGAACAAGTATAACCTATTGAAATAAATTAATAATACCTTAAATGACGGCAGGGTAAAAAATTCCTCCCCGCCATGGCCTGTATTTATGAAATGTACGCGATTTCAGATGGTTATATCAATGGCATTGTATTTGCATATTAGTTTTTCAACCATTTCTCTTTCGACACATAAATACAGGATGATAGGCCATGGAATACTTTTTCAAAAGATTGCTTCGAAATGCATCGGTAGCCACGGGTGTTCTTTTCGGAGTTGCAAAGAAGATCGATTATAAAACCCTGAGTCGTTACATGATCCGCATCAACGAGATGCAGGATCTGAACAGTATCATTCAGGAAACCTCCCGATGCTTGAAAGACATCTTGAACTACAGGCTGTTCGCTTTTGCCGTTCAGGATGACGATAAAGTAGATGTTTGGATCGACCCGAGCATCTATAAAAAAACCATGGGGAAAATAATAAAGAACGATTTTGGAGCCCGTGGCAAGCTTAAAACCCACCCACTGCATGAAAATACAGAAAAACGAGGGAATCCTGTCACTTTCCATACCACCGACCTGATCTCATACGTGCTCATGGACGGTAAGTATTATGCCAAGCTGTATATCCTGCCCGACAGGCGGATGTTTTTATATCATAATGAAATCATTAATATTATCGTAAAATCCCTCGGGGTTTCCCTTGCAAATTTAATGAATATCAAACGCCTTGAAAATGCTGCGGCATTTGATTCCATGACCAATTGTTACAACCGGCGTGAATTCAACCGATTAATCGAACACAATATTGCAAGCGCAAAGCGATATAATAGAGATCTATCCATGATTATGCTCGATCTAGATCATTTCAAAGGAGTAAATGATCGATTCGGTCACCTGATTGGTGATCTGGTGTTGAAGAAAGTGGCCGAGGCGATACAGTTAAAAATCCGGAAAGGTGACTATCTGTCAAGATATGGCGGTGAAGAATTTGTACTGGTTCTTCCGGACACCAAGCGAACCCGGGCCATGGAATTGGCCGAACGGTTGAAACAAGTGCTTTACGCCATGCGGATTAAAACACCGGAAGGAGATACCGTCAAGATCACTGCAAGCTTCGGAGTCGCCTCATTAAGGAAGGATGATGATCGGGAGGACCTGATCAAGAAAGCCGATGACATGCTCTATAAGGCAAAGGCTGCCGGCAGAAACAGAGTGATGCCTCAAATCAAGCTGCTCGATTCCTTAACTGAGTATCGTTTAAAGGATGAATAGCGGCAGACCACGATATGCCAACATCCCGCCCAAAAATCGGTGCAGCAGAGACCGGATCAATCATTACCCGGAGCCTTGGGATACAAAGAAAATAACTAGACTTTCAACCAGTTCTGCCATAAACCGAAGATCCAGGGTCTCCATGGTGTCCGATGACAAATGATAATGCGGGTTCCGAAAAAACGCCGAATCCGTAATCATAACCGCCTTATAACCCTGATCCCAAAAGGAAGCATGGTCGCTGAGCCTGACCGAAGGAAGAATCCATCCGTTAAACGGTACGGTTAGCTTCACCACAGGAAGATCGGCATTTTTTTGAAATGCCGTTGTAATTGAACGGGTAAATGCCCGGGAGCCGATATTCCCGACCACTCCGATAAAATCGCCTTTCTCCGGATATCCAAAATACATCAATGGAAACGGATAGTCCTGGCAGCCCGGAGTGTTGCATGTGAATCCCACCATTTCCAGACAAATCATACCATCCAGACGCTCTTTTTCCTTTTTGGCCTGCTTTGCAAAAACCCGGCTTCCCATGTATCGGGTTCCATAAACCGGTGGCTCTTCCAATGCAAAGGAAACGAATTTAACCGTAAGGTTCAGGTCTTCTTTTTGTGCTAATTTTGAAAGTTGTCGAGCGGTTTCAAGCTGAACGGCAACCGCACTGGCATTGTCATCGGCTCCAACCGTTCCTTGGACCGAATCGTAGTGAGCGCCAAGTAAAAACCGTTTGCCCGGAGTCTTTCCAAAAGAGATTTCTGCTGTGACATTGGCAACCGTTCCCTTCCCATACGGGTACGGCTCGGATCTGACCGACAGGCCGACATCGTGATAAATCGACTCGATATAATGCTGAGCTTTTAGGATATTTTCCGGATAATTGACACTCCTCTCCCCGATGGATCGGGTCAGCTTCTCAAGGTGGGCATAAATTCCTTCTTTTATTTCAGGTATCTGAAGCATCGGATATTTAGTATCCCCGGCAATCACCGGATAAGAGAAACAGTGGAACAGCATCAGAATGCTGAACTGAACGATTAGAATCTTTTCAATCCGAAACCACATCATGGCATGGAAAAACCCTACCAGCATCGACGAATATTTTCAAATATGTTTGGCAGAGTAGCCACCGGTTTGGATGTCTTTTTTACAGGACACTGTACTCTCGATTAACAAGACAAATAGCCAATATGGGGTGGTGGATTCTTTCAATCCGTCATTCCGGATTAACATAACCATCTGTTATAATTAAATTAGTATAACACAAACCAAACGTGGCATGCATATTGCTGCTATAGAGGTCAAGAGCAAAGGCCTTTGCTGGCAAAGTAAGAAATTAAATGGTTCAAATACAATAATCAGCAAAGGACAGAGGTACTATCATGAACGGCAGGAATATAATAACCAAAACTTTTATCATATCGATCTTTTTATCGGTCATACTGGCCGCAGCCCCGTCAATGGGCTTTACCGATAAAGAAATTTTCACCTGGGTTTCCGGTGAATTGAATATCGAAAACCAATATAAAATGCCCGCAATTCAATATGTCACCAAAGAAAAACTGGGCCGCGTTTTCAAGAAAAACAATGAGCGATCCTTTAAACGGTGGGCGAGCGAATATGGCGAAAAAAAGGCCGCCGAACTGATGGATTTCTATTTAAGCGAAGTCATCGGGCTGTTTATTCCGAAAACCGGTGGCCTGTATGTAGGAGATTTCATTGAGCCCTGTAAAAAGGAATCCATTGTCGCTCATGAATTGACCCATTTTTTCCAGCATATGAAAGATGGGCCGGTGGATCCGAACTCAAATGATGCGGCCAATAAGCATCTATACAGAGAAATGCAGGGCAGCAATATTGAAAAAAAGTTCATTGAGAAATTCTGCGGGACAGCATCCGCTAATTTAATTGAATAAAGATTTGGCTCATATCATCCCAAAACCCAAATAACCGTTACTCCTATCCAATGTTCGGCGCTGGTCGGAAAACGAGCCAATGCCCGACCGGCGCCGGACCCCTCCCCCCCTTTCAATAACCAATCATGAATAGAGTGGAAGTCCATCTATGTCCACATCGAAAACTTCAAACTGCCCGATGCCTTGATCGGTCACATACAGTTTTTTCGAACCGGGAGGACCGAATGCCACATTGGTGGGGCCGGACCCGATAGTCGGTATGCGCTGAACCAGGCGCCCTTCCGGATTAAGCACCGTTATATCTCCCTGCCATACGACGGCCGCATAGAGGTTTCCGTTTTTTCCAAAAGCGATGCCATCGGGTCCCCGAAAGGCCCCTTCCTTTTCCGGATCCAGGACATTTGCAAAATCTTCCCGCTTTCCGATCTTTCCATCCTGCCAGGGATAGCAATAGATCATGCCGGTCAATGTCTCGGTGACATACAGCTGTTTGTCCGGGCCGAATGCAATTCCATTGGCAAACAGAATATTGCTGTCCAGTTTTTCAATGGTGCGGCTTTCCGGATCGATTCGAAATACTTTTCCGTCCGGGGTGGTGGTCCTTTTTTTCTCCGGTGTAAAGGTAATCCACTCCGCACAGGAATAGCCGGAAT
>SDBT01009549.1_pt1 | contig 15715 bp, 20 predicted proteins | sample 2277101 | NCBI WGS metagenome assembly SDBT01 (sample SAMN10404973, study PRJNA504765) | marine sediment metagenome | isolation source: marine sediment core GS10_PC15, 103 cmbsf | place: Arctic Ocean: Southern Knipovich Ridge | collected 2010 | reverse complement strand
ACCACTACGCAGGCTTGCTAGTTCTAACCTAGCTGCACCGTTGTCCATGATACGGGCTAACCCAGGGGTGGTGAACTCAGGGGACGAGCGTTTGATAACATCATCCACCTTCTCTCCGGTGGCGGTGGCAATCTCCTCGAATACTTCCTTGATCTCCATACCAGCAATAGACTTATGTGCAGCGTTCAACCGCGTGTCACGGATGCGGTTAATCTCGGTACGCAAGGTGTCAATGCGCCCAGCTTCACGAGACGCCGCAGCACCACGTACAGCGGCAGCTAATGACGCTTCTTCTTCAATGTTACGCGCAGCTTGCTGGGTGGCAGCACTCTCTTGAGTGGTGTCTATTCTTGTACGTACTTGCTCAACGAATCGCTTAGCCTTACGTCTACCAACAGCCGCATTACGGTAGCCTTCAGTAGTAGGCACACCACCAATGAATGAAGTGGGTTGTTTGCTATCCAATGCCATGCGTCGTACGATCTGCGACTCGGCCTCGCGCAATTGGAACATTTTACTGCCCAACCGCAACTGCTGTATTAGCCCACGAGGGTCTGTGAGCAACTCCATGCTGGGCGACAGTTGGTGTAACTGAACTCCCGTCTGAACCATTTGTGCCTTGATGATCTTCATGGCCTTTACGCCACCTTCCAACATCTCAACGCGCACATCACTGGGTAACCCACTGATCTTACCCACCGCACGCATGAACACTAATCGTGTGGCATCATCCATTTCAGTAGCAGCCATGGAAGCTGCGTCGTGCATGATGATTTCAGCAGCTTCAGCAGCCTCTTTGGGGGGCAACCGGTCAAACTCTCCCTTCAACAGTCGATTACGTAACCCCTTGGACATCAGGAAAGCGTTGCGGTTGAGGAATAGCAGGGACTGACCCATACCTGCGGCTGCACCTAAGATTGCACCGGCCCTTGGGTCTTGGCCTGTACCAGTAGCGATGCCTGCGCCTATGCCCGCACCAACAGCGGTAGTACCAGCAACGTTAGCCGTTCGTCCTACTACAGAGGACACAACTTCCATGCCTCTCACTGTAGCCTGTCCACCACGCATGCGCCCTAGCTGCCCAGCGATAACAAAAGCACGCTTACGTACGTCGGTAATCAAGTTTGTCCAACGTAGTGTGCTGCCTAGTTGGGTGCCCACTAAATCAAACATCATCCACGTAGGTGCTTCTTTCAACCCCGTCTTGATGGCTTCGCCTGATGGTACCCCCTTGCTCATTTCCTCAAAGGTGTGGAAGCCAGCGCCTAGCACTCCTGACTCCACCATGTGCCCTACTGCTGCACGAGGTGCGAACTTGTGGGCTAGGCCAAATGCTTTGACCCTAGTGAGGAGGGATGCGTTCTGCACCTTCATTGCGGCGTCGTGGAACACCTTGGCCTGTTGACCGTAAGGTTTTCCATAAAGCATACTCATGACAGTGAAAGCTATTGTACCACCTTGCATTGCGCGTAGTGTAGCTTCACCTACTTCAAAGTCTGTCTGATCCATCATCGTCTTGACTTTGTATCCTGCAAGACCGGCCGCAGCACCGCCACCTGTAACTGCTGTCACCCCCACGGATGCCGAAAGAAAAGGACGTGCCTTTGCAGTTGCGCTCAACCCTGGTGCGATGCGGGATAGCAGACCCGTGCCAGTAGTAATCCCTTTGCCTACCCCAGCCCCGCGGGTCACCATCAGCAACGTAACCATGTTGGCGATCTCACCGAGCACATGCGCTGACATCGGTAAGTTGTGTTTGAACGCTTCCCGTGCCTGCCGTCCAGCAGGTAACCCTAACACACGGTTCATATACTCTTGTGTAGCAGTATCTTTGAGTACAGCCTTCTCAGAGAAGTTGCCTGGTTTTTCCAACAGACCAGAGACCAGTCCTTGGAGGATGTCGTCCCTGGTATTTACCATCTCACTGATCTCACCAACATCGTCAACGAGAGGAGGGATGGAACCCTTGAAGTGCTCTGGGTCTGTGCCGCCAACCGCACTCTGCTGTTCTCGTGTGCTGTTGAAAAGCGTGTCAAGGAATTTGATCGTTGAACTTTGCGCGGCCTTGACCATACTACTGAACAGCCCACCAACAGGTGCTTTAGCTTGCTCCTCTGCGACGAGGCTGTTCTTAATCAACCGCACACCCGCATCAAGGTTCTTTTGGGTATCACGCATGCGTTCGCGGGTGGTGAGGGTTAGCTTCTCCCCCATAGGTGCCAGCATGAAGGTAAGCGCACGGGTAGCGCTCTCCATGTCACCCAAGTGCCCTGAGTTAGCACCAGCAATGTTACGCTCTAGTGCGAGAGAGAAATCCTTGCGGCGTTGGATCTCTACCTTGAGTTCGTCTATGCGTGCATCGCGGGCTTCGATTTCAATGGGCGTTTTAGCAGGCATGTTACTGGGCTACTCCACCACCACCAAGGGATTTGAGTTCATCAATGGCTGCTGCGGTGCGCTCGTCTTGTAGTGCTTTGAGTTCAGCTTCCATCTTCGCTATAGTTTGACGGGAACTTAACCCTGCTTCAGAAAGGGCTTCTTGCAGTAGTGGGTTAAGGACAGTACGCTCCGCAGACTCCCCAGTCTCGACATCAGCCACCTTCCTTACGTTAGGATCGAAAGGTTTGACGGCTGCGGTGATACGACTACCTTCTTGGGGGAGTTCCAGCGCCAACAACTTGTTGACTACAGCATGTTCCGTGTGTGCTTGTACCATTTGGTTGAGGAACTGGGCACGACTGAGGGTGATTTCATTGCCCTTCTCGTCAGTGTACACGAACGAACCCATCCTCACACCCTGCGAATCCTCATACGACCGCAGCATGATCTCAGCAGCAGGGGTACTGCCTAGCTCGATGTCCCCAGGGGGAATTAGATTGAGTTCCCCAATGACGGGCACGCTTAGTATGTCAGTAGGCCCAAACAACGCACGTATAGCATCTACGTGGAAGATGGGAGGAGCATCAACACCAGGGGCGAGTTCAATTATCTGTGCTACACCACTACCTTTGCCTTCTGCGCGTCCGCCAAGACCAGGAACAATCCCCCACCATGCATTGTCGGCTGCACGTAGTTGTTCGCGCCCACCTGTAGTAGTGGGGTCGAGGGGGATGACGTTTACCGTCACTCCAGAGCCGAAGATTGGCATGATCTTGTTCAAGGCTCTGTTGGTGATGTTGACACGATCCTTCAACAAGTCTTCGCGCTGCTTAAAGGTAGGGGTATCACCCTTCTTGAGAAGGTTACTCCACTTAACAATGTTGATGTCACGTTCAAGTCTAGCTGACTCTAGTCTGAATCGGGTGGTTTCAGCAACTAGAGGCAAGTCTTTTAACTCTTGACGCTTGATGGTGGTATTCATGTCCGACAAGAACAAGGGGTTGGCAAACTCCGCACCGATAATCAACCTACGCATTTCTCCTGGCTCCATGCCAAGTTCTGGTGCTAGCTGCTCGCCTATCTCGATAGCCTTATCCATTGCAGAGGTGGAAGTAACTGAGCGCATTAGTTCCTCGGAAGCAGTACCATCAAGTATAGATTTGGACTCCTCTAAGGTCAGCTTCTCACGAGAAGAACTACCATCAGGCTGGATGACATTTCTGCCAAAGTTCTCGCGGTGCTTGATACGGGCTGCACTAACATCGGCAGATTCTATACGCTTCTCGCGGCCAAGTAGAATGCGGTTACGCTTAGCAATATCTTCAGCGTTCTTCGCCTGGGCGAGCTTCGTGCGTGTGGCTATGGTTTCCCCAGGGCTCAGCACATCACGAGGTACAGTAACCCCACCAGGGAATGCAGCAGTACCTCCCATCTGTCTACCACCGGCGAGCGTGGTACTACTTGTGGTCAGCTTGTGCAAGCCCTCAATGGTCACCCCCATGAAGTCTTCTAGATCAGGGCGCCGGGATACTAGCTCGATCATGTTGGCTTGCTCAGCCTCGGGCAGCACAGACACTTCCTTGATGAACTTGGACAAGTTCTGCTGTTGTAGCTTCTGTTTGTCTAGTGCTTCCTGTCGCCGTTGCTGTTTAGCCTGTTGGAACACACCAGCTAGCCCACCACCGCCACTTAGTGTAGGGGTAGGGGTGTTACCGATACTCCTCGCCATTAAGCACTCTCCTCAAGTACGCGGTCCATAATTACGCGCATTCTAGCCAACGCGGCGGGGCGGTTAGCGATGTCACGTGCGATGTCTACCCCGTAGGCATAGTAGAACGCCCGAAAGTCCTCGGGTGCTCCGGTAGCGATGTAGTCACGTACCTTGATCCACTTATCGTCATCGATACCATAAACTGCACGAGCTACCCAGCACTTGGCACTCGACGCACCACCGATGTTGCTACCTACTGCACCTTGCGCCTTGCCACCTAGTCTACCTTCTTGGATGGGGATACCGCTCAAGATGGATTCGAACGCACCACTAGCCAACCCTTGCTGGAACTGGCCTGACTGTACCAACTGCGCAAGTGGCCCTGCTAACCCTTCGATGGCTTGGTTGGGCAACCCTAGCCCTTGGGCGATGGCGCTCATCTGTGCTCCAATAGCAGCCGGGGCAACGGCACTACCAAACTGTGCTACACCTTGTAACCCTGCGCCTTCGATGCCGCTAGAGCTACGTGCCAGTGACTCTACTGTATGACTAGATCGAGTGGTGCCACTACGTGCAGCGCCTTCGAAGATGTCAGCCGCAGCAAACTCCTTGGACTGTTCAATGGAGGGACGTAGCAATCCCTCGAACTCGCTCAGCAGATCACCGGTCACACCAGCACCGAACCCTTCGCTGATGCCTCGGTTCAGCCCTTCTAGCGCATTACCAAACGCACCCGACTCTGCAATTTGCCCAGCTTGACCTAGGCCAAGACCAGTTTGGGCACCGAACAAATTACTGTTGAAGATGTTTTCTGCACTGAACTGACCGCCTGCACCGAATGGAGCAGCACCACCCATCAGTCCTTGTAGTAATGGACCTAGTGCTTCCATCAACCCTTCAAACCCTGGCACCACCCGAGGATCACGGGGTTGTTTGGTGCCGCCGAACCCACCAGGATCTAGGAAGTTGCGCCCGGTTCCCCCGACGCCTTCCATAGTTAAAGCTTCATCAAAGTCGCCCATATCCTCTCCTACAGTGGGTCTAGACCGTAGTCTAGCTCCCTGTCTAGCTCGTACCAAACCGCGTCTACGGGTTTACCATTATACCACAAGCCGCCTGGAAGTCGGGCACATTGCCTCATTCCCCCAGAAAGCATGGCCTCACGAGCCATTGTGTTGTCCTCGCGGGTGATTCCTTCTATTCGTTGGACAGACAACAAACGTAGCGCCAGTTCCGCCGCTTTCCGCCTTGCCGTCGGGATACGCATAGCGTCCCGTCCCCATGAAATCCCATACAGTATAGCCCGGGTTCCATTGGGGGCGCGGTAGAAGGCCAACACCCCTTGACCGTTGACATCCAAAATCAAATTGCGGTAGTTGCAAAACACTTGGATGTAAGTAGCCGCTGGGTTCAGCCTCATTTCGTCGTCCCAGAAGTGAGGGAACTTGGCTAGTCGTTCTACTGTACGTGTGTGCCATTCGGTGTCCGATGGGGAGATGATGGTGAGTGCGACATCTGGTTCCTTATTCGTGCCTGAGACTACCAGCGTACGTGAATTCGCACTGGAGATCCTTGAAGGAGAACTTGTCTCCGGTGGTGTTCTTGAGTCTGAACTGGAAGGAGATTCCTGGTCCGATGGAGGCGTCGTTGGTGTAGTAGGTGTTGCTGTGGAGGTGGACGCCAACTCCGACCGTCGCAGCACTTCCATCGCTAACAAGCTGATGCGTTTGGCCATTGATACTAACCTGCAATACGGGAGTCCATTGAGAGGATGAACTGTGTCTTAACGTAGCGGAACGAAGCGTCATCATATCATCTGGGCGGTAGCGTTGTCCTGTTTGGGGATTACGCAACCACATAGCGGGGGTGATAGGAGGGAAGTCGATTTGGCAAGCGATGTTGGTGCCATTATCATCGGAGTCACCTGCGGTCTTGGATGAAATCTTACCTGCTGCGTCACCGTAGGTTATGCTTTGAGTGCCGTCTGCGGATTTGGCGAGATCCCACTGGAGGTACTGTTCGCCAGCATTTTCAATGAGTAGCTTATCCCACTCGCGTGTGCCTGCTCCCGGGGGATCCAAGGCTTGCCCCCAAGTATCCCAAGTAAGCGAGTTCTGTGGAATCCAATCAATGGCAGAGTGGAACGCAGTGCCGAGCGAATGTGGTCCCCATGCTTTTTGTTCACGGATATCGAAGAACCACACTTCATCAGGGGTGGTAGAGCTACCGACAGGGATGTGGAGTTCTACCCTGCTGTTGTCTCTGTCATAGTGTGCGAACCCTCTGTCGATGGCCTTCTTGTTGACACGGGTACGTATGTCACGAGCCACTCCACGGGCAAAGGGTTGCAGTGCTCTCACCCCATCGTAGATGTATGCCGCATCATGACCAAGGAAGAACGCTACACCAGGGCCTAGAGGAATGAAGGAGCGTGGTACTAGAACCCCTACGTTCGTGCCAGGGTTGATAGAATCCACTCTAACCGGTTGGAGGCTTATGCCTGTAGGGGTTAGCACGTAGATCGTACCCCCGTCTTCACCACCTTTGAGTATGACTGCACGACCACCCATGACTAACCCGGCTGCAATGGGGTAAGGGTCTTCGTCCAGATCCACCGTGCCTGATCCTAAGCTAAGCCAATCGCTACCGTCGCCAACAATGCTATGTGACAACCGTGACGTTTGCCGGTTACCATTCTCGTCAATGACATTGAGTGCCCACGCACGAGAGAGGAACGACATGAACAGCTTAGCCCCTCTAGGAGAGGCTGGGTTGCTGTCTTGTGTCATCTCTACGGCACTGTTAGCGGTTAGTGTACCATCCCACAAGTAGGTAGAAGTCCCTTCGTTGCCGAAGATCAGTTGGTTAGCAGGGACATCGCTCACTCTGGGTACCATAGCAAACCGCCATGGCTGGTTCAGGATGACGTTGCCAGTACCACCAGACGGGGTGATGACGACCCAGTTGCCTGTACCTTCGTTGAGAATCTCAACCGCGCCACCAGAAGGTGTGTTGTTGGCGTACCCTGCTACTAAGACACGCTTGTGTGGGTCAAATGCTGCAACAAACAACCCGTTGATGGTGGTAGACCCCTGGACGGTATCGCCCAGCACAGAACCATCTCGCCTAGAACACAACCCTTCGAACAGGTCTACGTTCTGGCATGTGGTAAGAAACGTGGGCGAGATGATCCCGGTATCGTTAGGCGGTGCGAGGGAGTCAGCGTCAGTACTACGCACTACTCCCCCGCTGGCAACACCGGAGAACGAGATGGTCAGTGCTTGTGCGCGGTCGCTCATGGTTACCTACGTCTGATAATCATGTAGTAGACTTCATCCAGCGCGTTCCTGAAGTCAACAACTTCAGGGTGCTCTGTGATGCAAGACTCTAAAGCGTCCTTGACCACGGGCCAGGACATTTGAAGTTGCCTCAACATCAACACGATGATGGGCAGGTTGAAGAGAATCATTCTCCAGCGGATTCGATATCTAGCCATTACTACCTCCTACGGTAAGTCTTTTGGTTTACGCTTCTTGCGCTTGCCGGGTTTAATTATGTGGGCTTCTAACCCAGGGACACCTGGAACATTAGGAACTGCGGGGGTTTTGCTATTACCCCTACGCTTACGCTTCTTCTTGGGTTTGGGCTTATCCTTTGCGGGAGCACCCCCACCCCCGCTCGTGACGAGACTGGTATCGCTGAAGTTGCGTAATTTTCTAGCCATGATTACCTCTTGGAAGCTGGTTTGACGGCGAGGATGACAGACTTAGGCAGAACAACAGCGTGGTAGTACTCATCGTCATTGGGTTTGCTGCTGGTAAAGAGAGAGCAGGGGATTTTAACCCCCACCCTAGTGAACGTCTTTGAGCCATACCAACGCCAGGTGTGTGTCAGTACCGCGGGGGCGATTTTGCTAGGGTCACCGTGGGCTTCCTCAGTGATGTCTACCCAAGTAACGTCTACTAGATCCCCCCGAGTCAACTTCATTTGGTGATCCTGATGATGAGGGGTCGCAGTCTGTTGAACAACTCCTCGGTCATGCGTACGTCCTGCTCACAGTGCTTGATAATATCCTTGATGCATGGCATATCCCCCTCGGCTGCTAGCACCCATTGCCAGGCCGCGCATTCGTGCTTTTGGTTTTTGAGTCGCAAGTCTTTAGCCATTCCGTCAAGTGATGCCCCGCGGAAACGCAGCTTTGTAGCAACCCAGCGTAGATCGACGTGCATTTTGGGCACAAGTGGAAGCATCCCATGATGCATTCGCCTTGCGTTGACGAATGGCATATCAAACAGTTTCCCGTTGACTGTGATGACGACATCCATCTCCTCCCACCACTTGGCCATCTCTTCTAACATCCTCTTCTCGTTGCGGTACCACCGGGTGTAAACCGTGCGGATCTTCTTCTCATCTAGGAACTTGGCGCACATGCACACCAACCGGCCAAACGAGGCTTCCAATTGGGTACATTCAATGTCAAACGCGGCGAATCTTAAACCGTTGAACAACACTTCTAACCTCCTGGGTTGTTTGCAAAGTTCCCATTCGCTTTTCGTAGTAGTTGCTTCATCTCACCAATTGATATCAGCATCTCACGGCTGACTTCAGTGGACTCATCGATGTGCTTGTTGGTGGATGTCATGGCGTTGTTGTACTGGTTGTCGAGCGACTCGGAGTGCTCTTGCCATGACACATTGATGTCCCTGAGGGTGTCTGCGAATAGGGTGTCTCTGCTCTTTTGGTACTTCGTCCAGATATACGCTAAGAGAACAATCACACCTCCCCACGGGGCAGCGGAAATGAGTTGTGTGAGGATGTCGTACTCGGCTGGCATGTCATGCTCCTACTATAGCATATAAGCCCTTATTTGTCAAGGACATACACTAGTAACAAAATGCGTAGAACGAAGCCGCGTGGGTGGTGCCACATGCGACAGGGGTGGCTGAACCTACTAGGTAGCTATCAGCACAGGTCTTGCCAAAGCCAGCACATACCTCTGTGCCGGTGTCGAAGCTAGCGTCTGTGGTACCGAAGTGGACTTCACCGTGGGTGGTGACGCCAGATGCCATGAGCAACTCACCGTCGGTGTCACTGGTGGGTACTGAACATTTCGCCCGCAATGCTTCGGTAGCATCGTTCCACAAGTGGCAGTTGTTCATTTGCAAGTGGCCGGTGTTGTACCCGTCACCCATGAAGTCGATGTTGCCTTCGTCGCCACTGTCAGCAGCTTGGGTGAAGATACGGATAGCAGCGTTGGCTAAGGTACCATGGCCTCGGAGGTCTTCGATCTCAACACCAATCATACGTTGGATGACGGTACCTGCGCCTGGGGAGGCAGTAGGTGATTTGATGTAGATATTACGCGCGGCTGTGATGGTGGTGTTGGTGCCTGTCAACCCTACGAAGTACTCTGCACCTGTCATGTTGGCGATGGTAATGGTGCCAGCCTTGGTGGTTTGCACGAAGTTGCTTTGCGCGATGAGGTTGGTGAGGGTGTGGCCGGTGCCGGTAGATTCGTCAATGGCCTCGTAGTACGCACCAATTACACTGGTGACTGTGGTGCCATTACCACTAGGGTCAAACAGTGAGGAGATCCACAGGTTACGCGCGACGAGGGAGGAGGACGTACTGTTGATCTTGATATCAGCAAGGAAGCGAGCGTTGACAGCCGTCGTCCCCCCTGCGGAGGTGGTGAGGTTCTCTACCATGGTCAAGTTGCCGTAGGTGCTGCCGTACACGCTCTCATCGTTGCCGTTTGCGTTGAAGATGCGACCACTGTTGGCCATCTGCAAGTTACCAGCACTGTTGATCGTCACCTGCGCCGTTCCATTGTCTTGGAACTCTACCATGTTTCCGGTGGAGCGAGCGGTGGCGTTGTTGAGCGCCCATGATGTGGCAGTGTTGGCTTGCTCACTGGTTAGTACGCCGTCACGGATGGTAACGTTAGATGCCGACAACGCAACACATGAGTTGCTAACACATATCTCCCCGCCGAGATCAGGGAACGTCCAGTTGCGGGCAGCAGTGAGCGTGACGGTTTGTTGTAACAGCCCCACGAACCCGTTGTTGCGAAACCCTATACCACTACTAGCGTGGAGTTGTTGAGAGACCACGAATGCGTTTGCAGAATCATCCCAACGGAAGGTGGGGTCTGAGGAAGAACGGTCGAAGGTAAGGACAATATCCTCGTCAGCACCATCACCGATCTTGATGTTGTCAGCTACGAGGTGGATGTCATCGCTATTGCCAGCGCATACGCCACTACACAGTGTGCTCAGCACCAAGTTCCCGTCGTCACTGTTGATGTTGAGGGTGTCCCCGGTGTCCCCACCCATGTTAAGTGTGCAAGACGTGCCAGCACAGTCCATGGTCAAGGTTAAACTATTGCTTGCCTCTGCGGTGACGATGTTGCTGCCGGTAGTGAACAACTCGGGAGAGGTTTTGAACGTTCCCCCAGACGGCGTGCCATCAGTGTTGATGAACACAATGTCACCAGCGGTGGCTCCCTGGTCATCAATAGGCGCGGTGCAGATCACATTACCGTCACTGTCAAACCCTTGGACTACGTTGAACTCACTGGACCCTGCGTCTACGTAGCAATCTGTACCTAATGTGGCACTGATGTTACCTACGTAGTGTTCCACACCGGTGTCAAACACGTTGTCGCAGTCTAAGTCCTCGAAGATACGCACTTCGCCACCAACCGCTCCGTCATCGTAGGAGTAGCATACCTGCGGGAACGCAGGCCAGTGATGGATGTCGCCAGTGACAACTTGCTGTGCGTATACTGGGGTAACCAGCAACACCAAGGCCAATGCTAGTGCTAGTTTCATACCCCGCCCCAGCGGAACATGATGTTCCATGAGAAAATACTACCATCGTACACTGCTACATGCAATGCGTCACCCTTGCCACTACCTCGCCTGTCTTCCCAGAAGAAGGGTTGTCCTTTAAGGAAGAAGGATTCTGGATCACCAATGGTGCCTATCAACCCCCGGCGAGCTATGTTTACACCGGGGACAGTGCTCAACGCAAGGATGTCTGCTTGGATGGTGATGATTTGTGCGTTGATAACATCTATTTGTGCTTGCAACGTATCTATCTCGTCTTGGGTAACAATCCCTTCTACATTTGTAGCCTGAAGTGACAATATCTGCGCGGACTTGTACAACTCGTCCAAGCTGTGTTGTAACACTTCGCGTGCTGACTCGTACGACCCCTTTAAGGGTGGCGCGAACGGCGGTACTGCTGCTTCGGGGATAGCCATTAGTTGAAGATGAACTCCTGGCAGGTGAGTACTCGTGTGGCAGTCCAGATGGAGGAAATTGTGGGAGTACCAGAGATCACATGCTTGACGCGCACATCGTACTTAGTAGACGTGGCGTTGGATGCACCGGTGTCTAACCACTGTAACGTGACAGGGATGATGTGTTCGCCACTAGCTGCTGCGTTGATGAGCCTAATCTTGGTCGCCGCTTCAAATATCTGCACACTGTCGCGCCTGATCTCGAAGGTAATGTGGGCATCGTCGGTGTCCGCAGCCCCATTATAATGGTATGCGCCTGTCCAAGTAACCAGCACATCCCCAGCGGCGGCTGCGGTGGTGAAGGTGATGGTTTCATCTAGTGCTTGGTAGGCTGTGGAGAGCACCAGTGCTACATTGCTTGACGCCTGGTACACCCCTACAATTGACTTAGAAGGTAACGCGGTGATTGCACTACCGTTGATGTCTAAGTCAGCGAACTTGCCTGTCTCAGCTACCATAGAGTAGTCGTTTGCACCACCACGACCAGTACCGAGTGTCAACGTCTTACCGGAATCATTGAAGATAGCCATGTCAGTGGCTTTGTCGGTCTCTAAGAACACAAGGTCATTAGCACCTGGGGTGTTGGTGGCGCCACTCAGCCCACCTTGCAACCCCGGGATCATCATGCCTGCGTCAGCATCAGGTGCGTCGTCGGTTTCGTTGTCAATGAAGATCCCCGCGTTCAGCATCCTCTCCTTCATGGCGGCTTTGATCTCACGAATACGATCATCACCTTCACGGGGATCATCTGCACCGTCGGGGGTGTCAATTCGAAATACACTACTGTTAGCCACTACAAACCTCCAATCGTGAAGTGTCGGCGTCCACCAGCGGCACCAGACTCCTCGACGGGGGATCTACGCTCTGCGATGAACGCCATGAACAATTGCTCGTACTCTGCTGCTTTCTCAGGCCAGTCGATTACTTGTGCGGCTTCGGATACTGCGGCTAGCCAGATTGCTTTGTGCCAAGCACCGGGGATGTTGGGGTCTACACCATTAGAGAGTAGTAGGTCAGGATAATTGTAGCTGCGCTCTCGGATAGCGATAGTATCACTGCCATCTGAGGCAGGACGAGGGTGGTAGAAGTATCCCACCTGCTGCAACGAACCACCTGGTGACCAGATGCGTGGGGTGCCGGTGTCATCAGGGTTACGGGCGTTCATGTAGCGAATAGCTTTACGCGCAAGGGGCCTGTCATTGGTGAGATCGTAGATATTATCCACGTACACCACGCTACCAAAAGACGCTCCTTGAACTGCAACGGAGAAGTTATTTGCTGTAGGACCAATAGTACTATCGAAGTCCGAGTACAACTCGAAGAACCGCAATGCACGGAACTGCGGCCGTCTCATCCCGGGAGCTTGGACTACTCCCTGAAATGTACACAGCCGTGCGTATGCAGAGTTGATGCGTTGGGTGTACCACGCATCGTTCATGAGCCCGGTGTTGCGCCCGCCAAGTGCTTGCTTGACGAGCGCGAGGAGTTCAGCAGTAGTTAGATCGCCTGGGTTAGCCATAGGGCTGTTCGCTCCTTATGGGTCGGGGTAGTCTTGCTCCGTAGGGAACTCGAAATGAGCACGCAACTCGTCGGCATCAGCGTCGTCGATGTCATTAACGAACCTCAATCGTTCGTTGTAGTCACGTACCATGTCGCTCTCACGGTGGTACATGCCGGTGACATCATCGAGGAACCACCGGTTACGGGTCCATACCCCCACGCCACCATTTTGGGCTGGGTGCTTTTGGGCCATTATGCCAAGAACCGCCAGGCAAGAACAACCGTACCCGCGATGTCACAAGTGAGATCAGGGGTGGTGTCGTCAGACCAAGTGGCAGCCACGTTGAAGTGAACGGTATGCGCATCGCCTGTCTCTATGATGAGCGGGCGGTTAATCACACTAGGCGAAAGCGTCTTCACCGTGGCAGTACCGTTACTATCAGCGGCAGTCTGCGCGGTGATGATGTTCTCGAAGGTGGCAGTAGCGAGGGTGGCAACACCACCGGTACCAATTACTGTGCCTAGCCCCGTCTCGGGTTGATCTGCTTGCAACTGCGCAGACCCAGCGGTAATACCCATCGTCATGTAGGCGTAATCGATCACGCATACACCAGCGGGAAGGGTGTACAGCAAGTACCCGTCGCAAATCGCTGCGTTATCAGCAAGAGTCAGCGAGTTAAGTTGACTCACCGTCAGCGTGGTGACATGGTTGAACCCATCACCTTGCTCAACAGCGGTGACACCGGTGTTGACGGTGCCGTTGTTGTCAGTGTTCAGCAACGTAGGTGCGGCTGTCCAGCTAATACCGGAAGTAGCACCAGCGTCCGCTTGCAACACTTGGTTGTCGGCAGGGACGGTAACAGCGAGTCCACCACGGGTAACACCATCACCTACGATGATGGTTCCCTTGGGGATGATGTCGTTATACAAGGCCATTTTGGTTCTCCTTTACCTTATGAATACTGCGAAACGTACACGAGCAGCGGGGCCGTCGTGGGTGTATGAAATGTCTTTTACCCTGGTATGGACAGGAATGATAGCTTGTGATCTCAAGTCTACTTGTGCATCGAACAACTCCACTCCACCAGAGGAGACGGTGCAAATATGCGGGTCTGATTGGCTCGTGTTGGAGATGAGTATAGTAGTCACATAAGCATCACCGTCAAACGGCCAATCAGCCTGTGTGTTGGCCGTGTTGGCTGAAGTCAGCACATTCCGTTTGAATCCCCAGGCCATTACATGAACGCCTTATCTATGCTCTCAGGGAAAGCCCTGGGAGGGGTGTTAGAGAAGAACACTACGACAGTGCTGTTACCTGTGTTGATGGCTACTCGAAGGTTGTGGATACTGGTAAATATGGGCTGGTTGAAGTTGTCTGTCACTTGCACACGGGTGTCCCAGATTTCAAATTCATCGGTTGACATGATGATGTGCGAGATAGCTTCGGTGTTGCCATCATTGGACAAGCTGATGCTGGTTATGTCCAACGGCCCGTCGAATGGGTACGCCGAGGATGGTTCCACCCCGTTGGTACTCATGAACCCTTTGCCTACAGACCAAGCCACAGCTACCTCAAGAACACGGTGATGCGCAGGTCCGCATGACCGGTGGCTACTTCTACGTCTGTCAATGTGGTGAACACCGGGATGCGTATGGACCCATTCGCTGCTACCTGGGCATCCCAGATTTGCACCCCTTCGGACTCAAGGATCAACGCTCGTGCGGTGCCGGTAGTATTGGACACGATGATCTCTCGTACTGCGATCCCACTGGGATAGTCAACTAAAGTGGAAGAGTTTGACGTATCCCGAGTGGTGATGAACCCTTTGCCTGTTACCCAAGCCATTATTTACTCCTCTTCTTACGTCGTAACCCTGCGCGTTTACGTTCTTCTAACCCACTGGTGTTGGTTTTGCCAATGGCCTTGTTGGGGGAAACCTTCTTGGTGGCCTTCAGGATCTTCTTTACAGTTTTACCTAGAACACCGGAACTGGTTTTAATCTCGGTACCCTTCCTGGTGCTGCGAACAGATACCTTACCGGTGGCGGGATCTTTGGTCTTCATGTCGCCACGGCGTACATGCTCTTGAAGGTCTAGGGATTCCAAATCCTGGGACACCGTACGCTTTTTACGCTTCTTTTTGCGTGCCATTACCCTAGCTCCTTCGGTGGGGCCAGCCCTTGAGCACGTTTGACCATTCGCAACACGTGCTTCTCAGCGTCAGCTACTTCTTGTGGGGTAGCTGCTCCGTGGGCTAACCTTCGTTGTGCGAGGATGAGTTCAACCCGGGCCTCGTCCAACAGCAAATCATCTACTGACGTGGCAGTCCCCAAAGACTCCTTAGTCTTCGGGGATACTACGCGGATCTCTGTGGTGCGTGGTGCGGTGCTATCCTTACGCCGCTCGCGCTTGCGTTTGGTAGGCATAGGCTAATCGCTGGCGTCGTCAGTAAAAACGTGGCCTCGCGCGTAGGCGGTGATGGTAATACAAGTACCTGTAGCGGCATCACCACTGTCTGCGGTGATGGCTACATTGAGAAGCGCGTCTTTGGCTACGTTGCGCTGGGCTTCAACAAGGGTGTGGTCGATCGCAGCAACCGTCAAGTTGACGGCGGCCACCAGGTCTGTGCCCGCGTTCTGCACAACCAGGGAGGGGTCGGATGTAACCGCTTCGAGAGCGCTGCTGATCTTCATGATCCGCATGTCGAAGGGGGCTACGATCTCGAATTCAGGGGACTCACTGTTGGCAATGTTGTCTACGCACACTGTAAAGCACACGTACCCGCCTTGCAACGGCCCCGAGAATGAGCCTCGTCCGTC
>SDBT01009548.1_pt1 | contig 15717 bp, 12 predicted proteins | sample 2277101 | NCBI WGS metagenome assembly SDBT01 (sample SAMN10404973, study PRJNA504765) | marine sediment metagenome | isolation source: marine sediment core GS10_PC15, 103 cmbsf | place: Arctic Ocean: Southern Knipovich Ridge | collected 2010 | reverse complement strand
GTAATGATATTGGCGCAAAAATCGAAGAACTCGTGGCTGACTTCATCATAGTTGGCCATGTCGAGGGCCTTGGCTACGAAGGCACCATCACGACCCCACACATAAGAATAGGTATCCTCCAAGGTCTCAGTAATGTCCGAGTCAGTACTGGCGATGATAGCACCGCGGTTATCAATCTGCACGCGCATAGTGAGCAAGCTGCGTCGGTACAAGTCAAATATAGAGGTCGGCAGGTCGGCAAAGTCCAGCGATTGCTTATTTACCCAAGCTCGCCAGTAGTCACGGGTGCGTATGATGAATGACTCAGGTCCACGTTCCCGGACCAGGTCATTGAGTTCCTCGACTCCGTGGAAGTGAGTACTTGCCGCCAGCCAGTGATAAATGGTTGAATTTCCCCTGGCGGGTACAGCGGCATCATATAGCCCGATGACGCCCTCAGCGAATCCAAACGTAAGAGGCACCTTCCCCAATTCGCCATCTTCGGCATCGCGCCAGGCACTTTGCTTATCTTTTGGTTTTGTGCTTCCGGTTGTCCAGTCGTCAAGGCCAATCCTTCCATTTACCTGGCCACTTACCAGGAAATAACGTCGCTCTTTGTACATCACCAACGCTCTCAGTCCTGGGTGGTAGTAGATAGTATCGCCGATTTCCCTACCTAGAATCCGAACCTCATAATGGAAGAATAGGCGTACGTCGCGGGCGTGGTCTCGGTGATTGGTTATATCAACCCGCCTGAAGAAGATGTCCCGGTGAAAGTCCACGAGGTCAGAGAAGGTGAGGGTAAGCCCTACGGCAGGATTAGTAGCAGTAACATGGGTGACCAGACTCTCGTCTTCATAGGCCATCTCCTTCTGCCACTCGGGGCTGTCAATCCATCCGAAGATTCCATCAACCCAGATACCAGTGCGTGATACACAACCTTCGGTATGGTTCTCCTTGCCGACATAGGGATAGTAGATATCCCGGATGTTATAATCCGTATCGAAATTAATCAGTAGGCTGCCATTACCTATCGGTAAGTCTCTAGGCATATTAGTTGTTAGATTACTCTCCTCTCTCGGTATAATACGCTATTATAGACCTCTAGGGTTTGATGATATGCCCGGTCCCATGAGAGTATCTCTGCAGTCTCACGGGCACACTCACCCGTGACCTTTCTGAGCCCGGCCGACTTAATACAGTATTATAGACCTCCAGAGTTTTCTGAGCTACCCGGTCCCATGAAAGTTTTTCTGCAGTCTCACGGGCACGTTCACCGATGGCCTTTCTAAGCTCGGCATTTAAAAGCAGTAGCTTGATTTTTGATGCCAGGTCGTTTATGTCGCCAGGGTCTGTCATTAGAAGACCATTTACCCCATCGATTATGACGTCAGCCGCCCCGGCAACCCGGCTGGTGATTACCGGCAAGCCGCTGGCCATGGCCTCGATGATGACCAGACCAAAGGGCTCATATATGGTAGGAAAAACGAATATGTCGCTAGCAGCATAGTATTCCCAAAGATTACTGCTATGAGGAACAAAGGTTACCCTTTCCCTTACCTGCTTTATCTCCGCAAACTGACCATAATATTTCTCGTCACCGCTACCAACGATCAGAAGTTTGACATCTGGTCTCGGAACCAGAGAAAGGGCCTCTATGATATAGCGCAGCCCTTTTCTCTCCCAGTAACTCCCGGCAAACATGAGAGTAAAATCACCACTGGATATACCATGCCTTTGTCTGACGCTATCTCTACACGGTATCCGATTAGCGGGGTTAAACTTCTGTAAGTCCACACCGTTTGGGATTACGATAATACTTTCGGCGGCATCGCCGTAGTGGTGAACGAACTCCCTTTTCATGGACTGTGAAACTACGATGCGCGCTTTGGAGCTATTGCGGCCAAATGCTAACCCCTCAACAAAGGCCTGTAACCTGCGATATGTCCTATGGTCAAGGGCTTTCAGTTTTTGCGATAGACTCTTATGCGGTATCTCGATTATGTTAGCTTTTTCGAGACGAAGCCCCTCCCTCTCACAGAAATGAGAGGTGATAACATCAGTAGGAAAGACATAATCTGTTGAATGGATAATATCAAAGTCCCTTTTCCTGAGGAGCGAAAAAACGGCAAGGATAATGGTGCTGAATACCAGGAAGGTAATGCCTCTTAATATCTTGGGACGTGTAACTACTGGCACTTTATAGTACCTGATTTTGGATAGGTCAATCCCCTCGATACTGTGACAGAAAACTGAGACCTGATGGTCTTGGCAAAATCGTTCGGTCAGGGCAGCCATGACTTTTGCTGGGCCTGCTTGATAATTAACACTAGGCGTAATGAAAGCGATTCTCAAAGATACCTCCAGAAGGTGCCTTTGACGCAGGGGCTTTAGTGTACAGTTACAGTCCTTTTGCGGTAAGGTACCACGTTTTGGTTCAAAGAGCTAGTGCCAACTCCGCCATCGGGGCCTCCACTGCCATGGAACTTGTCCTTTAGAACCATAAGTATTATACCACAGCGGGTATGGTATCCCCAAAGAGATAGAGATAAGACCAGAAGAGAGGGGTACGGTCAATATCGACATAGCTATAGGGATACGCTAACGCTTGTGGAAAGTCCGGGATGCTGGTGATGACATAGAGTATGAAGGCTGGTATGCATCCTAAAATAGTCTCCGAGAGGTTAGGACACGCTAGTATTGGGGTTACTTTAGATACTTATAGTCGGGTTTTGCCAAAAAGAAAAACCACCCCGATTTTAGGGTGGTTTTATCTAGCTTTGGATTAGCTACGAATTGCTAGTTTTTGGTAGGCCGGACGCCTCTATTGCGAACCCCGAAATAGAGAGCTTTTTCGAGCTTTCACTAATACCTGTTTCCCCTATTGGGAGGTGGGGCTGTGGAACTTCTTAATCACCAATTAGCCACTCTATATTCTCCCCTCTCACCGAGTCTTAGCAAAGTCTCAATAATTTTTTACCCGAAATACCGTTCAACTCAAACGTTCAATTGACCGGAAATGAACGCTTGAACGTTAATATCCGAAGCCAAAGTAAAATAAAAAATCATTAAAAGGGGGAGTTAAAAATGGAGAGGAATAGACAATATGGTGGTCCGCAGGTGGACCTGAGCGAATTCCTACCGAAAGCCGTTATCTACTGGGTTCTCGGGAGAGTATTCGGTTTAAAAGGGAATGCAAGTACTGCTTGCGCCGTCCTGGGACCTATCGGAGGTTTGGTCCGTGGACTTTTTATAGTAGCGCTTATGACGCAGTTTATGCTGGTACCGATAAGGTATTTGGCAATCAAAAGCTTTGGGGCACTTTACAAGTTACCCAATAATATCATAATGCCAACCATTCTTGTCTTTTGTATCGTCGGCTCCTACGCTTTAAGGTTCAGCATGTTTGATGTTGGTATCATGCTGGTCTTCGGTTTATTGGGTTGCTTTATGGGACGCAATGAAATACCTTTAGTGCCACTTATTTTAGCCATAATATTGGGAATGTTGATTGAAAGGCAACTGTGGACGGGTTTAATGAAAACAGGGGGGAGTGTGCTACCCTTCTTCACTGGGCCAATATCAATTGTGGTGATTACGGCAATCCTCCTCTTCTTCTGGCCAAAGGTCGAAACTCTCATAAGCAGGATAAGGGGGGAAGGGCAAAAATTAGTCGTTGGCAAAAGTATGTAAAAGGCTCTGCACGTAACAGTTCATGCTTCCTCATCGGTAACACTTTGGCTGAATGTTTAGTGAAAGTAGGAGTTCGCATCCAACTTGGTAGAGCAAGTTGGACGAAAGACAGAACTTTTAGTCTTGCTTTTAGTGTACCATAACCTGACGGTTCGAGTTCCCCTTGGTGGAGCTGGGGTATCAATAGGTAGAACTTTTTCCACTTCGTTTGCTATTGTATAGTAAGCAAAGGTTCGAGTCCAGTAACGTGGGCATAGATAAAAGAGGAGAGAGTATTTGGGCTGACTGTGCACAAAATATTTAACAAAATGGATGTGAGCAGGCTATTGCCGATTACCAAGGAATCGTAGACCTTTTAGATTGGATAGATACGGACCAGACTACCACCTAGTGCTTGCCTCACAACCAGAATAGTTGTGATTACCCCACAAGCCCCACGCTGTGAAACGGGGCTTGCCTCAATAACTGAACAAGGTTACGTTTAGTTGCGTGGTTGAACAAAAGTCATTATCTTCAGTCGAGGTCATAAAAGTTTGTTTTGTTACCTCATTACACAATTTGACGGAGTGTGCAATTTAGAGTTCTTTTTGCGTGAGCTTCATTGAGCTCTCATTGTGTCCACGGTCCTATGCTATAATTAGAACAGACAATGAACCAGACTGAATTGAAGCGCCACGTCAAGATAGTGTGCACCTTGGGTCCGGCCAGCAGTTCTTCCAGGGTCGTTGAGAGGATGCTAAAAGGTGGTATGGACGTCGCCCGGTTTAATCTGGCCCATGGCACCCTTGATGAACACAGCCGGCTCATTTCTGATGTTCGTTTGCTCAGCCGAAAGCTCAAACACTCCACAGGTATTCTCATCGACCTCCCCGGACTGAAACGTCGTATTGGGGATGTCAAGGCAGTCTTCAGCGAGCATCTGGAGTTTGCCATCTCCAACAACGCCGATTTCATAGCCCTCTCCTTCATATCCTCGGCACGACAGTTGGAAGAGGTGAAGGAACTGCTTAAAAGAATGAAGACCGACATACCTGTCATCGTTAAAATAGAGCAGGCGCAGGCTCTAAAGGAAAGCAGCGCTCTTCTTGAAATTTGCGAAGGTATAATGGTAGCTAGGGGAGACCTGGCACACGAGATAAGCATCGAGAAGGTGCCCTTGGCCCAGAAAGAACTCATAAAGGAGGCTAATCGCTGTGGAAAGCCGGTGATAACGGCCACTGAGATGCTTGAGTCAATGGTCCGATCAGCTACTCCTACTAGGGCAGAAGCAACAGATGTAGCCAATGCCGTCCTCGACGGTAGTGATGCCCTAATGCTCTCTGAGGAAACGGCTATTGGAAGCTACCCCGTCGAAGCTACTGAGATGATGGCGAAAATAGCGTTAGTGGCTGAGGCTTCACTTCCTTATGAACAAATACTCCGTGAAGGGTGGGAGGATATTCTGCCTGAGGTCAATGATGCCACTGCGAGAGCAGCTTGCCAGATTGCCCACCAAGTGCAAGCCAGAGCTATCGTTGCGTTTACTACCGGTGGGACCACAGCCTTACGCGTATCGAGATATAGACCCCGCCAGCCAATTCTAGCCGTGACCCCCTCCGAGACAGTCGTGAGACGTCTTTCCTTGTCTTGGGGAGTCATTGCTGTTGGGAAGCCTGTCCCGCCAAACCTGGAAGAAGCCCTCGTGCTGGCAAGAGAAGTTGCGCTGGAGGCACATGTCGCTAAACCAGGCGACTTAGTAATCGTCACTGCTGGAATTCCATTGGCTGTTCCGGGAAGCACCAACTTGGTCAAGGTACACCTTATATGACCAATGCCCAGTTTGCTCTTGTCTTTGAAATACCGCCATTTTTGTCCTTATACAGATAAATAATGTACTGGACAATCGCATGTTTTGTTCCGGAGTGCACATTCTAGCGTCTTGTTGTTGGACAAGAGCTAAGGTATCGATAGGCACTCGGTCTAGCTTACTCCTTAGTCTCGAGGTAAATAATGAGCACTGATTTGAGGTCTAGGGGAAGTAGCTCCTCATTTACGAGTATTAGGTAGGTATTTGAAAACTGTTTTTAACTCTTTTGGGTACAGGTACCCTATCACCGGGATTGAAGCAGCCTTCAAAGAGGAGTCGTAGTTTTTGAAGGAGCTTTGCCCCCTCAAAATTCCCTCGATAAATAACCACTTGACAATTTTGCTTACAAGATGATAAAATTTCAACCCCTGGTTATTTAAAGATGATGAAAGAGCCTAAATGCTTAAAATTGCATATTTGCGGTAATAGTTTTACCATACTAGAAGGGAGGGTAAAGTCTTTTGCACGAACAAATTGATAAAAGACACAGAATAATGACCACCCGTGAGGTTGCTAAATACCTGCGCGTCTCCCGGGCAACCGTTTACCGTTTAGTTAAACAGGGGAAAATACCGGTAAGCAGGATTAGTAAGCACCTGCGCTTTAGAAAAGACATCATCGACCGCTGGTTGTCTGAGAAAGAAGCAGGGAACTTCCATGCTAAAGAGAATGATTAAGATTTCTGGATGCAGATGAGGCCATGTTCGACGAGGAACAACAATTTATAACCCTTAAAGCCAAAATACTTAAGGATAGAGGCCTAGACTGCACGCAGTATAAGACAAACTACCTCAAGCGCAGAATAGCCGTAAGAATGAGAGCGCATGGAGTAGAGTCTTATAGAGAATATAAGAAGATTCTGGTGGTTGATGACAAGGAGGACAGCAGAATTCTGGTAGGGAAGGTATTGAGACTTCGCGGTTATGAGGTTATCCGCAGCTCTGAAAGCTTGACTCATAGGTAAAAGGAGGGAAAGACACATGAAAAGTCGCAAAGTATCCTTTATTGTTAAACCCTTCATCATTGTCATTACTGTGATTCTTGTGTTCAGTGTGGTTCCGGCTTGCCAAAAGGAGGTAAAACCTACGGGGACAATTACTCTCTACACCTCAGTTCCCACAGCCATTATCGAGGAATTAAAACAGGAATTTGAGGCTGAAAACCCGGGCATGTATCTAGAAATATTCCGCAAGGGTACCAGTGCAGTAGTTGAGAAGATTGATGAGGAAATCGCTGCCGGTCAGGTTCAAGCTGACGTCATCTGGGTAGCTAATTTCACCGTAGGTGAGGACCTGAAGGAAAAAGGAGTCCTGCTACCCTACACACCACCTGAATCTACGGAAATTCCAGATATTCTAAAGGACGAGACTGGCTATTACTACGCTGGCAGGCTCCTGATCATGGTTGTAGCCTATAATACTGATACTGCAACCACAATACCTACTGGCTATAAAGACCTGCTTAATGAAAGGCATCACGGCCGGATAGGCCACGATACCGCGGAAACCTCTGGCTCCATTCTCTATTTTGTGGGCACGTTGCTCCAGGACGCTGATTTCGGTGAGGAGTTTTTCATAGCATTGGCGGATAACTCACCCCAGATTCAGACCAGCACCAAAACGACACAGAGGATAGCCGATGGCGAACTTGATATGGGAATTACCATAGACTACACTGTGCGCAAGCTTTTGATGGAGAATCCGAGTGCTCCCATAGATTATATCTATCCTGAGGCTGGGGTAGTTATGGTACCTAGTCCCATAGCTATTTTCAAGGATAGCCAGAACATTGAAGTGGCAAAGGTATTCGAACGATATATCTTATCTAAGAAGGGGCAAACCGTACTACGTGATTTAGGGGGATTTGTGCCGGTCAGGCTTGATGTTACTCCGCCAGAGAGGATAACCAGCATTACCCAGCTAAAGGTTATTCCCTCGGACAAGGATTGGATAACGGAGCATAAAGATGAGATAGTGTCCAAGTTCATTGACATCTTTGGACAGCGGAAAGACTAACAGGAATTAAAAGGATAATCAAAAAAAGCGTAAGGCGGTAACATTAAATTCTTCGGGGAGATAATAAGATGTGTAGACTAATTGCTATTATCTCGGCAATAGTTTTGACCCTTGCCCTGATTCTTCTGGGAACAGGGTGCGCGTCACCAGCGGTGACCACACTGACTAAGGAGGTAACCGTCGGAACCAAAAACTTCACGGAGCAGCGCATTATCGGTCAGATGATGAAGCAGCTATTGGAAGCTCGTGGCTTCAAGGTTAATTTAGTACGAGAACTCTCCACTATGGCTCTTAGGCAAGGGATGGAAGCTGGCGAAATCGATATTTGTGCTGACTATACCGGAACGGCCTGGATGGTCCACCTCGGCTACGAGTATAAACCAGGAGTTGATAACAACCAGCTTTACCAGCTTGTAAAGGAAGAGGAAGAGGGCAAAGGTTTCGTCTGGCTAAATCCAATTTGGAACAACAACACCTATGCTTTAGCTTCATGGGCTAAATTCGCTGAAGAACATGATCTAGAGACCCTCTCCGATTTGGCGGCGTTTTATCAGGAAAAGGAAGGGAGGCTCAGAACTTTTGTCGACTTTGAATTCTCCGCACGCCCTGATGGCCTACCTGCTTTGGAGGAGTTCTACGGCTTTAAAATTGATGAGGTCTCCCTCATGACTGGAGCGCCGGGAGCTTCACTGACAGGTTTGGAAAATCGTCAGTGCGAAGTAGCACTGGTCTTTGGTACCGATCCCATCATTGCTAAACATGGCTGGCATGTGTATCTAGATAACCAGGCCTTCTTCCCACCGTATGACTTGACCCCATATGTCAGAGCAGAAGTCCTTGATAAGTATCCCGAGATTGCGAATATTCTTAATGAGCTGGTGGCTACCTTCCCCGGTGGCGGCGAGCTTGCTACGGCTAAGATAGTGGCCGAAGGCCAAAAAGTCTGGCAGGCACTTAACGCTAAGGTAGACATCAATAAGATGGAACCGGGTGAAGTTGCCCGTGAGTACCTGGTTAAAAATGGCTTAATAAAAGGGTGAGGAGAATCTCCCAGATTCAGGGGGCTGGCCAAGAGATTTGGAAAGGTAATTACATAAAGGCGCACCTAGAGCTTGTGCGCCAGTGGTTAGCCAGCACAGAATAAATTCATAGCAGAAAACAAATGCTGGAAAGAGGATAGCAGCAGTGCGGTTTAATAGGCTTTCCTACCAGATACTTCTGGTCTTTGTCCTCGTTATTATCGTGAGCCTGGGGGTATCTGGCTGGTTTATGATACGGTTCAGCGAGAATATCGTCACCCGGAAGATTTCCGAGGGGGACCAGAATTTCGCTGGTCGTATAGCTCAAGAAATAGAAGCAGAGATGGTAAGTGTCAAACCAACCTTGACGCTACTTGCTGAGACGCCAGGGCTACGCCTCATGGAGGTGACAAAGGTAAAAAGTGAGATTGACCGCGTCCAAAGAGGCTTCCCAGAGATAACCATCATCTATGTAGCTGATATGCAAGGTGAGCAGATTTCCCGAACTGGTACAGGAAAACTGGAGAATGTGTCTAGTATATGGAGCTTTCAAGTAGCTAGGGGAGGAGAGAGGCTTTTTTCTGATATCTACCTTGAGCCGATAACCTTAGAACCGATGCAGACCATTACCTTACCCATTATGGATAGCGGAACGGTGGTCGGTGTCCTTTCCGCAGACGTCAGCTTCAGGAAGATAATGCTTTCGTTCATGGGCATTGATGTCGGGGAAAATGGTTATGTGGTCGTGGTCGCCGATAACGGCAGGGTGGTTGCTCATACTCATATAGAGCAGGTTCCGGAGCTTGACCTGAGCAGGTTAGCTGTTGTTGAAGCGGTTCTAGCTGGTGAAGAGGGGACAATGAAAGGTTACACAGACGAGTTAGGCCGTCAGGTGTTTGGGTCATATGTGCCCATTAAGGAACTGGGATGGGGAGTACTAATCCAGAGGCCTGTAGCAGATATATACGTTGAGGTTGAGCAACTGAGGACTACGATTATATGGGTGACGATTGCTGCTGTCTTTCTAGTTCTGCCAGTGGGCTGGCTGATGTCAAGACAGATTGCGAAGCCTATTAGTCAACTTGCCAGCGCTTCAGAAAGAGTTGCTCGAGGCGACCTATCAACATCGGTTGACGTCAAATCCTCTAACGAGATCGGGGTGCTTGCCCATTCCTTTAATCGGATGATAGTGTCACTAAGAGAGTCAAAGGATGAGTTACAGCAGTGGGGCGAAGAGCTAGAAAAGAAGGTACACGAGAGAACAGCCGAGTTAGAACAGAGGGGCCAAGAGCTGGCTGATACCAATGTTCGTCTGGAAGAAATGAGCCGTCATAAATCGCAATTCCTGGCTAACATGAGCCACGAGCTGAGGACCCCGTTAAACTCTATTATCGGTTACACCAAGTTGATACTGGATGGGGTGGAGGGTGACATTAATGAAGAACAGCAGAAGGACCTGCACATTGTCTATACCAATAGTGAGCACCTGTTAGAGCTAATAAACGGCCTGCTGGACCTGTCCAGGATAGAAACTGGCAAGACAGTGCTCAGCTACGAAGAATTCACTATCTCTGACCTCCTGCCCGAAGCGATTTCCATTGTAGAACAATTAGCCAGAGAGAAGGAATTAACTCTAACCCACTCTGTTGCCCCTGAGATTGACCAACTAAATGCTGACAGGGCTAAGATAAAGCAAGTACTGATAAACATTCTCGGCAATGCCATCAAATTTACCAATAAGGGCAGCGTCAAGCTTAATGTGGCTGAGAATGATAACGATTTTATCTTCTCAGTAACTGATACGGGCATCGGAATGAAAAAAGAGGATTTAGAGGCAATCTTTGATAGTTTCAAGCAGGTCGGGCCGGCCCAAATAGCCGGTTATGAGGGCACTGGCCTGGGGCTTGCCATTAGCAAGCAGTTTGTAGAGATGCATGGCGGCAGAATATGGGCCGAAAGTGAGCCTGGTAAGGGCAGCACCTTTACCTTTACCCTGCCCAAGAAAAAGGTAACTAGCCCTTAAGGCTATTCTATAATTGGAGGTAGGATGAATGGAACAAGAAGGCGCTGGTAAGAAGATTCTGGCGGTTGATGACAAGGAAGACAACAGAGTTCTGGTAAGGAAGGTATTGAGTCTTCGTGGCTATGAGGTTATCGAAGCCGCGACTGGTGAGGAAGCCATTACTATGGCACAAACTGAGCTTCCTGCCCTGATTCTAATGGATATTCGAATGCCAGGTGGGATTGATGGGCTTGAGGCTACCCGGCGTATCAAAGCGCTGCCCCAGCTAGCTCATATCCCTATCCTAGCCATGACTGCTAGTGTGAGGCCTGAGGACATGCAAAAGGCGCTGAGTGAAGGTTGTAACGGCTTCATCCGCAAACCGATAGACATAGACGAATTGCCAAGGCAGGTAGCTGAACACATCGCCCGTGCTTCTTCTGACGATTAAGGTTGTTATTATGGGGATTAAAAGGGGTAAATTACATGGGGCCCCCGCAAAAACGAAGTTTTTGTGGGGTGAAAATCCCCTTCAAAAAACTACCTTCCCTCTCCCCTTGTGAAGGGGAGAGGGATAAAGGGTGAGGGGTTATTAAGCAATCTCAGTTTGACTCATTACTCTGGTTGGAATATTATCTGAAGTGGGGTAGTAGATATGAGGATATTGGTAGTTGAAGATAACGAAGACAGTCGCAGTTTATTGCTAAAACAGCTCCGCGTCTATGGTCATGAGGTAACGGCTACGGCTAACGGGGCTGAAGCCTTGGAGCAAGCCCTGGCGCAGCCTCCAGACATAATTCTGTCTGATATCCTGATGCCCAAAATGGACGGCTACCAGCTATGCCACGAGTGCAAGCAAAACGAACAACTCAAGAATATACCTTTCGTCTTCTACACAGCTACCTACACTTTAGATGAGGATAAGAGGTTTGCCCTGAGCCTGGGGGCTGACGCGTTTATCCTCAAGCCTAGCGAACCTGATGTCCTTGCCCAGATGCTATCCGAGATATTTGAAAAGGCTAAGTCTGGGGCTTTAGCTCCTGCTAAGGTTGTTCCTCTTGAGCCATCCCTCTTCCTAACTGAATACAACAAGCGCCTCGTAGTCAAGCTGGATGAGAAGGTAGCTCAGCTAGAGGCAGAAATCACCGAGCGTAAGCAGGCTGAGGACAAGCTAAAAGACCTTGCAAAATTCCCTGCTGAAAACCCTAACCCAATAGTACGGGTCGCAAAGAACGGCACTATCCTCTACGCTAACAAGGGTAGTACGCTTGTATTGAATATCTGGGAATGCGAGACGGGAAAATCTGCGCCCGAATTCTGCCGCCAACACGTTAATGACGTGTTAAACTCCGGCCTCAGCAAAGAGATAGAGATTGATGTAGGAGCGAGTCTGTTCTCATTCATATTCATTCCGGTAGTAGACGAAGACTATGTAAACATATATGGACGCGACATCACCAAGCACAAGAAAATGGAGGAGCGGATAAAGCATGCCGCCGAGGAATGGAGAACAACCTTTGACTCCATTACCGATTCAGTTTCCATTCACGACACAGACTTCAGGTTGGTTAGGGTAAATAAGGCTTTTGCCAATATCTGCAAGATGAAACCAAAAGAACTCATTGGCAAAGTCTGTTATGAGTTAGTCCACGGGACTAACGAGCCTGTGTCCAATTGTCCGTTCAGGAAAACAATTAGGACCAAAAGACCAGCGATGGCGGAATACTTTGAACCTCACCTGGGGATTCACCTTGAAGTGTCTGCATCGCCAATATTCGATGAGAAAGGCGAGGTTGTAGCTTGTGTTCGTGTTGCCAGAGACATCACCCAGCGCAAGAGAATGGAGGAGCAACTCATCGTCACCGACCGGCTGGCTTCTATTGGCGAGCTGGCATCAGGTATCGCCCACGAACTCAACAACCCTTTAACTGGTGTTATCGGCTTCTCCGAACTACTGTTAGATAGAGACCTCCCTGATGATGTCAAGGAAGATGTAAAAGTCATAAACAGGGAAGCCAAGCGCACTGCCCAAGTGGTGAGAAATCTGCTCACCTTTGCCCGAAAGCACCCAGAAACAAAGGAGCCCTTAGATATAAATAGCAGTATTGAAAAGGTGCTGGAACTGCGTGCCTACGAGCAGAAGGTGAGCAATATTAAGGTCAATACTCAGTTTGACCCTGACCTGCCGGAAATCACAGCTAATGGTTTTGAACTGCAGCAGGTTTTCTTAAACATTATTATCAATGCCGAGCATTTCATGATTGAGGCGCACGGAAAAGGCGACCTTACCATTACTACGGAACGGGTAGGGGATATTATCCGGGCTTCCTTTGCTGATGATGGTCCAGGGATTGCTAAGGAGCATCTGGGGCATCTGTTTGACCCCTTCTTCACCACCAAGAAAGTTGGCAAGGGCACCGGGCTTGGCCTTAGCATCTGTCATGGAATAATAACCGAACACGGCGGCAGGATATATGCTGAAAGCGAGCTTGGCAAAGGAGCCACCTTTATCGTGGAACTGCCTGTCGGCAAGTAGTGATAGGGAAGGAGCAGTGAAATGAAAACTCCTGATGGCGGCGCTGACTTTAGTGCCCTAGTCCGCAATCCAGCGGAGACCATCACGGCGTGGGTGGTAATAGACGATGAGACTGTTATTACCGGTGCCGATGCTGGCAACCTAATCTACAAGACAACCAGGTACGGCCGACGGGTCTGGGATGAACCCAGTGTACCTTCGGCAGCCGGTACTATCACCGATTTAGCTGTGTCGCCGAACTATGCTATGGACGGCACCCTCCTGGCCGGTGACAACGCGTCTCAGGTGTTCATCTCCTTTGATGAAGGTGACGAGTGGGATGAGGTAAGCGGCTCCGACATAGCTGGAGCTACTTGGGCTGGCGTGGACAACGACACCTATGTCGTCTTCGACCCGCGCTATGCCGACAACAACATGGTTTACGCTGCCAGCGACGACATAGTCGCCCGCGTTGAGATCGACACCGCCGAGGACATGGGAGACCTTGAGTTCGACAACCTGTCCGGTTCCAGTCCTGATACTTCCGCGGATCTCAGCTCAGGCGCAGCTGCCGGTGCTAGTGGCATGGTTATCTCGGACGACGGCATACAGGACGGCGAGCATGTCGCCACCCTATATGTCCTTGACGGTGTGGCCGCTGATGGTGTAGATGCTACTAACTCGGCTGGGATTACTGGTGGTGTATGGCGCTCTCTCAACCCGGCCGATGACCTGGGTGATGTTATCTTTGAGCAGGTACTTGCGGGATTCGGCGATGCTGAGGGTCAGGACTTCTCTCCAGTCGTCGGTGCTATTAGCAACCTGGAGTTGACCGGAGGCAGCAATACCCTCTATGCCATTGACACTGCTGCTATCGTTGCTATCCCCGATGTCATCTACACCTACACGGATACCCTGGCGGCGCCGGTCGTGCTTAGCTCACCCAGTGATGGTGAGGGTATAGACAGCACCGAAGACATCGTGTTTGAGTGGGAAGAACTCAACTCCGATACCGTCAACGTATATCAGATTCAGGTAAACGAGGAGGACGACTTCCCGTCGGCTGCTGACTTGACGGCAGGTACTACCGATCAGGAAGGTGTCGCCGCTGATGTTCATACTACTGCTTATACCGATGGCAACGACCTTAGCTGGCGTGATGAGGCTGCTTCCGGCACCGAACACTTCTGGCGGGTAAGAGTGGGTCAACAAATTTATTCCGCTACTGATGATGCGTGGGGAGGTGGACCTCTACTTAGCCGATGGTCAATTGCCCGGGCATTCACCACCAAGGTGGCACGGGCAGGAGATGTCACTGAGGTCAGACCGGCACCTGCAGCCCAGGATATCGTTCTTTCGCCGGCATTTAGCTGGGGAAGACTTACCGGGGCCGATTTCTACGAGATCGAGGTAGCCACCGACTCTGACTTTAGCACCATCATCGCTGTGGGAACATCAGAGAGCGAGGCCTGGCTAATCGATACCACGCTCGACTACAGCACTAGCTACTACTGGAGAGTACGCGGAATCTCATTCACCGGTGCTCCAGAGGGTAGCTGGCGTACCTCTATCTTCACCACCATGGCTGCGCCTGCAGCAGCCGTACCACCAGTAAAGGTTGAAAAGGCACCGGACATCATAGTAGAAGTGCCTGCGGCACCAGCTGCAGTAGAGGTGATTCCAGGCTGGATGCTGATCACGATAATCATTATTGGTGCGGTGTTGGTGATTGCCCTGATTGTCCTGATAGTCAGAACGAGGCGAGTAGTCTAAACGAACGTCACCTGGTTTTGGCCTGAGGGATTATCCCTTAGATACTACGAGAGCCCCCGAAGTTCGGGGGCTCTCTTCTTTTATCTTTGCGAGGGAACGTAGCGAAATTGATCGAAGAAGTAAATAACAATGTTGTTATTTCAAAGATATCTATTCTTGAGTTCCATAGCCAATATGCAAAAAAGGTAAGGGATACGAGTTATCCAACATTCAATGTTGACGGTTTTCAAAAAGTTTGTGGGCTTCTTTGTTACCATATCGTGAGTGGAAAATACAATGTAATTGAATTACCAGGTGACTTTATTTTTAGGGCTACCGATTTGATTCGGGATCACGGTTGTACGTGTAATTTAAGACATATGGATGCTATTCAGATATCAAGTTATCTGGATTATTTACGTTTAATAAGTAATACGGTTTTCGTAGCCAGTGATAAAAAGTTATTGGACTTTGTTAGTCTATTAGGACTCAAGTGTTACCATCCTGAAACTTAATGCGCTGGTTTACTAATTCTACAACTAGCTAAATTGTTATAGTATGTAGCTCATCTGTCTATTGATATTTTGCTCTATTAGTAATAAAATTAGGGTGTCGGTTGACCTGGTGTCTTGACACCCTGATTCTCTTCATACATCCCCAGGAGGGACGGTCTTCCAGCTTTGGTAGGCCGTACAGGACTCGAACCTGTGACGTCCTGATTAAAAGTCAGGCGCTCTACCAACTGAGCTAACGGCCCATATACCAAGCCAGTTCAGCAAATCTTGAGCCTGATAAATTCCGAAGAGACTGTTAGTGATGCTTTACCTCATATGACCCGAAAATAAAGTTCAGATCATCTTGCAAAGCAGAGATTTTCTCTTCGGAAAAGAGCTTTT
>SDBT01009547.1_pt1 | contig 15717 bp, 16 predicted proteins | sample 2277101 | NCBI WGS metagenome assembly SDBT01 (sample SAMN10404973, study PRJNA504765) | marine sediment metagenome | isolation source: marine sediment core GS10_PC15, 103 cmbsf | place: Arctic Ocean: Southern Knipovich Ridge | collected 2010 | reverse complement strand
TATACCGATGACTACGGGTTAACCCTGATAGAAAGGGCGCCCTACGGTGTGATAGGATCTATAACCCCGTGTACAAATGCGACAGAATCGCTGATTTGCAATGGAATCGGAATGATTGCCGGCGGCAATGCGGTTGTATTTAATCCCCATCCGGCGGCAAAGGAAACATCAAAATATACGGTATCACTTTTAAACGATGCGGTTCTAAAGGCAGGCGGCCCTGCAAATCTGGTTGCCATGATCAGCAATCCAACAATTGAATCGGCCCAGGCGATGATGAAGCATCCGAAAATAAGCCTTCTTGTTGTAACAGGAGGCCCCGCAGTTGTAAAGGCCGCAATGCAGAGCGACAAAAAGGTCATAGCCGCAGGACCAGGCAACCCTCCGGTTGTGGTTGATGAGACTGCGGATATTGAAAAAGCGGGAAGAGATATTGTGAGCGGCGCGAGCCTTGATAACAATATAATCTGCATCTGCGAGAAGGAAGTTCTCTCTGTCGATAAGATAACGGATTCATTGAAAGAGGCGATGAAAAAAAACGACGCCTTTGAATTAAACAGGGACCAGACAGAAAAAATCACGGAACTTGTCATCGAAGACCCCGGAAGGCCTGGACACGCGGGCATGCCGAATAAAAAATATGTTGGAAAGGATGCGGCTGTTATTGCAAAAGATATTGGGTTAAAAGTGGCTGATGATACAAAAATTCTTCTCTGTGAAGTTGACCGTGATCATCCCCTTGTGTGGACTGAACAGCTTATGCCTGTTATACCAATCGTAAGGATGAGCAGCACGGATGAAGCTATAGATTTTGCCGTTCAGTGTGAACACGGCTTCAGGCATACAGCGAGTATATATTCAAAAAATATCGACAACCTGTCACGCATGGCAAGAGTGATGAACTGTTCTGTGTTCGTGAAAAACGGCCCCAATTACTGCGGGATGGGTTATCAGGGTGCCGGATTTACATCTTATACGATCGCGAGCCCTACAGGGGAGGGCATGACCAGGGCCAGGACATTCACCCGGGAAAGACGCTGCTCGCTGATCGGTCATTTTAGAATTGTGTGAGTAAGAGAGAGATATGAAACTTGGCAGGATCATTGGAAATGTGGTCTGTTCACAGAAGGTTGATTCATTTGAAGGATTAAAATTACTTCTGGTACAGCCGCTCAACGAGAAAATGGAAAAAACCGGTGATCCTATCATTGCCTGTGATACCGTTCAGGCAGGGCCAGGTGATATTGTCTTTTATGAAGGGGGAAGGGAGGCAGCCCTGGGGCTGAAGAACTGGTTTAACCCTTCTGACGCGACAATTATGGGAATTGTGGATCATGTAGATATTAATACACATGTTGATTTTGAGGAATAGGATGATATTAGGTAAGATTACTGGAAACGTAGTTTCTACAATAAAATTGAGTATATATGAAGGGTATAAGATACTTATAGTACAGCCGGTTGATCCTGACGGCAAAGCCCGGGGGGATTCATTCCTCGCGATCGATACGGTACAGGCGGGACCTGGCGATACTGTCCTTGTCATTGATGAGGGGAATTCGGCAAGACAGATTATTGATGATAAAATGGCTCCTGTGAGGAGTGTTATTGCGGGAGTGGTGGATGAGGTTAATAAAGTCATTTAAAAAAGGAGTTGGTGCTTGGTGAGCAGTGATGAAAATAGAATAATCAAGAATGTTGTGAGTGGTATTCATTCAGCTCCTTCCGGGGGCGGGCCGGAGGCTGACGATGTCAACCTGCAGGATAATGTCAGGAGGGTTGCAATAGGGTCTGATCACGGCGGATTTGAAGTTAAGGAAAAAATTAAAAACTTTTTAAAAGGCCTTGGATACAGGGTGACGGATGTGGGAACTGATAGTAAGGATAGTGTGGATTACCCGGATTTTGCAGCTAAAGTCGCGCAAAAAGTGGCAGGCGGGGAATGCGATAGGGGCATCATGATAGACGGGGCTGGAATCGGCTCTTCGATGGCCTGCAATAAGGTTAAAGGCATCAGGGCCGCGCTCTGCTATAATGTTCAAACCGTCATAAACAGCAGGGAGCATAATAATGCCAATGTCCTGACCCTGGGCGGCCCGCTTCACAGTGATGACGAATTTTATGAGATGGTTAAGGTATGGCTGGAGACGAGGTTCGCGGGTGGGAGACACTGGACCAGGGTAAATAAAATAATGGCCCTTGAGAGAAGCAGTAAATATTAAAATAACAGGGGAATAAGTATGGATCAAAAAGAGCTGATCGAAAAGATCACAAGCGAGGTCATGAGCAAATTACAGGATAATATACTTTCATCCGGTGCTCCTGCTTCTGTAACTGTCTGTACAGAAGATAGCTGCACAAATTGCCAGCTTTGCGTGACAATAAATCCGATCGGTGTGAAAAATATTCTGAACAGCGGGGCTGACAGGGTATCCGCAACTGTCGGTGTTGTAAATGTTCCTGCGGATTTAGCTTCTTATATAGATCATACACTCCTTAAACCTGAAGCGGTGAAGAGCCAGTTTGAGCAGCTGTGTGAGGAGGCTGCTAAATACGGTTTTTACTCGGTATGCGTTAATTCCTACTGGGCGGACTTTTGTTCCCGGAGGCTGAGGGGCAGTGATGTAAAGGTATGCTGTGTTGTGGGGTTTCCTTTGGGCGCGGTAGACAGCAGGACAAAGGGATTTGAGACACGGAACGCCATTGAAAATGGTGCTTCTGAAATCGATATGGTGATAAACATCGGCGCGTTAAAATCCGGTGACCTAAATGAAGTTGAAGAAGATATCAGGCATGTAATCAGGGCGTGCAGGAGCACTACCGTAACCAAAGTGATCCTTGAAACCTGCCTTCTGACTGATGATGAAAAGGTCCTGGCATGTGAGATTTCAAAGAAGGCCGGTGCTGACTTTGTAAAAACGTCAACCGGGTTTTCCAAGGCGGGAGCTACAGTACAGGACATCGCTCTTATGAGAAGAGTGATAGGCCCTGAGATGGGAGTTAAGGCGGCCGGAGGTGTGAGGACTTTTGACGACGCGAAGTTGATGATAGAGTCCGGCGCGACAAGGATAGGCGCCAGCGCGAGTATTAAAATAGTTACACAGAGTACCAGCTTTTAATGGATAAAACCATAAAATCATGTTTGAAAAATTACCTGAAGCTGGCGCAGGCCCTCTCGATGCTGTCGAAGGATTTGAAGATTTTTGAGAACTCCATAGTTTCAAATACATTAAAAACATCCGGAGACATGTTTGCAAGCACCAGGGCGCCATTGTTCTCCCGTATATTTTTGAGGTCTCTTAAAAATACACCCCATCCGGAGCTGTTTATATATTCCGTGTCTTTGAGATCGATAATCAATTTGTATTTTTCCAGAGAGACCAGCTCGTTGAGCTTCTGCTCTATTATATTCACAGTAGTGGCATCTATATATCCTTTAAGAGAGACAACGGTTAAGTCATTGTCATCACCGGGGCAGGTCACCTCTATCAACAATCCACTCATACTCTAAATAATACAGGATTATCGATTTATTAGCAACATTTTTCGTACCTGATTGATTATAGATCTGATCATTCGGAGATTTCTCAAAAGAGTTTTATATAAAGAAGTTCTGAATAAGTTATTTTAGATGGATCGTATAGGATTGTTAATACCTGTTAAAAAGGAGTGCCTGTTCTCCGCCTGATGTAGATCTGATCGACCATGGTACGGTCGGAAAGAGATAACATGAACAGCACAGTTTTTGCAATATCCTCCGGGGGGATGAGTATAGATCTGTCCAGATCCGGACGGGCAGCACCAATAAAATCAGTATCTACGCCGCCCGGCAGGATAGCGGATACGCTGATTCCGTGCTCCTGGACCTCCGCGGCTAATGACTTTGTGAGCCCCATCACACCGTGCTTGGTGGCTGTGTAGGCCGACTGGTTTACATATCCCTTGAATCCAACCACACTGGAAAGATTAATTATAAAGCCGCTTCCGGCTGGTATCATCATTTTTAAAGCCTGCTGACAGCAAATATACATGCTCCGAAGATTAACATTGATAAGTTTATCGAAATCTTCAATAGCAAAGTCAACTAGTTTTCCCCAGATACCGATGCCCGCGTTGTTAACAACGATGTCGAGTCTTCCGCAATTTTCTTTAATAGTCTCAAATAGTGATATTATTTCCTGTTCAACAGAAATATCGGTTTTTAAGGGAGTAGCCAGGCCTCCTTTCACGATAATTTCTTCTTTGACTTTTTGCAGCCGGTCCTCGTTTCGAGCTGCAAGAATAACGTGCGCGCCCGCTTCCGCCAGTGCCAGGCTTATACTGCGGCCCATTCCACGGCTTGCCCCTGTAACAAGAGCGACCTGGTTCTTTAGCTCAACATTCATGTCATCCCTCTCCTGTTAAAAGTAAAATAGATTAAGAATTTAACCAGTTTTTTTCAAAATATCAATTTTAATTTTTTCTGGCGTCTATAATTCAGGCTTTCCCTTAACATATAAAATGGTTCTTGAGGTAAAGAATTCTGCATTTCAGGCACATCATGAATTTGATTGTATTTTTACTGTAGAGAATATATAATCTATACAAGGCCGGTGCTGATATGAAGTATTTTAAAAAATTGTTTATTATACTCTCCATTAATTTTCTAGTGTTTTTATCAGGAGTAGTAATAAATAAAGGTACTGATAACATGCCCCGTCATTGCGCACTGGCTGATAAAGAACAGTACTATACTTCTGATGAGGAGTTTCTTCCTCTGGGAATTAATTCCGATGAAGACGGCGGGGAAGAAGGTGAAGAGTTCTTTGAAGATGAAAATCTAATTAAGAATGCTAAAATTGGCGGGATAAAGTTATTAAAGGAGAAAAGGCAGCTCGTATTTACGATTACAGCCGATAACGGGAAAGACATCGATAATAAGGAATTAAAGTATGATATTTATCACGTAAATTTTCCTCCCAGGATTATCCTCCATTTCTATGGAGTTACGAGTGAAGAGAGAGTCTATCATTTTTTTAAAAATCTTGAAATACTGGGCCTGGTTTTAAATCCTTTTGTGCGGGGATATGCTACTGAATATGTTGTTTTCTTTAAAAACTGGACCCGGGCTAATGAGATATACAATGTGGATGATAAACAGTTAATACTGGAGTATGAGTTTGTAACACCTGATTACGAAAGAGGGTATGGTGTGAGGATAGCAGACACGAAGATCGACCCGCTTCCACAGGTCGTTGAAATAGAGTTTGAATTAAAAAGATCCGGTTTAGAATGTTATCTTCTTATAGCGTCTGATTATGAGACCATTGTTCTTGAATCCCCTTTTTATGAGACTAAAGATGAAGCGGCTGAATACATGGAGTCACTTCAGAACTTCGGGTATAAAGGAAAACTTGCAATTCGGAATTACATGGATTTTCCAAAACCTCACAGATTCGATGTGGTTTCGGAGATAGTAATTACAGGAAATGATAGTATAAACCTCCGAAATATTGTATATGCTGAATTAAAACCCCGAAAGATATACGGTTTAAGCTATTCTGATATCTTTTTAATAACAAAAGATATTTTCAGCCCCCAGATAAGAAGTGATGAGGATTTAATTGCCGAATACTACTATAAGCTCAGTGAAATATACAGGGACTTTGAAACAGATGATAGTTCTATAAGGAGAATGGCCTATACTGTTTCTGTAAAAATATTCGAAGTGATATATTTTACCTATCCGGAATCACAGAGGGCGGATGATTCTTTATGGGAAATAGCGCAGATCTCGGAAGAATACGGTATTGTTGATATATTCAGTAAAGAGGAGTGTTATAAGAAGATATTGGATGAATATCCTGAAAGTATCTTTGCTGAAGAGGTAAAAATACGGGTAACAGTGCCTTAAAAAGTTGATTGGTTTTAATGTATGCTACTATTAGGTGCTCATACTTCTATAGCCGGCGGTTATCATAAGGCTGTTGTGAGGGGCAGCAAGCTCGGCCTTGGCACCATGCAGATATTTACAAAAAATCAGCTGAGGTGGTGTTCAAAACCGATTAAAAAACAGGATATTGAGCTCTATAAAAAAGCCTTATCCGAGCACAGAGGAATAAAGCCTGTATTCGCCCATGGGTCTTATTTATACAATTTTGCATCTCCAGGGCGTCAGTTAGTCGAACAATCAATACATTTTATTCAAGATGAATTGGACAGGTGTACAGGGTTAAATCTGCCGTTTCTTATTATACACCCCGGGTCGCACATGGACAGCGGAGAGGCTGACGGTATTAAACGCGTAATAACGAGCCTGGAAACTGTACTGACCGGAGATGCAGGCAGGACCGTTATTTGCATCGAAACGACCGCCGGTCAGGGAACATGTCTGGGGTTTAGATTCGAACACCTTAAAGATATCATCAATGGTACTGGAGTAAAGCGCATAGGCGCGTGTCTTGATACCTGTCATATATTTGCGGCGGGATATGATATCCGCACATACAGCAGCTACCAATCAACAATCGAATTGTTTGATAAAATTGTTGGATTATCACATTTAAAGGTCATTCATCTTAATGATTCTAAAGAAAGCCTTGGCTCAGGGATAGACAGGCACGCCCATATCGGAATGGGAATGATAGGTATGAAATGTTTTCAATATTTTATGCGGGATGAACGCTTTAAAACAATTCCGAAGGTAATAGAAACTCCCAAGAAATTAGATGGTAAAGAAATGGACAGGGTTAATCTTGATATTCTCAGGAAATGCGCCGCTGATACCGGTTGAGGTTTACTCCGGTTGTGCATAATCAAGGTGTTTGTATAATGCTTAAAAAATTATTGTACCCGCTTTTTTTTCTACTTGTCTTAGAAATGGTTTCAGCAGCGCCGTTCGGGGATAAGGTAGGGTTATCCGGAGAATTGGAATCTTCGGTTGGGTTAAGCTACCGAAAAGCGGAGAAGAAATATACCACCGGTTTTCCTCTTTATGGACAGGTCCGGTTATTCCATGGAACAGAAAAAATGGAAAGTGTCATATCCCTCTATTACAGGCAAGGACTGGATATTGGTGAAACCTATCTAAAGGGGGGGAGTGAATACTCGTATATGAAGATAGGATACTTTATTGAAGACTGGGGGAAGGGGTATTCGGTCAGCCCTCTGGAGATTCTTAATGATAGAGATGATCGCTTCCCGTCAAATATATTTTATCGAAGGTATTATAAGCCCAATCCTATCATGTTGATTACAGTCGGTAGTGATCAATTGCAGCAGCAGGTGGTATTGTCGAACAGAAGGGGGAGTGTTAGTTCAGTTAATAATACAGATTTAGGACTCCGTGGAGTCTGGAACAGAGAAGACTATAATTTCAGTATCGGGCTGGTCAGGATGCTCGGGTACCCTCCGCCCCTAATATTTCTGACCATAGAGCAGGAGGGAACATATGAAAGGGCCTGGCTTGAGTTCGGCTGGGAGTATCATAAAATGACGCGGGACCTGTGGGATTTTAACCTGGGTTTCAGCAGGGAGTTTTCCGCATCAGAAATACGTGCTGAATACATTATAAACGGCTTTAATACATACTTGTTTATTGAAGATATTTTTACAATAAATCAGATGGTCAAGTTTGATTTTAAAACCTTCCTGCACATTCCGGATTTCAGCAGCGCTTTTAACACTTTTTTTACACTTAACATTGATAATAAATTTGATTTTGAACCCGGTATTTTTCTTTTTATTGGAAAGAGAGGTAAATATTTTTCCCCTCATAGAGGAGAAAATTATAATTCGATATATTTCAAGCTCAAATATTCTTTTTAAACGGGAGAGATAGAGTCAAGGCCTTCCGGATGGGGGAGGATATATTTGACCGGCTGTATTTCCCCGGTCTTCTTTTCAACTTTTTCAACATGCATATTGTTGAGTATTGAATGTACAATTAGGAGGTCATCCTCAATTACCGAACCGAATATGTAAGTCACACCCTTGATGAGAACATTGTTTCCGATAATTACGGGGTGAGCTGTGCTTCCTGTTATTCTCACTCCTGTTTCAATTCTCACATTATTTCCAATTTTTATGTTGCCCTGGATAACATTTCCATGGAAGATGTGTGTATTGTCACCAATTTCAATGAGCTGGTCCGGATAAGTAGAGATGAACACGTTTTCCCCTATCGTTACATTCTGTCCTATGTGTACATTGCCTTTCAATTGAGAGTTCCGGCCAATGGTTAAACCGCGGTTTATTTTTATTTTTTCACCTAAAAAAACCCCTTTTCCAATTTTAATATCAAGAGCTGGAAATTCCCTATCCCTGTCAATAATGTCCCAGACTGTTTCTTCGGCAATAAAAAAATCATCTGCATCATCGATCGTAACTATATCTTTTAAGCGATTGTGTATCATCTTACGGAATGTTTCTTCCATTCTCTTTAGAACACTTTTTACATTAAAAGCGACAGCCAGGTTATTGTTTTCTACCCGTGATGAGTCAACGACGTATCCCTTATCGTTGAATATTTTTATGAGGTCGGTTACGTATATTTCTCCCTGCACGTTATCCGATGTAATGCTGTTTATGAAAGTTTTAAGGGGGTCAATCCTGAACGCGTATACTCCGGTATTGAACTCCATAATATTTAACAGTTCTTCCCGGCTGAAGGTTTCATTCTTATCCCTGGAGAGAGCTGTATAGACCGCGTCTTTATCCATCGCGAGGATATCTTGGAATTCTTTTATTTCAAGCACATTATCATTCTTTCTCGATTTTATTATTCTGCCATAATAATTGTCTTCTGTATTTCCTTCAAAACATCCGGTCATGACAAGCATATCACATTTACGGGCTTTAAAATTTTCCTTAAACCGGAGAACCGTATTTTCTGAAAGTAATCCCATGTCTCCGGGAAAAACATACACATCTCCTGTATATGAAGTCAGCTCTTTATGACCGATTGCTGTTCTTACCGCGTCCCCCGTGCCGTTTTGTTCTTCCTGAAAAACAAATACTCTGTTTTTTTTCTTTCCCAGGGCACGGGCAACTTCAAGGGCTTTTTTCCCGACCACAATAACCTGGTTGGGTGAGGCCAGCCCTTTTAAGGCAGCGTCACAAACACGCCTCACAGACGGTTTTCCCCAAATTTCATGAAGCATCTTTGATTTTTCCGATTTAATTCTTTTGCCGTGACCCGCGGAAAGTATCACTGACACTTCAGGATATGAAGGATTGATTTTATCGCTTAGCTCCATAAGTTCATCAAGTATCTGGTCTTTTTTCTCATTCAAAGCTTATTTCTCCTGAGGATGATCCGGAAATTTATTATATTATATTATACTCAGGCTATAATTTATTTCAATCACTTTTAGGATGGATTGTGAAAGAGCCATCGGACCTGCAGCGTGGAAGGCCTCTCTATATTGTAGACGGGTATAATGTTATACTTAATAGAAAATCATTTCATGCCGGAAAAAGTCTGGAGGAGTCCCGGGAGTACTTAACGAGGCTGATTGATTCGTACGCCTCCAGAAAAAAGATAGATATTACAGTGGTCTGGGATGGTGATGGAAGCTATTATGACGATTTCCACAGGGGGAGACGGGTTAAAAATATCTATACAGCTTCGAACCAGAATGCCGATGACCGGATAGTTAAAATAGTCGAGCGGATGCAGAATAGGAAAAGGGCCATAGTAGTATCGGATGACAGGAGACATATTACCGGCATTATCAGAAATCTCGGAGCGAAATCAATGGATGTAGGCGAATTTCTAAATCGCATAGGTTTTTCCCGCTTAAAGAGGGGACACTCTGAGGGGCAGACAGGAGGCGGAGCCCGCGGTTCTTTGCCTGACATAAATGAAGAAAAGAACCGGGCTGATGATATTTCGGTTGAAGATTGGATGAAAATATTTAAATCAGGAAAAAGTTAGCCTAAGTACGCCGCTAAAAGCGGTTGAACAGCAAAATGATTGATGAGTTTAATTGCCTGTATTTCTAAATACGTATTATGGAGCGGTGTATGAAAGTTGATCTGTCGGTAAGGGGAATGAGAGATTATTTTCCCGAGATTTATCACAGGCTGAGTCACATCTTTCGCGCGTGGAGAGAAACAGCGCTGACCTATGGTTTTGAAGAGTTTGACGGTCCGGTCATAGAAACACTTGAGCTTTATAAGATAAAATCGGGTGAAGAAATTGTTAACCAGCTCTATAATTTCACCGACAAGGGTGGGCGCGAGCTCGCTTTACGTCCGGAGCTTACCCCGACAGTGGCCCGGATGATATCAAAGATCCAGAATCAGGTATCAAAGCCGATTAAATGGTTTTCCATACCACGCTGCATGCGCTATGAAAAACCGCAGAAAGGCAGGCTGCGTGAATTTTTTCAGTTTAATGTAGATATTATAGGAGAGGGGGAAGGGATTGCGGATGTTGAGGTGATGTCAGTGGCAATCGATTCTCTCCGCAATCTCGGGCTTACTGAAAGAGATTTTGTTGTAAGGATAAATAACAGGAATTTTGTATCGGAATACTTTAATGGGCTCGGGTTTGACAAACACAAAACAGGGCCGCTTTATAAAATCATTGATAATGCCCGAAAAGTAAGCAGGGAAGTTACCTCAGCAGCTTTAGATGAATTAGAACTTTCTTCCGGGCAGAGGGATGCTGTTCGGGACTATTTATCCCTTAATAATTCGGAAGATTTAAAAAAGCTCGACAGCGCGATCGAGGGTAAAGAATCCCTGCTCAATGTTTTTTCTCTAATGGAAGCGGCGGGACTGAAGAATTACTGTGAGTTTGACCCGACTATAGTTAGAGGTCTCGATTATTACACAGGTATAGTTTTTGAGCTCTACGATAGAAGCGAGAAGATGAGGGCGATATGCGGCGGGGGCAGGTATAACGACCTGCTCAGGGAATTTTCGGGTGTTGATGTACCAGCCTGTGGTTTTGGAATGGGAGATGTTGTTCTGGGAGAAATCCTGTCGGCAAAGGGGCTTATCCCCGCGTATAAAAAATGTGTTGATTATTTTATCGTCCGGGTTACTGACAATGAAATTGATATCATGTTAAAGATCGCACAATCCCTGCGGAAGAGAGGTATGAAGGTTGAATTTACATATAGATGGATGCCGGTGAAGAAGCAGATGGCAAAGGCATCAAGGGTTCAGGCGAAAAAGGCCTTAATCCTGGGAGCTGATGAAATTGCCGGGGGAATGGTGGTTGAGAAGGATCTGGCAGCCGGAAAGGAAGTAAAAATACCGCTTAATTCACTACTGGAGTGAACGTGGTTACGAGTATAAATGTTCTTCGGCCAATTCTAAAATGTACGCTTTAGCCTCGAATGTTATTCTATCTATGAACAGGGTGTCAAAATAGTAAAACCTTTGCAGCAGGTTTTCTAATTCAGTTAAAAACCGGTCGGATTTTTCTTTAAACGTATTTTGATCATCAATATATTTGTGAATATTCACAAATATATTTTTTACACCTTCAGATAGGACATTTGTTTTCTGTCTGGTTCCATGTGCATTTGAATACTTAGTGTATACGTCATTAAGGGCTTCATCATGAAGTTCATCGTACAAGGCAGTCTCCTCTTTATCAGACTGATTTCTCACGCATACAGGCATAGGGACCTGTGTACCTAAAAGATTATGTTATTACCCTGTAACTTTTACCCGGTATGATATTTTATAATCAATTATACACTTGCAGGTGATTTTATGAAAGTATTTTTTCTCCCGTATAATTTTTTCTACATATTTTCTTAATTCAGGCACTAATTAGAGGTTGTGGGACAACCTTAATTAATAGTGAAGGCGGCATTAAACTTTTAATCAAGATGTGAAAGGGGCATTAAACTTTTAATCCTGGTATGATTCTGCAGGCATTTTTATAATATATCTTTTTCAGAACATCATCAGGAAGGGAAAGCCCGTAAATACCCCACCTGCTGTATCCAAACCTGCCGACATAATCAGGATAGTAAAAATACTCATCGTCAGTTTCAAGAAAGCGGAAGTATGTCCGGTACACGTCCGCTTTTACCGGCATGTCCGTTCCGAACAGAATTCTATCCTGGTATTTGATCATGAAATCCCTGGCCGAGTAAGGCTGGCGGCCAAGCTCATCGATGCGGGCGGAAAGATCAACATAAACGTTTTGATGAGTGTCCAGAAAGGCCGAAACATAGCCGAGGTTCTCCGGGTAGTTTGCCACATGTGCACAGATGAAAGTGGTCTGAGAGTGGGCCGCGATCATCCGGTCCCTCTGGCGGAGAAGCTCCTCTTTTGAATAAAACGAGCCGTAAAAACCCCACTCCGGTGCTGTGCACAGTGTCAGATAGTGCTCGTTATACCTGTCAACAGGATGAAAAAAGGCGGCAGGGTCCGAGGTATGTATAAGGACCGGTATTCCCAGCTCTCCGGCCCGCTCCCATATGGGGAAGAGCCTCTCATCGTCAACCGATATGATTTTCCCTGTCCTGTCCCTGAACCTGAGGCCCAGCTCTTTCAGTACCTTTAATCCGCGGGCGCCCTTTTTTATATCCTCTTCAAGATGCCGGATAACCTTATCCGCAAAATGGGCATCCTTTATCAGCGTTTCGTCTGCCATGTTTGCAAAGTCGCACATTGTAAAGCAGATGAAACGGTCGGGATATTTTGCAGCATAATGCTCCATGAAGTAGTCGATGCTGCGGGGAGCAACGCTATAGCCTTTCGCGATAAATGTGAATTTTGTGTTGCCAGTCACATTGACAAATACCCTAACCCCTGTTTTATCCATTACCTTTACCATCTCGCCCGGATCAGCATCACCAAAGAGATGGTTGTGGCTGTCAATCACAGGGTATTTTGCTGTTTCCGGTATGGTTTCCCGCTTTACCAGCATCGTTTTTGGCTTGAACTCTTTTAATAAAAGGTCCTGTTCTTTTTCTTCCATGATCACTTTCCACTTTCTTTAAAAATAACACCGATTTTCACGTTTGGCTAACCGTCACTTTAATATAACAAAATTAAATCTGAATTGTACTATTTAAATTGAAAGTCGAGCCTGACTCCTGGTAATACTGGCAAAATCTTCAGAATACAGTTTTTTTTAACTATCTTTTTTCCCCGTTCTTCGTGTGAACCAGGGTACAAGCACCGAAGTTCTGTCCCTGTAATCATCGTAGCCGGGCCTTCTTTCCTTCATGTGTTTTTCCATCATGGGAATGCTTATGAAGACAAAAAGCATGGTGATCGTTGCAGGGCCCAGGGCGGTCCACCATAGTGCGGGTGCAGCCGACAACGAAAAAAGAAAGAGGCCCCACCAGAAAAGGATTTCACCGAAATAGTTCGGGTGCCTGGTAAAAGCCCATATACCTGTAGACAGTACTTTATCTGTATATTTTTGGGTCAATTTAAAACGTCTCAACTGCCGGTCTGCCCGGGCTTCGACCCATATGGCGGCCGACGTAACCGCTGCCGCGATAAAGTCGAGTGCCCCGAAATTATTCACGCCGCGGGAAAGGGAAGCGTACAGCGAAAGGCATCCCAGAAAGACAGCGATTGTCGGGATCGTGTGTATAGCCAGGAAGCTTGCAGGCCAGTACGCGCGCCCGGTTTTTTTCCTTATGTTTACGTATCTCCAGTCCTCGTTAGCCAGGCCTCTCCACCCCCTGAGCCAGTTATAAGTGAGCCTGCTCCCCCACACGCAGACCAGTATTCGGTGATAACTGAGATCACTCGCATCTCATGACCGCGATTTGGGCAGATCAGAGGTCGGCTGTCGCCATCCTGGCTCCGCCGACACTCGTGCATCCCTGCACATATGACCGGCTGCCGGGACGGATGTTGATGCGATAGATGGAAGTGACTGGACAGTTCTCCCTGCCACCTCTCTAAATATTGTTTTGTTATGGCAACTTGGGTCACTGAGTTATGAAAAGGACCCTTCAATGACTAGAATGCTTTCCGTTAGATAATTCAAAATGCGAAAATCGGTGTTAAGTGAAGTAAAATAAAATATTATTTTCATAAAAAAAAATAAAATTAATTTGACAGAAAAATTAAAACATGTATAATGGTAGAGGTTTTCAATTGAAAATTATCATTGAAAGCAAACATCGTAGTTTAAATTTTAATGAGTGTATAGATGAGTTACTCTTTTTTAAAAATAGTAGCTGGAGAACAAAGGCCGGAAAGGGGGATGAAAAGGCAGTCAGTCCGCTTCAGCTCAGGAATGAAGTTCGAACCATGTAAAAAATCTAAGGGAGGAATAAAATGAAAGTAATGAAAATTTTGCTGCTGTGTGTAATAATCACCTTCAGCTTTGCTGCACTTAACCTGACGGTAGCATCAGAAGAACCGGGCGAGACTATCGATATTGATTGGAACAGCCCGGCATCTGTTTTTAAGAGAATAACAGGCCAGGGGCCTGTAGAGGTAATACCTCCGGAGCTCGAGGGTTATGGGGTGAAGCTGGCAGGGAAAAAGGCAATGCTTACCGGATACGTACTTCCGGATGGCTGGAGAAAGGCCATAGGGGGAGTTAAGAAATTGGTGCTTACGAACTCCGGCAGTTTAGTGCATGACCCTGCGACTGTTATCAATGCAACGATATTTGAAAAGATGACCGGAGTCCATATGGAATTTATAGAAATGAAAGACGCATTGATCTGGCCAAAAACTCTTGCCGCGGCAATGGCTAAATCAACCGATGTTGATCTGTTCTACGTGGACCGTGCGATGGTTGATACATCAATCTTAAGCTCTGCGGGCTGGATCTATCCTGTAGACGAGTTATTTCCCCCTGAAGTGCACAAGCTTTATCCGGCGGGAGTATTGATGAGTATGAGTGATAAGGATGGACACTTTTTTGCCGCACCGCTTACCCTCTGGGGTGAGTATCTCTTTTACCGGCCTTCCTGGCTGGAAAAAGCCGGAGTGGGAGTTCCGGATACCTGGCAGGAGCTGGTTGGGGCAAGTAAAAAAGTTGATACGTGGGCCAGAGCAAACAAGGGTCCCGGCCATACAGGTATGGTGTGTTCAGTAGGAGACCCCGACTCAGTTTACAGGTTCTGGACTGCTGTTACCTATGCGAAAGATGCAAGAATCGAAAAAAATGGCAAAGTCGTGATTGATCCGGAAGTATGGAACCTTATGACAGACCTCTGGGTAAAGGGAGGTACCGCCACGGAATCAATCGAGTACAATTGGCCGGATGCCCCTGAAGTATTTGCCAAGGATAAAGCGGGATTCCTTGTCGGCGGCAGTGTTTTTATGAAGAATTTCGGAAATCCGGAATATGCAGGAATGATACAGGGTGATTGGGACGTAATTCCCGCTCCTGCCTGGAGGGGCGTGGGCATTCACGGACGGAGTTTGGGTGAACCCGACACATGGGCAATTAACAATTTTATTTCTACCGAGAACAAAGCAGCTGCCATGCTCTGGATCGACTTCTATAGAAGTTACCAGGCACAGTTCAATGAACTTTATGTGGAGGGCAATGAGTCATGTATGATAACTGTGTATGATCATCCTGTCATACAAGCGGAGGTAGAGTTTCCCGATGTGAGAGCTGAAGCGGTTGCTCAGCATATGGGGGAACCGTTTCCTCCTCAAACGGAAGAGGCATTGGAGATGGTCAAAGAATATCTCCACAAAGTGATAATGGGGCAAATGGACCAGGCTGCGGCCCTGAAGGCTCTGCAAAGTGATATCAACGAAATGCAGTAGCTTTTT
>SDBT01009546.1_pt1 | contig 15717 bp, 21 predicted proteins | sample 2277101 | NCBI WGS metagenome assembly SDBT01 (sample SAMN10404973, study PRJNA504765) | marine sediment metagenome | isolation source: marine sediment core GS10_PC15, 103 cmbsf | place: Arctic Ocean: Southern Knipovich Ridge | collected 2010 | reverse complement strand
AGATAGTATTAAGCCACATCTTGGAGCATTTGGAAGAATATAAGACCATGGACCCTGTATTAGCCGCCCTGATGCACATGACTCCTATAAGTGGAACTCAAGCTGATGAAGCCCCGGGGTCGCCTGACATTGCCGATAAAGATACGGGGGCGGAAGAAGTATTGAATCCTATAGTAGTTCCGGATGCAATCGTGAATGGTATCAGCAATGGTAAACTGACCCTCTTCTGCTTGAATAACCTCCAGTAGCTCCAGTCGATGATGCGTTACTTTTATCACCAGTTAAGATACTAACTGAGTCCGTCGGATTTGCGTCAGCCGTAGCCTCGTCATTTGTGGCTATATCAAAATCACTTCCTAGAGCACTTCGTAGTGGGACTGTAATTGCAACCCCTGATAAGTTATCTAATGTTTCTGTTGCTAATGTGGATGCTGTAGTTGGCAGCGTAATAATTACGCCCTGATTTAATATCGTTACACCATCTAAAACACGATTTGTTGCGCCCGTTGCTACCAGTGATATTGATAGCAGAGCGATCATTGTTAAAAACCTTTTCATTATTATCTCCTTGAAATTTCTTGCCATTTAGCCCCGTCCCATACGAGGTAAATTGTATTTTGTAAACTTAAACTAACCAAACCATTTAGAGCTAATCCTGTACCATCGGCCAGAGTCAAGATCTCAGAGGCAGAAGTACCTATTAAAATTAACTCTTCTCCTATTGTACCACCAGCGGCTATCTGAGGATTAGCTGTAACAGCCTGAGTTCCGCTTGTGCTTTCTATAAAGATCATTTCTCTTGTTACACCAGCTGGAGCAATACCCACTGTAGGATCAATTGTTACAGGAGTTCCTAGACTTCCAGTAACAGTTAAAGCGCCAGTTCCGCCGCCTGGACAAGCTTGCCAATTCCCCTCGCCCCCAGTACTAGAACTAACCCAACATTCCCCTGAGCTTCCCTCAGAGCCATCTAGAAATTTAATCTTTCCTCTAATTCCACCGGAAGGAACACCAGGTCTTAAGTGAATATCTCCAGTGGGTCCTGTACTTGAATTATTTCCAGACTCAATTAAAATTTTACCTGTACCTGTAGCTGTAGTTGAATTTCTTGTAGTAAATCCAAGATTATCAAAAACCTTTAAAGCATCAAAAGCAATATTTCCAGCAATCCCACTCGGCATAGCAGTTGATCCACTTGTGATAACTAATTGAGTTCCGCCACTCGAATCTTTTATTTGCAAAACATCTGAGTTTGAAGCTCCGGCGGCTCTTAGATCAATTTTATCAAATCCAGTACCAGAAGATCCAAGACTTCTACCGGCGCCATCAGGAATAATATTTGCATCAACAGGATCAGACCATAAATCTCCACCGCCACCACCGCCGCCAATATCACCCCAGAGAGTACCGTTATAGAAATTTAATAAATCGGTATCAGAATTATATATACATAAACCATTAGCAGGGGAAGAGATCGCATCTCTCTGAGCTTCCGTCATTACAGGACAAGGTCGAGAACCTTTAGTTGTGCTATTTATATCTAATATAGAAGATGCGTTTAGAGAGTTCGATCCGACAGAAAATTCTCTTGTCCATTGTTGCTGAGCAAAGACCGGCTGCGAGCAGGATAAAAGTATAAGAAATAAACTCATTATCATAATTAAAGTCCTCATATAATAAACGCCTCGTAAGTGAATTTCATCGTTCCAGTCTCAACATCACTATCATACTCAACTTGTCCTGAAGTTGCGTCAATACCGCTAAAAGTTACTAAACTATCATCACCAGCAACGCGACCAGGATGAATAGACCAAGCAGCGCCCTTAAAAATAATATCAAATGATCCACGCTCAAATTTAGTGGCTGTTTTAATTGTATAAGTAACTGTGCCACTTTCATATTCAGCACTATCAAATATTAATCCAGTAACATCAGAGCCAGATTGTGAAGCCGCGAAAGCGAAAGTAATTGGAACTATTTTAAGCTGACCTTTACTATCAAGATTTGCTTTCGTTGCATTTAGTGTAGCAATATCAGAATCATTAGAAGAAATATTAGTAGTATTATCATTAATCTTCTGCTGAGCATTGGCTATTAATCCACCACTACTCACATTATTTAAGCCAATAACGCCTGTAGTATCGCCACCACTTTGCTTACTTATAAAAGCATTATTAAAAGTGTCTTCATTAGCTCTTTGTCCATTTGATACACTTGGCACTACATTCCCCTAATCAATTACTCTTAATGTAATCACGCCAGTCTCGTAAACATCAATTATATTCTGATCAAATAATTCTTTTAACTTATAGCCAGTTCCATCTTGATAATCTGGCATAGATTCTACTATTACACGCTTAAAGACCCCAGGATTAGCCCTATCGGGATTAAATTCAAAGTCCTTAATAAGCGTTATGTCTTTTAGAAAAGTCCTTATATCCTCAACGCCAGTAGGATTGTGCTCAATATTAATGCAGTCGGCTACATCTTTTCTATTTGTTATAAACTTAATATCGAACTGAACAAATTTAGCTCTTCCAAAACTTATAGTCTGAACTGTTACACCATCAGCCGCTACATTTTTCACAGCCTGATTCGGTTGCTGAAAATCCTCGTCATCTACAAAAGATTGTAAAATAAATTGTGGACGATATTCGAAAGCACTTGGTAAGATCCCCGTATATGAACTCGCTCCTGTTAGATCTACAGACGTATCAAATCCTAATAAAGTCCATGGTGATGTACCTACACCAGAACCAGTATTGGTTAGTAGATCAAAACCCAACGTGGAAGATATCGTTATCTTTCTGGTTAATCTATCAGCTGTCACAGTATAATCTTGAACAGCCTGAGTGTTTAAAGCGTTCTGAATCACTACAAGAATAGTATTTAGAGTAAAGCTTCCTACTGGAAGTAAGACTTCTATTTCACCAGAGCCCTCATCAAGATTCATTCTTCCGTTAAAAGGTTCTGCGGTAATCTCATATCCAAAATAAAAAGAGCTTTTAGTTTTAATCATGAAATCACCGCATTGTTAAAGCCCTGTTCTTTAAGTATCTCGGCAATTCTTAAACCAGTATCTTCGGAATCAAAAACATTCCCCTCGATAGTAACCTGAACTCTGGCTGCATCATCTCTAAACTGTGGCTGAGCTGATCCACCAGGCTCTAAGTCCGATAGAGGTGGGGTGACAGAAGATCCACCACCGGACGCTGAAGCTCCTGCGCCTGAGCTAAAGGACTTTAAAATAGTTCCGAGTGCGATAAGAGCAATACCCGCGACAATAGCGCCAGTTCCGCTAACAGCGTTTAAGGCGTCAATAGCTATACCTTGAATAATAAAAAACTTCCCAAGCTGAATCGCAAGATCACCAAAGACACCGAGAACTCCATTCGCAAAGGCTTGAAAAGCGTTCTCACCCCTTAGTAAAGCTCCAACGGCTTTCTCAACTCCACTCGCAAGAGCATTACCTAGACCAACTCTTACAGCCTCAGTAATTTTCTTAGACATAGCTTCGGCTTTTTTACCGATACCATCTAAGCCCGCCTCTATTTTTAGTCTATTCGCATTAAATTTATCTTCATCAAATTCCAGATCAAACTTAAAATCTTTGTTAGCTTCCTTAAATTTATCTCTCATAGGAGTAAAATCAAGATCCGTAGTAGCCTCAAAGACTTTTTGATCTAATTTATCAAACTGATCATCAATATTTTTAAGAGAAACAACAGACTCGGATTCAAGTAAGGCTAATTCACCCCCAAAGGATGTTGCAAACTGTTCCCCTATTACTGGAATCTTCTGCATTGACTGAGCTAATCGAACACTTTCTAATATTAATGATCTAAAGCTTCGCCTTATAGTCAGTACTGTGAACTCAACTAGATTCCCAAAGCCACCAAACTCATCCTTCATTTCAATAAATTTTATTATTATAAAGTCTATAGCAAAAGAGAGACCTAGAGTTAAAGCACCTTTTAATAAATTAACTCCAAGCCTAACCCCAGCCAGAGCAATTCTAGTGCCCTTAAGTCCTACTATAAATCTTTTCATCCCAATAACAGCACCTCTAAAAGTTAAAGTTCTAAGACTTACCGCGAACAGTTGGAGATTTAATCTAGCTAAGGCCAATCTAGTAGGTATAAGACCTATCTCTATACTTAAGAATTTAAAAGAAAGTCTAGTTGCTGTAAGAATAGCCGGAGCCAATTTAACAGCGATAAGAAAAGAAATAAAGAATTTAGTGGCAATTTTAACAGCATTTGCGATAGCACCAAGATTCTGACTTATTGTTTGCGCTAATTTAACCGCGTCCTTTAGAAAGCTAACAATAGACTTGTTAGAACTCTCACTTATATTTGTGAAAATATTCGATACTGTAGAGCCGAAAAGCTTTAACTGCTGGCCAATAGTATTATTAACTTTATCAAAGGCTCGCTCAGCTGCTCCGGTTTGTGTTTCTAATTCTTGAACATTCTGACCTAACTTCTTAAAGTTATCAGCGCCAAGAGTTAGAATCGCACGAGCCCCCTCGACACGACCTAAAAGTTTAATTAAACCTCTCTCACTACCGCCTAAAGCAAAGTTTAAATCAAAGAGAAACTTAGTTAATCCTTTAGTCTGAAGAGATTGAATACTAAAAGCCTCAGCAACTTCAAGCCCTAGAGTCTTAGCTAATTCTTGCTTTCTTAATACCGCTGTAAACACAGCATTTACTTGCGTAACAGCTTCACTTGTAGAAAGACCACGAGTAGTTAAGACAGCGATAGCAGCAGAGACATCCTCAAAGCTTACCTTTAGAGCTGCCGCAGTTGGAAGAACCGCACCTAAAGCGCCAGCTAAATTTTCGACTCTTGTTTTACCTAATCGAACTGTTCCGAATAAAATATCTGAAGCTTTTGCGGCCGATAAATTCTCAGCACCAAAAGCATTAATGGCACTTGTAAGAATATCAACAGAGACCTCTGTAGAAGTTAAGCCTCCTATTGCTAATTTATTCGCAGCAATTAAGACCTTATTGGCCTCAGTGGCGTCCGTAATTCCGGCAGAAATAATCTGATAGAAAGATTTAGCTTGCTCTGAGGCTGATGTTCCGAACTGGGAACTTGTCTTAATTAAACTTTGTCTTAACTCTTCATTTGCCTGAGTAATATCTGGAATAATAGTTTTAATCTCAGTAAAGGCTCTATCAAGATCCTTAATATTTCTAATGATCAATCCACCAGTAGCAATAGAAGCAAAAGCAGCAGCAATCCCTAAAAGTTGAGTCTTAGCATTAGCAAGAGTTTTTGTGAATGAACCACTAATCGCTGTACTAAAATTTGAGCTTATTTTTTTTGCAGTCTTAGCGGAGCCCTTCTCAAGAGTTTTAAAGGCCTTTTTAACACCACGAGGTTTCACATCTAAATCAATATCAATGCGATCATCGCTCACTTAGTGCCCCCACCATCTTATTGTACATCTCTTTCATGGTTGCGGACTGAGTGGACTTTTTTCTTTCTTTGTATCCGTCAATCGTTCCCCGTATAGAAGAAATAATACTTCTCTGACTATTCTTATCAACATGAGGATAGCTTACAAAGTTAATATGACTTAACTGATGCTCTGCTAAAATAATTCCCAGAGCATTATGCCATTCTTGTAATTTAGAATAGCGTTGCTTCCCTATGTTATCCGGAGTAAGTCCTCCGTAATAATAAGCCAACCTTGCCTTAAACAAAGTTGACTCATCTACTTTTTTTCGGAGATTGGCTTTATAAGTTGATCTAGGAATTTACGTTGTGTTAAAAGCCCCATTTTCTTAATAACTTCCTCGGGCATTCCTAAATCGTTCAAGAACTTTTCAATAAAGCGGCCATCTTCTTTAGCATCTTTAAATTTATCAACGTCATCCATTGATGGTTCTCTTAACTTATATATCTGGCCTTGAAACTTCACGTTTACAAGACCATCTCCTAAATCAATATTCATTGCCATATCGCCACCTTTCTTAAGTTAAAATTATTCTAAAATCCCAGCCTGGCTTGAATCACCAAATGCTAAAATATTAATTTCTTTAGGTCGTCTGTCGTCAACAAACGCTGTAAAATTAACATTCATCATCTGAGGATTTTCACCACTATAAGTAATACTTTCGACATTTGGATAAGCTAACCACACTGTAATGTCCTCAGACTTATCAGCGGCATCTCTATTAAAAGGATGCAAAACTAAACGTCTTGAGTTTTTAATTGTGTTAGCTCCGAGCTTAGAAGTTCCCCAACCATAAAGCTCAGTTCCAGCCGCAGGAGTAAATGCATCCCCAGCCGCAGTTATAAGCTGCTGATAAAGATCCGTTGTGAACTCTTTAAGCACTAAAGGAAGAGCAACACCAAGTCCCTGTCTTAATTGAGAAAGAACTGTAAGACCAGTCTGATGTGAAACAACATCGAGAAGAGTTTCAGAAAGCGCAGGAACAACATCGCCATCCAAAAGACCAAGATCAAGATTTCCACCTTTAACAATTCTAGTAACTATAATTCCAGAATCGACATCAACAGGTGCATCCAAAACCTCATCAGTAACATCGAGATCAAAACGAATGTTGTTACCGTCGATTACACCCTCATAACCAGTCGCGGCTTCTACAGCCGTTTCGATTGCCGCAAGAATTAATGCTACAGAACTAGCAGCGGACACATCAACTTCGATCCCTGTTCTTCCCGCCGGAGCTGGATCAGCAGCGGAACCGGACTCATCAAACCACAAGTAATATTTTACAGCACCATCGGAGAAGTTTAAAAACTTACCCTCTAAATCAGTGCTTAAAATTCCCTTAGCAGTTAAACAAAATGCCTCTTCAATTTCCCAGCGGGCATTAACCGTTTGTATTCTAATATTTCCAGCCGTTTCGCAGCTCATATCATCCCCCTCGGATTATATATATTGTAAAAATGTTCGCGCCTCGAAAAGCATCTCGGCATACATTGTATTATTGTTACTATCATCTAAAGCAATTATGTCCATGCTAGTGAATCCAACATCTTTTACAGCTGGTCCTATAGTCGCATTCCTAGGGTCAATGATATCACAAAAAACGTTCTCAGCATTAGCAATCAATTTATCCCTAGTTTCACTTGTGTTTCTATAACCCTTACAAAATAGCCTTACTGTTATAGTTTGGCCTAAATCTATATCAACCTGATTATTTTGGTTTGTATTTGTTGAACCAAAGTCCAGGTGATAAGAGCCATCTAATATAGTATCTGGAATGTTTTCAAAGTTCAGAGCATCTGTCCACTCTTTAAAGCCAAGGCTATTTAGTCGAGTCCTAAAATAAGGTAATATTTTTGTTATGCTCACCTTCTAAAAAGTCTCCCCGAAGTTAAGTTAATTCCTTCTCCTGTATCAGCAACTCCGTCATCATCATTGTCAAGGCGCATATAGCGATCTCTTATCCTCATTTCTCTGGCTTCGAACTGTCTCGCCTCTAGAAAATGAATATCTTCAGCCTCGTCGCTAATATCATCAAAGATTAAACGCAGTGTTAAAAAAACTGACCATTGGTTTAGGTCATCTGGCTTCACAAAGTTCTTAAGCCTTAGGGGATCTCCGAAAGAATTAATAAATCCTTTACCTCTAAAGAAGTCGATAATTTCTCTTTGAGCTTTTCTATGAACATCTAAAAAGCTATTTCTTCCGGCTTTAGTCCATCTTAAAATATCGGACTTTTGGCCCATTAAATCCTGGTCATCAGAGAAAAGAGCATCACCATCGACAGAATAAAGTTTAATAGTTTTATTAATGCTTAAATTATCAGCACCATCATCAGCGAATACTGTCACTATTTTAGGCAACCATCTTAATCTTTCCGCTTTGTACTCTTTGAGCCCCGAGAAACTCTGGTCATCTTGGCTCTCGGAGAAATACCCGAAGATCTGTAGCGCTGATTGTTCCGAGTTCGCCCCACTAAATGGCAGGAGATCGAAGGATATTGTCGACGAAATTGTAAGTCTATCGTCCTTATCAAAAACAACCGTATAAATGTTAGCACCAACAGCCTCCATCTGAGCTTTAATTTCTGTCACTAATGTAGCCAGAGTATAAGTAGCTGGTGTAATTACAGCGACAAAAACGTTGGATCCCTCTTGAAAATCAATCTTATTATTAGAAGAGTCAAAATCACCATTGAAGTTATTAAATTGCCAATCTAAGAATCTATCGGATAATGCGACAAGCTCCACGGCGCTCTCATCAGCCCCTGGCTTAACGGTAAGACTTGTTATAGTTAGAGTACCGAAAGACTTATCTGCATTAAACCTGGTCTTGTCTTGGACCTGCACAGCGTCTGCTAATTCTAATGATGGAAATATAGCCATAATAGCCCCTTCTTATCTAGTATCTACAATAGCATCTACCGCAGCCTGAGTTGTAGCATCAAAAATTTGTTTCTTTAAAGCCCGACCTGTATCTAAGTCACCCTTTAGAGCTACTTTTCCAGTACGCCAAAAAGCATTAAGATTAGCTAAAGTTAAACTATAGGTATCATTGCTTATTGTGGTTATTTCTACAGGCCATGTAAACTCAGAGGACTCATTTTTTAATGCATTAAAATTCATTTGAGCCGACAGAGAAAGACTAAAAACTTTAGAATCATATGTAAAACCCTGGATTATTAAAGCATCGGTTTTTCCATCGATCTGAAGATAACGACTAGATTTATTAATATCAAAATAAGCTAAATCCTTCTCCGCTTGTGTCATCTCTGATAAAGTATTCCCAGTAAGCTTCCAGAATTTTTCAGGAACGCCTGCAACAGTCGATAGATCTGGGTTTTTAATCCAATCACTAAGATCACCTGATAGTTCACTAGAGCCTACGCTCGGCATAACTTGAAGTGTTGTTTTATGTATCCATGTTGCCATATTATCCTCTTACGATGACTGCCTAAAGTTTACAGCAACTAATTGAGCATCATCAGCCATTGTGTCTCCTGTTAAATCACCACGATGTACTCTTAGTCTGAAGTATTCTCCTGCAACAATCGCATCGGCCTGAGCGTTTGTGAGGGTGACCGTAGTTATATTTAAAAGTCCATTAGTGCCGTTTGTGGCTGAAGTTCCTTCTTGCTGAGAGGCGAAGTTATCAACATCAACATCTAAAACGCCAACTTCACCGCGTTCGATTTCAACTCCCCATGTAACATTCCCAGCTGTAGCAGTTTGAGCGAACCAAAAGAGGTCAACGAGTATATCTCCACCTGTATAGTCTTGATTCATAACGTGAGACCATAAAATTTGCTCGCCTACAGAGTCGTCAAATTCAACTATTGAATGACCATTGCGATCTCCAAAGGAGGCTGCATTGTTACTTGGGCGCGTTGCGGCTATAGATAAGAATGTATTGAGCTGCATTGAAGTGCCACCCATGCCAGAGAAGTTAGCCAATTTAAGAGGTGTTACTATTCTTAAATCATCAACTCCTGCATCAGTTTCTGCTTGCGTTGCTAATTCTGTAAAACCGACTACCGTCTCAGTGGCTTGATCTATATTTCTCTGGACTCTTATCCAATGACTTAAAAGTGTGGGGTTATCCTGATCAGCAATTAGAACATCACCAGCTTCCATTGCTTCAGTAAAGAAGTCACCCGCTACACTTACAGTATAGGCGTCACCCTTGCTAATACCACTAGGGGATACGTCAAGGTCCGGTGTATTTGTAGAAGCATTATAAGCCCCCTTATTGTCGTAAAGGCCAGCCACTTCATTGTCGACAAATACTTTCATTTTAAGTGGAGTGACAATTCTTAAGTCATCTACTCCAGCATTAGTTTCAGCTTGAGTAGCTAATTCGGCGATCCCTTTTAATGTTTCAGTGGCCTGTACAGCTGGAAAAGTTACCCAGTCTAATACAGTCGAAACACCTATTGATAAATAATGAGCATTCGTTGTTGTATTAACCCAGTGCAGACCACTTCGTGGTGGTGCTTCTGTCGGGTCGCCGGTTGATAATAAAACATGACAAGCTGTGCTCATACTGGACATTCCTTTATTGGTTCGACTTCACAAGTATCAACATTTATTTCAAAAAGCTGGAAGCACTCGCTATCGAAAAGACTCTTTTCAAAAGGGTCAGATTCTATTTTGAACTCGGGTTGTCCGGTTTGTAAATTAACTACAAGACCTTGGCTCATGTCCAGACCCCACTTATAACTTTGTTCTTGCAGTTATTAGTATAAATCGCGGTGAATGTAGCGACTAAAGTTCCACCTAAACCACCATCAAAATATTTAACAATATCTGTAACGGCACCAGTACTATCTATAATCCAAGAGTCCCACGTTGTAGAGCCTAATGGCCCAGCGGCTAAAGACCATATTCTAAGAGCATAATCAATACCCTCTTTACCGCCAGTGAGTAAATCAACGGCGGCCTTTCTTAAGACCTGATCGCCAGTATCGCTGATTTCTTCTATACCCACACTTTATCCTTATTTTTTAGACGCCTTTTTTTTCGAGGCTTTCTTTTTAGAGGCTACCTTTTTAGATGTTTTCTTTTTAGAGGCCACCTTTTTAGAGACTTTCTTTCCTGGATGTTGAGGCACTTTTTTCTCCCTATTTAATTCAGCCTGACTTTTATCTTTAGCCTCTTCTTTTTCAGATTTATTGGCTTTCTTTTTATTTTTATCGACTCTTTTTTGATCATGAACACTAAAAGCATTACTCATTTTGATTGCCTTTCCTTCTCGCTAATTCTTGTCTTAGCGCCTTAATATAATCATTCCAATTATAACTTCTCTTTAAATCAAAGCTTAAATTTCGTGCCCTCTGAAACTCTTTTTTAATTTCTTCCGTCGGTGATGTTTTAATCTGATCTCGACTAAACATCTATATCGCCGGATCTAATATCGTCACTAAGATCACCTGGAACAAACCACATGACCCATTTACCTTGAGCAAAAACAATATTGTAAATTTGGATTCTCTTCTCGATTCGAAGGCAGAACTCTACAAGCTTACTTTTGTCTTTAGTCTCAACAAAACGAAGCCTCGTAGTCTGAGGCTTCATTGGAACGCTCATTAGATTCTATAACCGCGAAGGATAAGAACCATTTTCCCAGCGGTTGAAGCACCAGTTACCGCAAGCAGAATGTTTTCGGCCGCAAGATTAAGCTTCTTTTTAAGAAGCGCACCAGCTCCAATATAACCGCCCGGAGTTCCTAGAGTTACATTAGCCGCAGCTACATAACCATCGGAATCACTAGCATCGCCCACATTTACAGCAGTACTTCCAGTGACAGCTACTTTAATCTGAACTTCAGCGTTAGTAATTACAACGCCCTCAAGGGCTTCAAACATTGTATCTGAAGCGATTGGTTTAGCATCGTCTGGAGACGTACCAGAGCCGGTAGCTCCATGCTCCATGTGAACAATGTGAATGAATTGATTATTTTTAAACATTTATTTTCTCCCGTAAGAATTAATGACAAAAAGAAAGACCGAGATTATCTCTCAGCCCACAATCACTACGATAAGGTAACTACTCTTGAGTTATCAAGTTGTTTAAAGCCACCAAGCCAATCGGTATTAATTCGTGATCCACGCTCACCATTAACACCTAAGTTAAATTCTTCAACAGCCATGCCTTGTTGAGCAGCCATTGTGAAATAACTTCTATGGAAAAGATGAGTCACATTTCCAACCGCAGTTGTAAACGCAGGATTAAAACCCAAAAGCATTTCTGGAATTTCACCAGTAACTAATGGAGCACCAGAAATTAAAAAGTCTGAGCTTGTAAATCCATTAATATTAAAGATGTCATTTAATTGAGCAGATCCCATGACCATAAATCTGTCGCTGCCCGGAACATTATTCTCATCGAGAAGTTCTTTCCCTTCAAGAATATCCGCAAGACCTAGAGTTGTTCCAGAGTCATACGCCAATGCGTTAGCACCAGTAGGAATTGTAAGCTCTATAATAATATCTTGGATCTTTTTCATTATAGAGAAGGCCGCAAGGTCACGAACTTGATCCATATAAGGAAGGGATTGTAAAAGAGAACGCTTAGTTACTTTAAAATCTTTTACAATACGTTTATTTATTATAAGATTTTGCTGAGTGATAGTTACGGCATCAGCGTTCGCACGTTGATCTTCTTCAATAACTTCAGCTTCACTGAACTCAGGAATTGTGGAGATCTTAACTGTGTCTCCAAGGTTAGCAATCTCACCCTCATAATCTTTACTGATTAAACTCTGGAATGGATTAGATTGTAAAAGAACTTCGTAAAAACGAGTTGACCATATTTCAGGAACGATAACGCTCGTTTCAACTTCGGCTCTCATAATTTGATCGGCCATATTTCCCCCGCAGCATTACGCTGATTGTTGTTGTTTTTTGTATTGCTTAAGCAGTTTCAAGTATGTGGCCGAGTCACCTGATTTTTTATACCCTTTTTCTGCTTTCAAAACCATTTCTAAAGTTACAGTTCCATCCGTTGGTATTACCTCTGGATCTCCTGGATTTAAAGCTGCTGACTTCTTACCGAACCAATGTGGTCGAGTAATTTTCATGTTTTCAACGAACTCTGTAACACCTAAAACAGTGGTTCTTCCGGTGCTAGTTCTTTCAACAACTAAGTCGTCAAGGTCTAAAAGATCAAGGTCGTCAAGCGCCTCTTTTCTAATTCCCATTTGCAAAGCTTTAGTTTTAACAGCCGTATATTTCTTATCAATACTAATCGCGTCTGTTAATTCAGTGGCCTTTTCTTCAGCCTCAATTCTTTTTTCTTCAGATTCCTCATAAAGCTCTTTAAATTTTTCCTGCTCTTTAAGCTTATTCGTGCGAGCATCGTCACTTTTCTTTTCCAGCTCTGCAATTTTAGCTTCTAAAGTAGCGTTTAAGTCTTTCTGCTTTAGTAAATCTGCTTTAAAGCGATCCTTTTTTGGTGGCACAACAGGCTCTACTGGCGGATCAACCGGATCAACTGGATCGGCTGGGTCAATAGGGTCAACTGGTGGGTCAACTGGTGGATCTACAAGTAAATCACTTGGATTGCTCATCTTTTACTCTCTTCCCTTAGCACCGCTGAAGGTAAGTGTGATCAAAAAACAGCACAGCTTAATAATTGATCACTTGTTAATTATACTTTTAATTCTATCTAACACAACTTTTTTTATTATGCGCTTGATAGAAGCCACGTAATCATCACCAGGACCATTCGGCAAGACTTTTCTTTTAGGTACATGAGGATGAAGCCCTTGATTATGAGTTTCTATTAGTGCTTTCTCTAACTTAGTGGGATTTAACCAGCCTACAGTAATGCCTCCAATCTTTCTTCTAAAGCGCAATTTCTTGAGCCACTTCCCACTCAGATGTAAATTAACAGGTCTAGATTTTTTACCAGGAAATCTCTTTTTAATATCGGGTGTATTGGGATAACCCTTTCCTTTTCCCTTACTAGCATAAGCTGTATATTTAGGCTCACCTTTAACTGGACTAAGACCTTTAGCTATTCGTCGCTTCATTTCTTTAACAACTAAAGTCCCTAATTTCTTCTGGGTCCCTCTATTCATTACTTTTCTTTTATCGACAATAGATGCCAGCTTATTAAGCTTCATTGAAATGGAATAACCATTACCTTTAATTATAACATTAGGCTTAATTACAGCCATTTTATTAAATCCCTTTGTGCTAATTGAGTGAGCACTTCATCATTATCCATAATAGCCCTTTTAATCTTTGCCCTAGATACTGGGCCAAACGACTCGGTCATTATCTCATAGAACTCTGCCTTACTTTTAACTAATTTTAATCTGCTATACGGAGGTCTGAATGATTCGGCGACAGCATCTTGAATTACTTTATCAAGTTCTTTCTTAATCCCCTTACGAAAAACCTGTCCCTCCTTGGTCAGGAAATTCCGCAAAGGCAAAGAGCTTTTCCCGCTTAAGTTATTATGTCCATCAGCCCTTAGTGCTGCTTTCCCGAACACGCCTAACTCCATTAAGCCCTTCTTGCCAATTTTAGCATCCAATCCTCTTTTCATCATCTCTTTACTAAACTCAAGATTAGGGATGCCAGGTAAGCCCTTGGATTGTTTGAATTTTTTATATTTTTTAGATAGTTTTTTAAAGTTCTTGCCGCTAACAGGACTCTTAGTATTGCCTACATCTTCAGCAATCGCCTCGAGCAAAAACTCTGCAGCTTTCTTCGAGGCCTTAATCTTTGACTTCTTTGGAACAGTAAGACCATCGAATAAATCAATGGTACTACTCGTCACCCTCTTTGTTGTCTTTGTCTTTATCGTCTTCATTCGGATCAACCTCTATAGAAAAATCTTTCATATTTTCTTGCTTCTCTTTTCTAATCTCTTTTATTTTTGCCTCCGCCTGTTCAAGAGTTAAATCCGGACGATCTTTCATAATAAGCTCAGCAGCAGTATTAAGACCAATATCTTTTCGCTTCGCAATAGCCTCTAATTTCTCAGCTTCACTAAAAATCATTTTAGGCTCACCAAATTCTAATGTTAAATCGAACTCTTCAGGAAGTATTAAATCTTCTAAATCAGGATCTAGAGCCTCTATCTCACTAAAGTACTGCATAAATAAAGCGATCTTATGCCAGATTAAACGCTCAGCATCCGAGAACTCTTCACGCTCATCAGCTACATCTTCCATCGATTCGGCTTTGTCTATAATTAAGGCGATGCCTGCCGCGAACTTACCACCACCCTCAAGTTTAGCACTCAGCCCACTTGTAGAGAGATCATTAGTAGTTAATATTAAAGCTATCTGAGCTAAAACAGATTCTTGTAATTCCGTTAAAGGCGGGTTGGCGTTTATTACTCCGACCTTAGGCTCTGGATCTTCTGCCGAAGATTCATGCTCTAACTTAATAATGCTATTAGGTCCAACCTCAATATTATCAGGTAAGTTCTTTCCACTCATCCAAAGTTGACCATAACCCTGAGTCACAGCGATATGATTATTATGAGTCATTAAAGCATTCACCACTATAGAGCCATCGATTAGATCTTCTCCACCTTCAGCCCAGAAGTCGTTATCTTGATCCACTTGAGTGGGAACAAAGGGAAGCTCTTCAATGGGATTTACAAAGGTATTATCGTCCTCTGTAATAATAAGAACAGGATCACTATTTAAAGAGCCATCGTTATTAAAGACCTGACCTAAAGAATTAGTTGTGAAGTGATACTTTCCAGACCACCAAATATATTCTCTGCCATTGGCCATTTCCTTATCTTCTTCCTTATCGGCTATGGCTTCATCTTTACTATTTCCGTTAGTTCTAATCTGACCATTAATATCGGTTACATTGCCATCGCTTCTAACTCTCGCAGGATCTGAGGTAGTAAAAGAGATTTCTCCAGGATGATAATTGCTTAAGATATAGACAGCGGCTTTAGTGCGATCAAAAAAATCTTCTATAACATCATAAAGATAGGGCTGGAGAATAGTTGGTCGTGGAGCAAAGTTCTTTTCACCATCTTTAGCGACCACCACGCAGGGCTTAATATAATGAACAGCATTTTTCTGAAGCCTTGTGATTCTATTTTGGTTCTTCATTTTAGCATTGAATTTAAAGATCTCTCCAAGCTTCTGAATCTTCGCTGTAGTGTCCTTATCATCTTGGACAAAACGAGTAACACCATCCTTATAAACTCTTGCTAACTTTTTAATCACTTTCTTAACGATAGAAAGATTTGTAATTGAATAGGTCATCTC
>SDBT01009545.1_pt1 | contig 15719 bp, 17 predicted proteins | sample 2277101 | NCBI WGS metagenome assembly SDBT01 (sample SAMN10404973, study PRJNA504765) | marine sediment metagenome | isolation source: marine sediment core GS10_PC15, 103 cmbsf | place: Arctic Ocean: Southern Knipovich Ridge | collected 2010 | reverse complement strand
ATCATCCGTTAAGACGCCCGGAGTATAGTTCGCATCGGCAACATTTGTTTTCCCTCTGAACTTCGCGCCAGTAACAGATAGATTGCCAGTAATATACATATTACCAGTAGCGTAAAGTCCGGGGGCCGCAAGTGTTCCATCGAGCCTGAACATTTCGGTAGCTCCACCGCCTGTCGTCACCGACATACGCATGATACCTTCTTCGCTCCCTGCCGCGGGATTCTGGACCTCTGTTAATATCTGACCATAGGTACTCTCTGCGCCACCGTCATCCTGAGCGTTAAAGTACCAGCCGCCGATTACATCGCCGTCTGCGCTAACTGCCGTGTCTCTTTGGATAACGTGGTTTGTGTTTCCTCCGGTATTAGTAAGCCTGAATCCACCGCCTGCAATTGCGGTTCCAGCGTGGAGCACATAATTTGTATCCCCGCTTCCGACTTCGAGGCCGATTTCAATACGAGTAACTCCGCCGGACTCAATGAGTCGCATGGCTTCAACGCCGCCAGCGATTAAACTAATCTGGTCGGTCCCACCCCAGCCTACTCCGGTATCAGGGTTGGCTTTGTTCGGAATCAATGTTGGAACCGTGGCCGTTGCCGCAACATCAGATAGTCTTGGACCTGCCGCGTTATTTGCATCTATAGTGGTACCATCAAGCACCCATCCGCTCGTGATAGTAACACTGCCCCACTGTGGGCCGGCATCCGTTGTGACATCCTGGTTAATGGCAGAGGCGGACTCCACGGTTAGATTCGCATCGACGTCTAATGTGGCCCCAGCCGCAATATCAAGGCTTGCCGTTCCAACAGTAGCTGAAAATGTATTTGCCCCTGAAGCGAGAACTATACTTTCATACGATGTGAAACCAGACAGGGCATTCCCAGACCATGTTGCGGTGCCATCTGTGATAGATGCAACAGAGGAAATCGCACCGGCTGAAAAAGCAATACTTTCCACAAGCACATTACCCCCAGTACCGCCAAGGATCACAAGGTCGGTCAAGGTTCTCGAAATGCTTCCGTACTCTGCGCCCGTGGTGTCGTATATCTGAAGGCTCTCGACGTAGGCCGCCTGAAAAATATGAGTAGCGTCGCCAATATCAATCGCACTCGTAGTCTCAGGGGAAAAAGTAGTGGCTGAAAAGTTATAGATAGGGCTTCCCGCAACCTCGACTGAAAAGACAGCACCAGCATCTATTACGATATTTCTCGCTGTTCCGCTTCCCGCCCCATAAGACCTCAATTGATAACTCGTAGTGGCGGCCTCGTAGTAAATAAACAAGGTCTCTCTGTCTGTATCGCCAGTAGAGCCAATCGCGTCTAATGCAAAACCAACATCGTCGGTGCCGTCCATGTCGAAAGGCGTGACTCGCATCACTGCCAATTCACCAGCGTCAGTATTGGTAAACTGGAGGTCATTAGTGTTCTCGTCGATAGTCCAATTATCAACCGTGATACTGGTTACTGTAATTCCTCCGCCAAGTACCATCGCCCCGGTATCATCAACGGTGAATTTACTAACAGTATTTACTTTTAAATTTACCAGATAGACCGTTTCCCATCCCGAGACATCCGTCTCGGTAATGTCCCCACGTATCAGAGAAAAGGTCTCTGTAGCGACAAAGCCCACTGTGTCATTAAGGATAACAGACATGTTAAGAGTCCAGTTATCCCCGCCTGCTTCGTTATCGGACCAATCCCCGCCAAATACATCGGTGAATACCCGTGAGGTTGCCTCTGTGATTCTTATCCCTTCAACACCACCTGCGATTAAACTCAACTGGTCTACGTCAGCACTTCCCATTCCTGTGTCTGTGTCTGTTGCGATTGGTACAAATACAGGATTAGTTGCTGAGGCCACTTCTCGCATAATAATAGGACCTGATGATGTATGTACCCTCAATCCTGTTGTGTTTGCTACACTTATTAATGTCCCATTAGAAACTGTAACTAACTGGCCGCTGTCCGCATAAAACCCTGTTTCTGCGCTTCCGATTCTCAGGCTTGGTGTGGCAGCACTTCCCACAACGTTATCTCCGTCTATGATGACCTGGCAGCCTTCAGTATCGTTTACGTTCTTAATTATTTTGAACCATTCCTTATCGGAGTTTGTACCACCAAGCCAACGCTGGCCGCCAGTAGTTAGGTTATCTGAATCGAAAATAGTGTCATGGAAACCGCTCGTCAGTGTCTGATAGTTATTAGTCCATGCGTTCACGATGTCAGCATCTGTGGTGTATACACTGCCTGAAAGGTTGAGGGTTAAGAGAGTGTTTGCATTCTCTTTGAAAATGAAGTTATCACCTGTATCTACAACAAACTCCATGTCTCCATTACCTAAAAGTTTTATAGTTGGTTGAGAACTAAAGTCAGCATTTGCAACAAGCCATAAATCATCTGATGCCGCAGTTCCACCGTATATTACTGTGCTTGTACCATCATTCCAAATAGACCCACCGCTCACACCCCAAGTAAGTATATCGTCTTTAAAACTCCAAGAACTAACACCCTCTATAGATATAGCCAGCTCATCACTATCAGGTTGCCATAAACCTGTTTCAGTACTTCCGATTCTTAAAGCTGGCTTTGTTGCATCTCCGACAACGTTATCCCCGTCTATGATAACCTGACATCCCTCGGTGTCGGCTGAGTTCTCAATGACTTTAAACCAGCTTTTGTCAATCAATTGCCCGCCAATTATCTCCATCGCTTTTCCAGACGTCAAATTATCCGAATCGACCAGTATCTGAAACGCAGTTCCAATTGTTAACGCCGTTGCTGTAATCTTATGGGCGACCCCCTCTGTGACCGTGCTGGAATCATTGTGCCACGCGGTTTCGGTGGTAGCGTCGGTAGTGAAAACAGTAGTGGTACGGTTAAAAGATAAAAAGTTGGTACCGGCTTCGTCAAAGATAAGATTATCCCCGGCAGCCACGGCCCATTCTATGTTTCCGTCTCCAGTATATGTGGCAAAAGGATACGTGTCGATAATATTAGCGTAGAGTAAAAGGGTCTCGGTAGTTAAAGCCCCACCGTAAAGCGTCAAAGCTCCGTCGCCATAAATATTTCCACCCAGGTACGTATCATTCCACCGCAATAGAGCGGTTCCGAAATCAAAGGTAATGTTATCGTTAGGTACAACGTGAGCAGTGAATTTGGCAAGGTCGTTAGTGATATCTAATCGGGTAGTGGCTCCGCAAACAAGCAGAACAGTAGCCGCACCATTGAGTTCAGCGTTACCCCCGCCGTACAAAGAAAGTGCCGCATATGAATCGACATCGTTAGCACGGATAATGAAATTTTCACCCGTGTCGTCAGAACCGTACAGGTATGTCGACCCAGCAACCCACTCGAACGCGGCGGTCTCGCCGGTGCCCGGATCAAAATGAAGCCTGTCATCGGTTCCGTCCCAATAGATCGTTGCCTCGTTATTGTCTCCGAATTTGATACCAATGTCGTCCGGGAAGTGCAACCAACCCACGTAATCAAAATAAAACGCCTGGGCTGCCTCAGAGTACGCATCGATAAGTCGGCTATCGCCTGATCCATCGGGGGCAATACTCGTAAGCTTAAGCGTGACTACCCCTTTATTCGAAGCTACCGTGGCATTTGTATAGGGGTCTATTGAAAAGAGAACAACATCATCGGTATAAACAATAGCAGCCTGACTCTGGACAACGTATACACTTCCAGACGTAACAAGTTTATTATCTATAATATGAGAAGTGCCATCAAAATACTGCCATGTGTCTCCCGCTCCTCCGGGAAGCGGGACTGTACCAGTTCCCATTCTCAATTTTTGATCGTCTTTTAACCAGGGGTCACCAAGCGGAGTAATTAAGCCGGAACCAGCGTATACCCAACCGGGAACCCACGTGTCCTGTGGGGGCGGTGCCATATTTTTCACCTTCATAAATCTTTTACTAACCAGTAATGTATCTTATCGCCTATTTTGCCTATTACCTTAGCGAAACAAACATCCCGATACTGCCCATTTGGCATTGCTCCGCCCGGTAGGTTTGCCACAACGGCCCCAACCCCGCCGTATCCAATTAAATTCAAATTGGTCGTTTCGGTCAAAAATTTGATGTATTTCACAGGGACCGATAACTGAGCGATACCATTCGCCGTGTAGGTTGTTAAACCAGAGGTGTCAATAGTCGTTCCGTTCATGTCCCGTAGTGAAAAAGTATTAGCATTAATTTTTACCGCAAGGAAGAACCTATCGTTTAACTCAACCATCCCTTCGATCTCTTCAAGGTAGATTTTTTGGCCCGTTAAGAAAGGATGGCTATTAGCGGTGACCACCCCGGTTGCGTTTTTCGTAATCGCAGAAATAACATACTCGGCCTGAAGGGATTCCTCGGTATCGTCTGCGACAATCGTCTTAGTGTATCCGAGTACCTTGCCTCCGTGGGCCTTCCGGTTGAACTCGTTCTTGCTTGCTGTGTTATCCCTTAGTACCATAATCCTCCCTCATTTATTTATCCTTTCAGTTTATCCTGGACTGCGAATTTAACATCCAATAATTTGAGTCTGAATTTTTCCATAGCGTTCCTTGAGGTATATCCCTGTTTTTCCGCTTTTTGTTTAAATATTACATATGCCTCAGGAGTAATTAAATTGGCTATTCTTTTAATGTGATTATCCAATATGCTTATTGAATTATCAATTTTTTCTAATGCTTTCACATCGCTTCTTTTGAGTGCTTCACTTCGACTATTTTCAATCCGTTCTGCTATCGTTTCCATTATTTCACCTCAGATTGTTTTGTATCCGGGCCTTCCCATTGAGCTCTGGCCGCTTTTTAGGAATCGAGTACCCCAGTTGGCTAAATCGCTCAAATGGTCGTCGGCCAAATCTCTCGCTGTGAGGTTTTTATCGCCCCACTTTTTCACAATGCCGTTCATGCCTTTCATGAGAGCAGAGGTGTCGGGGATCGAGAAACTCGTAGCGTTAATCGCAGTAGCAACGATTCCAGTAGTTAGATCGTTCTTATCTTCCATTGTGTCTGCTTCGGACTCGCCAGTGCAGGCCGCACCGTCAGTCGCATAATCAATATCCGTATCGAAATACGTTCCGAGGGAAACAGTCCCAATCGTGTGAGTGACATTATACGCCCCAACATCAGATCCAGCGATAACAATGTCGTCAGACGTAACCGGCAAAAACTGGTCCGAAGTAGTATATGCGCATCTGCACTTTCCAGAGCCGTTATTCGTAATCCCGGTAATTACAACATAGCCGCTTTCAATGTGCTCGAAGTAAACCAAATCAGTAGAGGCAATATTATGAGCAGAAAGAGTAGTGATAACTCCGGGGTCCGCAGAAGTGATCGTGTCAATCCTGGTTTCCGGCTCGTAGAGCCATTCGCAGAATCCACCGCTTGTCTCGGCGTTATCCTCATCGGACGTATCAATAATCGAGAACGTAGTCGCGTTGAGAACGATAATAGGATACAGCCTTCCGGTGTTTAAACTCGTTATCTCACTGAGGCCCCAGAACCGAACAAAGTAGCCAGTAAGAAGCCCGTGGTTCGTGTCCGTAGTAACTACGCCGGGGTCGGCCTTCGTGATCCCAGTAACGGTAAGAACACGGCTTCCAACCTGGTAGCAAACACAACCGCTAACCTCTGCGCCAGCATAGCTTGAAGTGTTCTCGATTGAAAACTCAGTAGTATTATTAACTATAACGGTGCTTTCCTGAGCCTCAAGGTCGGTCATCTCGTTCATGCCAAACCAGTAAACCCTATCGCCGGTAACTAACCCGTGGACTGCCGCAGTTGTAGCTACACCGGGATTTGCCTTCGTAATACCGCTTACTACTATCTTCGTTTCCTCGCGGCCCATTCTCTCGTAAATTTGTCTACGCCCAACGTATCCTTTGTGAAGCGTTGTCTCGGTTTCGAGATTCGCAAGGGCGGTCTTTACATCGGTGTCTTTGGTCATGTTATTCCTTCCTATCCATTAATTTTTGTGAAATTTTCGATATGTTATTTATGTCCAGTTCGAATCGTTTCAGGTTCACCGGGGGGCTGGTTTCGTTAAGGAGTTTTGTAAACTCGGTCTTGAATGCTTTGTTTTTTTTCAAAGCACGTCGAAATGCTTTAAGAATCGGGGCTATCCCTTCTTTCATGGAACGAGCCGCACCCCTACTTAGAATACTCCAATCATCTGGTCCGGGGTCTGCGTATTCAAACCCCGTCCGGGCCTCTATGATTCGCTCTGCGGTGGTTTTCATGGTTACCTCACGGTGTAGCCGGATATTCGGCGGCATCTTCCTGAATTCTAAACATGGATTTATATTGCCCAACGGCAACGCCCATTCTCATGTACGCCCAGATGTCTTCGACCAGTTTCCCAGACTCGCGATAGGTAAAGTTGGAAATGGGATGTCGGAAAAGATACCCTAATTCATCAGGGTCAGTCACATAGATTTGATTCGCTCCGACATTATGGGACGCGATAAGTCGTATTCCGCCAATGTTCACACTGTACGGTCTGTCGATGTCAACTTGATTTGAAACAGGAAGACCAACAGGGCTGGAATATACAAGGCGTCGCCATGTCTTAAAGTTCGTAACAACGACACGAGGACGCAACCGAGCGTCTCCCATCGTTTCCATCACAGAGAATACGTCTTCCAGTTCCGCAAACTTTCCTTTCCCGAGACCAACATAGTTATTATTCGTCCCGGCAACAGGGGCGGCAGTATTGAACGCAGTGAACATCAAGACGTCGGCAATCTCACTCAAGGCATAACCCATCTTCATTAACTCGTAGCCAATAAGGTCGGCACTTGAGTGATCTCGTAACTCGAAAGTAGCGGCATTATATACGCCGTACATCGAAAAATTAACATCCCGTGAATTATAATTTTTCGAGGATTGAATAGAAAGACTTCCGTCATCATTCACCTCGCCTGCTGAAAGATTCTGACTGATGGGGATCGTAATGCCGTCCATCGTGTCAAGGTCGGTAACTATAACGTTCATTATGTTCTCTGCAACAAGCATGGGCGTAAAGCCCGACATAATGAACGTAGCTACGGCACCCGTCGAAAGGCCGGTGTTGTTGTCCCTGGATAAATCTTCCTGAAGTTTCGAGAGGGGGATGCTCGCATCAATCTTTATTTTTAGACGCTTTTCCAGCCGACTTTCTTCTTGTCTTTCCGGCAGTGCTCCTGCTCTTTTGTTCGGGTCTTGCTCCATAATCTGTTTCGCCAGATTGTTCATCAGTTGCATCCTCTGCCTCCTTGTCATATACTCTCAAAATCTTAATCGTTCCGGCTTGGTCACCAACCTCGATAACAGGACAAACAGGGAAATGTTTTGTTACTCCGTTTTCGACCTCTTTGGTGGTCCATGTAACATATCCGCTTTTATCCGGCAAACGACCAATAAGAGCGTCGCCTTTCAACCCCAATACTTCACACCACATTTCTGTCATGAATATCACCTCGAAAGACAAAACCCGATTATGTAAGCTCCTTCAATCGGAATACGGAGGGTGTCTGTGTCACGGTAGCGGCAAACGCTTGGTAAGCTACAACTTCCCAGGCGAGTTTCCCACTGATTCGTCCATCGACGACGGACAGCGGAACAAACGGAGCGAAGTATCCGGCCCACTCTTTATCCACCATGTACAAATTCTTGGCGGATGCGAGCGAGGTCACGATGACGTCCATGTCCAGAAGCTGGCAAGTCACTCCGGGGGCTCGCGGCCAGAAGCCGGGTGCGAGTGCCGCAATCTGAGAAGCGTACTGAATTCCCGTTCTGATGTCGTCGTCCTGAAGCATGTTCGCCCAGGTGTTCGGGTTCACAATTAAACAGCTTGGAACGGTGTCGTGCTCGGCCTCCATATTACCGAGGTATTTTGTCAGGTCGTCCCAGTTCATCTTCACGGACCCGCCGAGCGCGTTGTAGTTCGTGTTCGAGTCGTTTGACGGGGTGGCTGTCTCAAGGGCCGCGATGATAACTTCGTCCATGTTCTTTCCGAGCGCGTATCCCATTGAAATCAACTGGTCTTTCATCAGGTCAGCAACACTATGTGTCATTAACTCCTGAGTCATTCCAGCGGACGTGTAGTACCAAACCGCCGTCAACGTGGTGCTCCCGTAGTTCTGCTCGGTCCGGCTGGTCGTGATGTCAGCATCATTACCAAGTGTCCCTGCGGTGTGGTGCACCTGCAACGGAACTTTGATAGCGTTCGCACCGGACGGATTAATACCACTGATGACTTTCAGAATCCCGTTGCTCAGAAGCTTGGTCTGAATGGCCTGCTCAATGAATTGAGTAATGATAGTAGTATAAAGTCCCGTGTTGCTGTCAAATGTCAGGTCCTCTTTGAGATAGTCACCAATCGTAAAATTGGTGTTTAAACTCTCGCTCAGATGATCTATCTTGATATCAGCCAGCTTTCCAAACCTCGCGTATTTGGAAGGCCATACACCAGTATAGTTACCATCGTCCATTGCCTTCTGCTCTCGCAAGCCTGCGGTTTTCACATCCTTAAGGAGTGCCTGACCGATGCGCCCCACCACATCGGTGGAATGCACGTTCATGAATCTCTCAAAAAGCCCGGTGCCAATCTGCAACCCGGAGAGCTGGTTGTATTTTTGTGTCTCTGTCATATTATTTTCCCCCCTTGAGGAAGTCATTTTGTTGAGCAGTAACTATATTCCTAAGGATTTCAGTCTGCTTTTCTTCTTTGGTCTTTTTCGGACCAGCGGCATTAGTGGATTTGAATGATTGCTCTTTCTCGACCTCGATCTCTTTCACGGCCTCTTCCTTTTCGGGAACGAAGTCCTCCTTGAGCTTTTCAAAAATGGGGCTGAGTTCCATGAGGATGTTCTCGACAGTATTAAGGCGATGCTCAATCTTCACAAGCAATTCCTTGTCTTTGTCGGGATATTCATCGTCTTCGTCGTCGTCATCCTGTTCCTTTTTCTTTTCCTTTCCCTTGCCCTTTTTATCCCCCGATGTATCATCGGGATCGTCGTCATCGGTCTCCGGGGGATTGTCCTTCGCTTCTGCAAACGCAATCAGGAGTTTCTCGATGCTCTCAATTCTCTCGCTCAGAGCTTTATCCTCAGACCCTTTCTCTTCGGGGTTCGGGGTCGCGGATTGCTCATCTGTTTTATTCTGTTCCGTCATATTTTCAACCTCGACAGTTTCATGTGAAAGGTCTTTCGACCCGTTTTCGTTAGTGATATCTTCCTTAGTGATTTTTTTACCGTGGGCCATCTCCCGTAAGCGTTCGAGAACGTTGATGCTCGTCTCCTGGAAGCCGGGCGTAGTGACGATGGATAGCTCTACCCAGTTTGTAACGTCAACGCGAATATGATCTTCGCCAATCTCCTCGACCGTTTTCTTATTCGGCATTATTGAAATCGATACGCTGTTTATATCCCCTCGTTTTATCATATCCACCAGGGTTACTCCGCCCTTTAACTGGATATGGGGATGAATATCGGCAGTATACATGAGGCCAACGCCCTCTTTAATATAAGCACTTTCAACGTGACCAACTGGATTATCCATATCATGATTGAAAAGCATTACCTTTTTTTCGAGAAGCTTATGGGTCGCTAAAATGGATTCTTTGCTGTACTCGATACCGTTAAGACTCGGGATACCAAAGGGTAATGCAAGACCCGTTATGAGAACCCCGCCTGTTTTCGAGTGGGCTTCCGAAGGTTGAATTACCTGGGCCTCGGTCAAAATAAGCTCGTGTGTATAATTCGCATTGCGATTGTCCTGCGATTCTAATTTAGATGGGTTTTTATTTTTTCCCATGCTACCATGAGAAACCACAGGGAGTTTATATCAATTTCCCAAAATTTAGGTAGAATATAGATTAAATATTGAAAAAAAGAGACCCCGCCAGGATTTGAACCTGAATTTTCGGATTCAACGTCCGAGGTACTTCCAGATATACTACAGGGCCAGTGGAGAGCCGGAAGGGATTTGAACCCTTGAGCCCCCGAGGAACAGGGTTTGCAACCCTGCGCGTTCGCCAAACTTTGCTACCGGCTCATGGTGGTCCCGGCGACAGGATTCGAACCTGTGTGGTTTCGGTCTACAGCCGAATGCATTCCAATTTGCTACACCGGGATTTAGAGGTTGAGGGACGAGAATCGAACTCATAACCTTCAGATACACAATCTGATGCTTTACCTGATTAAGCTACCCCCAACATATAGGTGCAGAGGGGGGGATTCGAACCCCCGTTTGTCGGAGGGCATGTGCACGATGCCCCAGACGACCGTTCTCGGCCGCATGCTTCATCCATGTTTCGGGCGTGTGCGCACTCTAAACTACCTCTGCATTTATTTAAGTAATTTGCTAAATGGCGTATTCATACTCGCGGGTTTATAGGTTCTGTTCCAAAATTCACACACCATAAAACATCTGCATGTTTCATAAATATTGTTAATTGATTATCATGCCTTCTTCTTGTCTTTAAGGGTTCGATATCTCCCTTTCTTTTTAATCGCTGGGGACGTGGGCCAGTCTCTAAGTTTTGGAAGATTATCGGAATCGCCTATTCTTTCAAGATGTTTTACATCCCGTCTATTATCATACCATTGTTTTCTAAATATCCGGTAGGACGAGAGGCGGCCTTTAGTACCGATTGTTTCCACCCAAGCTATCCGGCAACAACGCTCAGTCATCTTTTCTCCGGCTTCCCTTACCTTACGTTTATTGTCAAACTCAGTTAACATTTCCATGAGTTTCTGGTGGTTGTTTGCGTTATACGAAATTACCCTTAGCATTTCAAGAATCTGCTGAACTTGTTCGAACTCTTCAGGACCACCACCTGAGAATTCTATCCAGAGCTTCGTTTCAAGCTTTCCCATTTCGATTAATATCTGTTGGGTCATCATTCCTTGCATAGTATCACCATAGGTTAAAAATTGCCATTATTGCCTGTGAGGCCACTACCATACCCATAATAATAACCCAAAACCATCCTATCGTAGAATCTTTCATGGTATCAGTCCTTTATCAATTCTATATTTTCAAACGCCATCTCTGGCGCGGAAAAACGTTTCTTGCAATGCGGGCAATGTATCGTATGGGTCTTTACCTTAACGCTCGTGTGCTCGATCTTTTCGTCATCGTTAGAAAGTATCGGATAGCCTATTGCCCCTCTGTGAAACAGCCCTTTGAACATATCCGGAATCTTCGGATAGCAAGCATACGAGTCTATTTTAATAGTGTGCCAAAAAGGTTGGTCCTCGCCGTGCCTGTTCTCTTCAACCTCTTGGTAATAGTCGCCATACGCGTGGAACGGGTCATCTTCTCTATCGCGCTCGTCACAGATAATGCTCACCGTATCGCTACGAATGTCCTCTTTCAACAGCATCTGCATCATCGTATAGACAATCGATTGGGTGCCACACTTAATCATTACATCTACGTCTGTGTATTCCGCAATCTCTCGTGTTAGCATCTCCTGAGCGTAGAACATCGTTTTCGTAACTATCATTTTTTTCAAATCCGTATCGTTCATAATATCGCCTCGTTGCGAGTATCGGACTCAAACCGATGACTCTGGGTTTCCCAAATAAAACACGGGATGGGTGTTCATTTTTCATCCGGCCAGAACAAGAAAAAGTTTCATGGGCCCAGTGGGTTATCTACCCTAACTCGCTCTTTTTTCATGTGTGGATAGGGAACGGAGACATGGGAAGGAGTTTCACGTATCATACGCTGGAAGTCGGTCACGTGCCCCTTCATAATTTTAGCCGTTAATAGATAGCCGGTATCCGCTTTTTCAACTGAGATTATCTTACCTATCTCTTTTCCATTTAGGGTTACTGGTAGTTCTATTAAAGCGTCGGCCTTAAAGTTACGATAGACCACACCACGAGTTATCTTCTCAGGGTTTATCGTAAACTGAAATTCCACTTCTTCTTCCTTCGTCATTTACCCTCCAGCTTTTTCCAGAGATCAGTTTCGACCCACTTGCCAGCGTCAGTGCGCATTATGCCTTTGTATCTCCGCCACACATCATCACCAACGAATGACCCGTCTTCCTCGACGCGGATGCCGCACGGGCTATATGACGGCGGTTCCAGTCCAGAGTGCAGATACATAAACTGTAACATGTCAAAGGTCATCCGCCACGATTGGGATAATTCACTATCCTTCCCCGCATCGAAGTATTCCTTGCATTTGTCACATATGATATAGTGTCCAGTTCCCATATTATTCCTCCGTTATTCTGATGCCTTGTTTTTTGAAATTGCTCTCTTTGCTTCTTCCATGATAGCCAATGCGGTATGATTTGCCATTTCGGCAGAACGATCCTTCGCTTCTATTTCGTATGTCGTAATGTTTCCAGACCCATCTAATACAATTCTAACTTTCGACATACTGTTATGAAAAATCTGCTCTTCTTTATAGTTTACAGTTGATTCTTGCCCTAGTTCTACCATACTATCCCTCCAGGTGTTTCCTACGGTGTTTTGGCTCGTGGTCGGGCCGCTTGTAGTTCTCGATCTCTTTTACCTGGGATTCCATACTGCCTTCGGTGGCGTTGATATATTTGAAAATCTTCTCGCTCCATCCGGAGACCGTAACGACGGATTTATCATGCGGGGGTATCTGAACCGTACCGTATCCTGATAAATCAAACAAATACATCTTCACATCGGGGTTGATATTTTTGTATCGATTGTACGAGTCCTTCAGGGAAGCCGCCTGGCCGCAGACATGATACAAATAATCCTCACTCTTCCACAGTTGCATGTCGGAGAACAGTAATATCCTATCCACATGCTCACGTTGTTCTATAAGGTAGTCAATCGCAAGGTGTCCGTTAGTGGCGCACCCAAGACGCATTCCAAGATCCATGCAATCAGGCATGTTCGGAAGGACACTCTCGCCGTTTGGTTGAAGCACCGCAAAGTCTCGTCCGAACGCTCCGAAGATACAGCCGTCGGTGTAACCATGGGCTCCGAGGCCGAGAAGAATTCCAATATCGTACATTCGAACCTTTGACCTCTCAGATACCGTCGAATGCATTGACGCCGAGATGTCACAAAAGATCGCAGTAACGCCGTTCATATGCGGTACGTTACTAAAAGATATATCTAATGCTTTCGAAAGCGCGGACCTCACGGATTTCGTGTACGGATTTCCATGGTCACTAAGCTCGTTATAAGCCGACCAGAAACGAAACGGGAACTGTTTGCTACGCTTGATTTGGAACTCGTCTGATATCCGGTTGGTTAACGTTTTGATAACGTCTTTATCACGAACATTATCTAAAACATTACGACAATTACGAATACTTCCCATATACCCCATCTTGCCCGACATTACCAATTCTTTCCATTTCTCCTCTTTGCTTCTGCCGTCTTCGGACGACAGAACCGTTTCCCACGTGTACGGCGTCTCAAGTGTTCCGTTCATGAGCCCTTTGAGAATATGTTTTGGTTGCCTCGGATGCGTGAGTCTCATCACATCTTGAAAGTTCGGATGATTTTGCTTCCTGTTGTATTTGCTCATGCTATATTCGTCGAACTTTGGAAAAGAGTCATTGATGCCTTTCTTTAAACAGTTCGGGATCGGCTTCCCATAGGTGTTCAGATAGGCCGCCAGAAGCTCGTAGATTTCATCGGCACGTCCGATGGTCATCGGGATGGCTTTTCTGACAAGATGCTTATAGCTTACCCCATAAAAGTTGCCATATCCTTTCGCCGTAAATCCTCCGAACTCAACTCTCGGTACCTCGTGTGCCAATACCGATAGTAAAAACATCGGGACAGACCTCAGATAATAAGCGTGTCTCAAATATACCGCCAGTTGAGCTATGAAAAACGGGTCATTCTTTGCGATTTTCTCTGCGAGATGCTGGATGTGCTTCTCGGTGTCGCCAACCTCGCCGTAAAACTTGGGCTCGTTCATGAGGCAGGTCGAGGCCAAATGAACAAGGGTTTCTTTATCCCCGAGTTTCCATGCCGTTTGCCCCTCGTGGTTTTGAGTGACGTTCGGTTTTGAGCTTTGTTGCGTAAATTTCGCCATTTGTTCACTTCCAAATTGGAGTGTGGATTTGCCGGATGAGTTATTCGTGCGAAGTATCCCATCCGATACAACGTGTACAATATCTCACAAAATAATACTGATATTTATATCTTTTCGTGAGTCTGTGCACAATAATCGTAATATCTAAATTTAGTTTAGACTCTGTTTAAACTCCTCGTTATCTTTTCTTGCCGTCTCTCCCATATTTTCTCTCTGCCCTTTCCCCATTTCTTAGGTACTAAAATATTTCCATTATATGTCTCTTCTACTGAATACCAAACACCATCTATAAACACATTCAATTCAGTAATTATAATATCATCTTTTCCAAACATCTTTCCATATTTTTCATTATCTCCAATTTCCACATACCCGTTATCAATCTTCTTTTTCATTACCAATTCCCCCCGCCATCTTACATTGATCGCTTACGTATTTGTAAAACACCATGCTCGCGTCATGTGGGACAATGCCCTCACCGAATTCTATATTGCCGTCCTCTAATATCGTGAAAATAGTACTCCCGTTGATGGCGCAGGTTAATTTATTCGGCTCTGAAACATAGAACATCGGATTGTCGACGCCATCGGAAAACCGAATATCCATTCCGTGTCTGCTCTTGTCATCCATAGATACATCTTCTGAGTAAGAGTTAATTGTAAACGAATCAGGGCCAACATCGCTAATTATAAAAGTACCACTAAGGCCCGTCTTTCTTTTCAGTATTTTTAAATTAAACCATGCGATAAACCTTTCCCATCTCGTATGAACGATAGAAATCATCCCACCCGTGGATAAACCGTGCCGCTTGTCAGATACCGTCGGTGGTATAACACCGTTGATAATGATTTCCTTACCGTCTGGCATATTATTCGTAACAAATACTTTTTCCATTAAACACACCAACTTTCCAATTAATATAAACTTTATTGCATTTAGTACAACATTTAATATGAAAATATTCAGTTAATGCTAATGTCGGAACTGTAAGACCACAGCATTTTATTCTTCCTCGACTATTCACCGGAAAGACTTCTTTCACTCTCATTCCTCCTATTCGTTATTTGGTGGCGGGTGTGACGGGGCACGGTGATTAATCCAATTCAAATCTATAGGCCCATGAAAGAAAGAATGGTAGTATATGTCAATATTTCTCTCTCCGCAGCAACGACACTCATAATACTCATGCGCGCCTTTTGACATAATATGGGTCCATGAATGTATTCCTAACTTATTGCACAACATATTTCGTATTCTCATTCAATCACCTTTCGTCCATACGTCATGAAATAGTTTCTTCGCTTCCTTTACGGTTTCTTTCGTTTTTAAATCTGTAGAATTAATATTAATAAAAATATGACGGTCAAACTTTGTTAACTCGATTACTACATCGTTTGTCTTCTTTTCAACTGTATCTTTCGTCATGTTTTCACCGTCTGTTTATCTGTCGTGTCTCTGGTCGTTTTGTTTCATGAACGTAAGGTGGGGTCGCCTGGAGTTGAACCAGGGTCGAAGGTTCCAGCGAAGTATCTCTCTCTGTACTGCCTGCATTTCATATTGGACATTCAGGAGAAGGATCGAAAGAGGTTCATACCTTCATGATAGCACTACACTACGACCCCATGTTGCGAATGGTGTCAAGGACCGGATTTGAACCGGCGTGCACGGAGGTCTTCAACCAACCG
>SDBT01009544.1_pt1 | contig 15720 bp, 14 predicted proteins | sample 2277101 | NCBI WGS metagenome assembly SDBT01 (sample SAMN10404973, study PRJNA504765) | marine sediment metagenome | isolation source: marine sediment core GS10_PC15, 103 cmbsf | place: Arctic Ocean: Southern Knipovich Ridge | collected 2010 | reverse complement strand
ATTGGCCTGACCTTTGGTTTCATCATCACCTTGTTTGTCTCCGAGGAACCCATTGAAGCCTATAAAGCATTCCTTTTTGGACCACTAACCCGGCTGAACCGCATTGGCGATTGGCTGGAAGACAGCCTAACTCTAGTGTTAGTGGGATTGGCAATGTGTATTGTTTTTACTGCGGGCCAATGGTTTATCGGTGTGGAAGGGCAATTGATTCTTGGGGCACTTACATCTGGTGTGGTTATCCTCTTTATACCGCTTCCCCCCGCTTTGCGAATTACCCTTGCGTTTGTAATGGCTGCGATCGTTGGGTTCCTATGGGGAGTTGTGCCAGCGTTTCTGAAAGCTTACTTGAATGCCAGTGAATTGATTACATCACTGATGCTTAACACCATCGCAATAAAAGCATTCGATTATTTTTTAAAGTATTACATTATGCCAGAGGGTTCCAGGACTATGACATCTGAAAGAGTTCCGGTGGAATTGCGACTGCCTACTTTTATTCCCAACCTTCCCTTTTTGTCTTCAATCAGAGAATTATGGATAAAACAGACGAGTGTATCCATTATCGTTTATGTTGTGATCGCGGCGGTAATTGCTGTGTACTTTTTGCTTTACAAAACGCCATTCGGATATGAACTGCGAACAGTTGGTTCAAATAAGAAATTTGCGCGCTATGGAGGGATAAACATCAACCGTACAGTGATCCTGGCGATGACAGTTAGCGGCGTATTTGCCGGTATCGCTGGAACACACTTGACTCTTGCAATCCACAACAGGTTGATCGTTGGCATGTCCTTGGGTATGGGTTTTAAGGGCGTAAATATAGCGACCTTGGCACGCTTAAACCCACTTGTTATCCCAATTGCTTCACTCCTCTATGGTTACATGGGAGCGGGCGCGGAAGTGATGGAAAGAACGTCGGATGTATCACGGGAATTGGTGATGGTCATTCAAGCGGTGGTCCTCCTTTTAGTCACCGCGGAACGGTTGATGCCAACTATTCAGCAGCGGATCAATGAAAAGAAAGAAGAAAATAATAACAATAATGGGAAAATAAAAGGAGGACTCAATGACATTTGAAACTGTTATCCAAAGTATTTTTACCTCGCTCTTTTTAGCGAGCGTAATTCGCATCAGTACACCGATTATTTTTCCTGCATTAGGGAGTTTAATATCAGTTAAAGCTGGAGCCAGCAACAAAGCATTAGAGGGGTTGATGCTGGCAGGAGCTTTTACTGGTGTGATGGTTTCTGCCTATACAGGCAGTGTATGGTTGGCAGTTCTGAGTGGGATAGCTGTTGCCGTTATCATTGCAGCAATACTTGGTGTTTTCCACCTCTATTTGGGAACTGACTTATTTATCGGAAGTTTAGCTGTAAACATGATGTGTTCTGGTGGAACCACTTTCTTGATGTATATTTTCATCGGTGATAAGGGGAATACAGGTAACTTGGTCAGTTTATCAGTCCCGAATGTGCATATCCCTTTTATTAAGGATATACCCTTCTTGGGTGAAGTTCTGAGCGGACATAATGTCTTTACTTACCTTGCTTTCTTGTTTACATTGATTGTTTATATCTTCCTGTACAAAACGAAATATGGAATTCATTTACGAGCGGTTGGTGAAAATCCAGAGGCGGCAACTTCTCTGGGCATTAATGTGAAGCGTGTTCGAATGACGGCACTGTTAATAAGCGGTATGTTGTGTTCGCTGGGGGGAATGAATCTGTCAATGGCTTATTTACAGATGTTTGCGCGTGATATGACGGCTGGCAGGGGTTGGATTGGTCTTGCATCTGTAAGTCTTGGAGGTAAAAAACCACTGGGTACGCTGCTGGCAGCTATTCTATTTGGCTTTTCTGATGCGATCGCGAACCAATTTGGTTCATTAGATATTCCGGCCCAGCTGGTGACGATGATCCCATATGCAACAACGATCATCGCTCTGGTAGCGTATGCTATCCAGCAACGGCAGGCGATACTTGCGCGGATGAAAAAATTTCGAGAAGAACAACAAGAACAACGAGAACAACTTACAAAAGAATCTAAATAAAAAGGAAAAAAATGATTGATCGGTTGATCCGGAATTGTGATGTTCTCATCTTCAATGGTGACACGCCTGAAGTTGTGTTATGCCAGGATATTGCTATTGAGAAAAGCCTGATCAAGGAAATCGATAAAACCGGCTCACTGGAAGTGTCCAAGGAAACCGAAATAGTGGACGCTAAAGGATTGTTAGCAATTCCGGGTCTGATCAATACTCACGCACATATCTCTATGGTGCTGATGCGCAATCTGGCGGAGGACGTATCGCTTGAGTCATGGTTCAACGACTATATCTGGCCAATGGAATCCAATCTAACAGAAGAGGATGTCTATTGGGGCGCGATGCTGGGGATGGCGGAAATGATCGAGAACGGAATCACTAGCGTGGCAGATCATTATTTTTATATGGATGAAGTTGCTAAAGCGGTACATGAAACAGGGATGCGTGCGAATTTAGCATGGGCTGTGTTTGGGCATGAAGGGGAAGCGAAGTTAGATCAGACTATAGAGTTTATTGACCGCTGGCAGGGAGGCGCGGATGGACGCATTACTACCTGGCTGGGACCACATTCACCCTATACCTGCAGCCCGGAGTTCCTGAAAATGGTCGCCCAGAAAGCTGTAAAGAATCAAGTTGGAATTCATATTCATGTCTCTGAAACACAAGCTCAGGTTGACCTGGCATTGAGGGAGTTCGGAAAGACTCCAGTACAGGTATGCAACGATGCCGGTGTGATGGAAGTCCCGACCATATTCGCCCATTGCAAGAACCCGCAGGAAGGGGATTATGATCTGTTGGCAGCTGCTGGAACTGGTGTCCCGCAGGCGCCGAAAACGTATCTGAAGCACGCGATGACAATTGCCCCGATCGATAAATATCTGGAAAAAGGAATTCCAATCGGGCTGGCTACGGATGGCGCGGTGAGCAACAACAACATGGATATCATTGAGCAAATGGGCTTGCTGGGGATGTTAGCAAAGCTAAGAACTAATGATTGCACCTTTTTACCAGTTGAGCAACTCCTTTACATTGCTTTTCGGTCAAGCGCCAAGGTAATTCATTTGGATGGTCAGATAGGAGATTTGAAAGCTGGTATGAAAGCGGATATTGCCCTGCTGCGGCAGGATGGTCTGCATATGACCCCACGGACAAACGTTTTATCCATGATTGCTTATAATGCACGTGGGTCGGATGTGGACACAGTACTTTGCGACGGAAAAGTTTTGATGAAGAACCGAGAGCTTCTGACAGTTGATAAGGAGAAGATCCGGGCTGAGGTGCAGAGCCGACTGAAGCGGTTGAGTAAACGCGCCCCTAACTCCCGCATCGCAGATTATCCTACATAAGCAAAGCCGCTTGGCTACAACTTACCATAATTGGCACTAATCTTTCTAGAATTATTTAATAAATTGAGGAGAATGTATGGCACAAAAAGTGATCTTAGATGTTGATACAGGATGTGATGATGCGGTAGCGATGCTCATGGCCGGGCACCACCCGGCATTAGAGTTTGTCGCTGTACTTCCGGTGCATGGAAATGTCCATCTAGAAGTAACGCTAGAAAACACATTAAAGCTGCTTTCAGCGGGCAAACTTGAGAATGTTCCAGTTTATGTGGGTGCTAATGCTCCCTTGATCGGTCCAATCATCGCCGGGGATGGTGACCAGATCATCCGGATGCCTTTTCCTGAGTCACCCATGCAGCCGCAAGAAAAGCACGCGGTCAACTTCCTGATTGATTACTATATGAATGGCGAAGGAGTGGATACGATCTATATGCCGATTGGTCCACTGACTAATTTGGCGTTAGCGCTGCGGATCGAGCCCAAATTAGCAGAACACATTCCGAAGATCGTTACCATGGGCGGCGCGTACATTGAAGGCAATACAACACCTTCCGCTGAGTTCAATATACTAGCGGATCCTGAAGCAGCCCACATCGTGTATTCAGCAGGCATCCCGATCACAATGATCGGTTTAGAGGTGACTGATATGGCAGAGATTCGGAAAGAGGATGTTAAACGCATCCATGAGATCGGGACACCCTGGGCAGACGCTGCCGCTGAAATTATTAATATCATTATCGATATCCATTTAAAATATCCTGGCAGGACCGGCGGGATCGTGTATGATGCCTGCGCGGTTGCGGCGGTGATTGATCCGACGATCGTCCAGACGAAACCCATGCATATTGATATCGAGATCAACGGCACATATACGCGCGGGCGGACGGTGGCTGACATTCGTGATAGGAATAAATTACCTAAGAATGTAGAAGTAGGCACCAGCATTGACCGGGAGAAGTTCCTGGATATCCTTTATGATTCATTGAGGTAAATACGAAAAAATGAAGACAGAAATCACTTATTTTGAAAAGAGCGGCGAGGATAATACCTCTGATGTGCTGGCAATCGCTTTGAAGCGGTTTCAGCAGGGTGATATTGACGCGATCGTGATTGCATCCAGTTTTGGCATGACCGCTAAAATGGCAGCGGATGTTTTTACGGGCGAGAAAGTTCCTCTCCTCATTGTGGGAGAGGTATTGGAAGGGAAGCAGAGTCCACCGCCAGATGTTTGTCAATTGTTAACCAAAAAGGGCCACCAGGTGATCTGGGGACTGCCGATGGGCGCGATGAGCAAATTCAGCCGGAATGATACACCAGCCCTGATCGCGGACGCATATAAGCGCGTCAGTGAAGGGTTCAAGGTGGTGTGTGAGATCATTCTGATCGCGACAAGCTCTGGTTACCTGCAGGCAGGGCAAAAGGTGCTTTCGATCGCTGGGACACACAGCGGCGCGGATACAGCGGTTGTCGCTCGGGCAGCGGGATACGCTGATTTCAAGGCGTTCCAGGTGCACGAAATTCTTTGTAAACCATATCAAAGATCGGCCGCATAATATTCTAGAGAAACAGCCAATTTACTTTTCCTGATGACAGAGCCTGACGCGGCTCTGTTCTTTTGAAATAATTTTATTAGCCATTAAAAATGCTATAATCCTGATTTGCTGTGTAACCGCAACCAATACCGAAGACGACAGTTAATCTAATATGAGCAAGAAATATAAAGATATAAATGAATGAAAAAGCGATAGTAGCACTGGTACGATGTGAGAATTATAATTACGCGTCTGTTTCCGCTGCGATAGAAAAGGGACTGGCCCTTTTAGGCGGAGTGGAGCTATTTACTACACCAGGCGAAAAGATCCTTCTGAAGCCGAATATATTAGCTGGTGACAGTCCGGATAAGGGCATTGGACCACACCCGATAGTTTTCAAAGCAGTGGCGGAAGCATTCCAGAAGGCGGGGGCAGCGCTCAGTTTTGGCGATTCACCCGGGTTTGGGAGTCCGCGGGGGAATGCCCGTAAAGCAGGATTCCTTGAGATCGCGGACGCGATTGGCATTCCTTTAGCGGATTTTGAAAACGCGGAGACTTTGCATAATCCGGATGGGAAACTGGTGAATAAGTTTGAGATCGCGAAAGGTGTGGTGGAGAGCGACGGTCTGGTGAGTATCTCGAAACTGAAGACCCATGCGCTGACACGAATCACTGGCGCGATAAAAAACCAGTTTGGGTGCATACCGGGACCGCGCAAAGCTGAATTCCATTCTGTGATGCCGAATGCGCTGCTGTTCTCAAAGATGCTGGTGGATCTGAACCTACTGCTGAAACCGCGCTTATATATCATGGATGGAATCATGGCGATGGAAGGCAACGGCCCGCGCAACGGCAACCTGAGCGAGATGAACGTGCTGTTATTTTCGACTGACCCGGTGGCGCTGGACAGTGTGGTGTGTAAGATGATCGATCTTGATCCAAATCTAGTTGCGCCGCTGGTAGTAGGGGAGGAATTCGGACTGGGCACCATGCAGAATATCACCATTGTCGGTGATCCAGTGGAAGATTTCATCAACTCTGATTTTGACGTGAACCGCAGCGCGGTGTCGACAACAGAGGGGACTTCTTTCCTTGCATCGGGCTTCATGCGGCGGTATTCTGCTCCGCAACCTACAATCAACCCGGAGGCCTGCACACTCTGTGGGATGTGCGTGAAAGTATGCCCGGCGGAACCGAAGGCGCTTTCCTGGACAAACGAGAGCCACTCAGAGCCACCGGTATATGATTACGCCAAATGCATCCGCTGCTACTGCTGCCAGGAGATGTGCCCGGAGAACGCGATCTATGTAAGATTACCGCTGCTGGGAAAGCTCATCCACCGATAAATTTGAAATCCTATTCAGCATGTTAAGAGATGGCAGGAGCAATACTGCCATCTCTTGTTATGTAATATAGCCGAAATGCACTTTTTCGATCTCTCTGGTAAAGGAACAGGAGAAAAGACTTTATAACTATTCACTGGATAGTTATAAGCTCATACCCTGAGACTCTCCTTCTCAAAGGGAAAAGGGGAAAAGATGGGATATGAGAGTGAATTAGATGACAAAGGGGACAAAAGGTGACAAAACTTGACAAAAGCCGACAGTTTGAAAAATAATGGGGGGATTTGCGGGGGATGTAATGGGGGATTAATGGGGGATAAGGTGAAAAGCAAAAAGCCACTTTCGCAAACACTTTGTCAAGTCGGTGAGAGAAACGACGCAAGCCCATTTGCCCGCAAGCCCAAGCCCTACGGGTTCGCAATGCTCAGGCATTGCGAGCACCGGGCTCCCAGTCGCTTTACATTTATTTTAGAGAGAGAAAAAACTTGATGAAGATTATCCAGTCAAGTTTTGTGCTAATTGTGTGTTTCGTGAGTGGTTAGCAAAACACAAAGATAAAATAGAATTTATTGATGATAATTTTTATAAATTCTGTTAACTAATTTATATTTAATATTATTCATTTTTCAAATAATTCAATCTTTGCTTTGGCTCATATGTCATCAGCAATCGCAATTTCGTAAGTGATATTCCTTTTTATTGGATAACCAGCCTTAGTAATTATTTTAAAAAGTTGATCAACAATATCCTTTGCTTGTTTTCTGAGAATTTCGGTTTCCGTGATTTTTGCAATATCTCGATTTATGTGACCATGTGATATTTCATTCCGAAAGTTATATATCTTATTGAAACCTGGAAACTTTTTCTTAAGTTTACTTTTTATACCCTTATCAAATAATTGTTTCCTATTAATAGCGACTGACCTTGCAACAAAGCTATTGTAAAACCAACCAAGCTTGTTTTGAAGACCAGTAAATTTTGTATTAAAAAATTGTTCCACATCTTTTGTTTTGCCTAGCTCCTCTATGATATGGTTAAGATTCGCTTCTATATAGAATGCAGCAAAAATTAAGACAACAGTACAGTTGCATAAAATCGTACTTTCACTACCATCCCTTGCTCTTCCAAGGGCTTGCCAACTAGTAGCTATTAAGACACTTGCATCTTTAGTTCCTTCAGGCATATCGAAAAACTTACCTCATATTTTATAGGAATAATTCACGAATCTGAAATTAATCTCCCAATTTATCTTTACAGATTAAAAGCCTCCAAATTCTTTAAGTGTTTTTGGGCATAAGCAATTTGTTTTGCATAGTGTAGTGGAGCTAGTGACAAGAATTTTCGATAAGAATATGCAGCTTCCTTGGAGTGACCGAGTTTACGCTCCGCCACTGCTTTGTTGTACCAAGCATCTATGTGATGTGGGTTAAACTTAATTGCTTTATCAAAACAATTGATGGCTTTCTCGTAACAAGCAAGGTTTAAGTAACTAGTACCTTTACTTGTCCAAGCCATAACACTACGCGGATCAAGCTCTAAGGCTTTGTCATCACATTGTATAGCTTCTTCATGGCGTTTCAAGCTGCGAAGACTAACACTTTTATTAATCCAAGCTCCAATATAATTTGGATCAAGCTCTAATGCTTTTTCGCAACATTGGATGGCTTCTTTATACTTGATAAGATAGTTAAAGCTATTACCTTTATTAGACCAAGCGAGAACATTTTTCGGATCAAGCTCTAATGCTTTGTCGCAACATTGGATGGCTTCTTGATAATTACCTAGCTTAATAAGACTCGCCGCTTTATTTACCCAAACATTTTCATGATTCAATTTAAGTTCCAGGGCTTTATTGAAACAACGAATTGCTTCTTCGTGTCGATTTAGATTTCCAAGACTTACACCTTTATTGCTCCATTCCCATGCTGTTAGTTTCTTTAATCGCGGAGTAGGAATAACTTCCCCGGAATATCTGGATAAAAGAGATTCAAAATCTTTCCGTAGATCCCTGAATGTTGGATATCTATTAAGCGGAAGTTTTTCTAGGCATTGTTGAATAATGGGAAACAAAGGTGAATTTATCTTCAGAATTGGTGCCTCGTTATGTAATTTTTGCATAGCTTGCCATAGATTTGGCAATTTATGATTAGAGTCAATAACGTGTGTTAGCAAAGGAAATGGAATTTGTCCACCCGAAGCCATTTGATAAAGAACAATCCCAAAACTATAGATATCACTTCTTTCATCACAATTAGCAGCATTTATGAATTGCTCTGGGGCCATATGGGTGGGTGTACCAAACCCCGCTCCGATTTCGGTCTGCATCGTTAATCGCTTTTTGTCTGCATGAGTGTTCATAATTCTTGAATTTGATTCAGGTATTGCTCCTACCACTCCAACCAGGCCAAAATCCGTAATCTTCGCTTTTTTTTCCCTTGAAATCATAATATTTGATGGTTTTAGATCGCGATGCGCACGAATACCTTTTGAGTAAGCATACTCCATACCATAGCAGATTTGTATTGCCCAACGCAGACTCTGCATCAGGTCTGGTGGTTCTTCATGTAGATATTTATTTAGAGAATTCAATCCTTTCTTATTAGGGGGATCTATATACTCCATTACAATATAAAGCTGTTTTTCCATTTCATCAACTACATAGGCATGCACTATGTATGGGTGTCGTCCTAGGTCTATCCATACGCTAGCTTCCTTATGGAAACGTTTTCTAAAATTCTGATCAATTAATATTTCATCACGAATGGTCTTTAATGCATAATACCCTTTCATTTCTTGCGAATAGACTAGATAAACAATACCAAAACCACCTTTACCAAGAATATTACCAACCCTATATTTCTGGTGGATTAAATCTCCTATTTTATATTGTGTTTTATATTGGCGACTTTTTTTTGGAGGAAATAATGGTTTAACGCTCGGATTTGGTTTTGGTTCAGATTTTGCGCCTTTATTAAAGATTTTATCAAACCAATTTCCAGAAAACTTGCTCATTTGTGTTTTCTTTCTGCTACAAATCCTATACAATATCCCAAGGTTTTCTTGAATAATCGTAATTTAGAACTTATGAAGTGGAATCAATTTCTATAAATTTTGATCTAAGTTTAAATCTTACTCTTGATAAATACTCGTGCCTATAATTTTAACCTAATAACTCTTTGTTCGATGAATAGACTATTTACCTTCTAAATATTATTGCGCATTTATTACTATAGTTATTGAAATATATTTTGAGTCGCCTTTCCTTTTTGATATTCTTGGTGCAATTTGGTGCAGTTTTAATGAGACACCGTGGACACAATGGACACAATGGACAGCTTGACGTACTGACTCTTAATCAGCAGGTTGCGCGTTCGAGTCGTGCCGGGATTACTTAATATATTAATAATTTCTATCAGAGACTGATTTTTACTTGTATTGAACCAATACAATGTATTGAAATCATTAATAATTTTAGATAAAATGAAAGTAAGTCTCGAAGAAAAAAGGAGAAAAAAAGATTTATTTTATGCGTGGTTTTCACATACCAACCATGATATTTTTCTTACTTCAATTGAAAATAGCTATCCGCTTGAATATGAAATCATTCAATATCGCTACAGGCTCAATGAACGACCATTTTTAACTCTTGAAGAAACCGGAATAATTTTTAACATTACTCACGAGGGAATAGAGCAAATTGAACAAAGAGCGTTGAAAAATCTATCGGATTGGCAATACACACTTTGAGAAATAATAGTGCAAGCTAAAAAATTTTGGTTGGTGGGGTTATTTGCCCTTGCAATGGCTTATGTGGAGTCAACTGCGGTCGTCTACATACGCCGCATTTATTGTATCAGTGACCTCTTACTAGACATACCTCCCTTTGATCCAGTGATCACCCCAATCGAGATTGGTCGGGAACTGGCTACACTTATTATGCTTATGGCAGTGGGTTGGACTGCAGGGAAGACACTTCAGTCGCGAATCAGTTTTATGTTTTTCACCTTTGGCATGTGGGATATTTTCTACTATATCTGGCTCAGATTATTCATCGGTTGGCCCAATTCACTCTTCTCGACGGATATTTTATTTTTGATGCCACTGCCTTGGTGGGGACCTATTATCGCACCTGTGCTTGTTGCCTGCCTAATGGTTGTCGGAGGGATATTGGCTGTAATTAGTGAGGATAAAGGATATGCAATTAAGTTATCTGTTATTGATTGGGCAATCTTGATTGTAGGTGTAATGATTATGTTGTATTCCATCATGGAAGGTGCTTTATCGATACTGCCCGCCGATGTAGAAACACTTGCTCAATTACGACCCACAAATTTCAACTGGCCGATCTATCTTGCCGGTTTGATTTGCGCGGGATATACTGTTTTTCATACAACCTGGCCAAGTAATTGGAAAAATCTAAGCAGCACTAAGAGCGGATAGGGCAATAGAATAAGCGGGAAGTGTGTTTTCTATATGTTTCCATTGCTATACATCTGGAGTCTTAAATGGATGCCTGGATTTATTTTAATAAATAATTTGATATCTGTTATGCGCTTGTTTGCCTGAAATAAAGCAAGCATGGATGCTTAAAAATGAGATAAAAATATTTCAATAATAAGCATAAATACTTAATTATGCTCACGCTTTAATACGCTATCATATTGTTCCTATCCACTTTATCATTTAGATGATAATTAACAATGGTATTAACCATCAGGATTAAAATAAATTTAGGAGATAATTAACAATGTAAAAAGACTCAGTTTGCAGTATGAGTGTTGACCTAAAAGATTCCGCTGGTAAGTCGGAATATATAGGTAAAGAATATTACTTTAGCTCATTGGGCTGTAAAAAGGCATTTGACAAAGAACCTGAGAAATATATCAACATGGACCATTTAGGCCATTCTTCTCACAAACAAGAAAGTATATTTGTCAAATCGAATTGTATTGATCTCCGTGAACTTTCTTGTTTTATTAACTGTCCGCGGGGAATTATTATGAAAGATTTCAATGATAACTATCGCGATAAATCCAATAATTTTTACTATCGGACATTTTCACCTGAATTGGTATGGTTTGATTGTTGCTTTGGCATTACTGATAGGATTATGGTTGGTAGTGAATGAAGCTCAACGAAAAGGTTTTTCGAAAGATGCACTGTTCGACATCACTCCGTGGTTAATGCTTGGCGGGATAATCGGTGCTCGCCTGTTCCACGTGGCCGACCATTGGGATGACATTTTTTCAAAAGAGCCGTCACGGATTATTACTTTGTGGGGAGGTGGGCTGGCAATTTGGGGTGCCATCGCAGGTGGATTTATCTCGCTTTATATAATTGCATGGAAAAACCACTGGAATTATTCTCGCTTGCTGGATACATTTGCGCCTGGAGTTGTCCTTGGTCAGGCCATAGGACGGTTTGCATGTATTATCACCGGTGATTCAGTAGGGAAACCGACCGATGGACCCTTTGGCCTTGCTTACACCAATCCTAACGCCATGGTTCCTAAGTTAGGTGTGTACTATACTCCAACCCCAATTTATGAGATTCTACTGAATACCGCCATTCTTGCAATTATTTGGAATTTGCGAAGACTACGCTTACCTGATGGAGCGTTGTTCCTGACCTATCTCAGTTTATATTCAACCGGACGCTTTTTTATCACTTTTATGAGCAATTATCGGGAATTTGCATTTGGACTTAATCAGGCGCAAGTTGTCAGTTTGGTGGTTCTTATGGTTTCCATTCCCATTCTTGTTCGAATGGTTATTGTAAATAGCCGAGTTGTTCAACAGTAGTTATTATGGGATCCTTTCCATATCGAGCTGAAATATAACAACAATTTCCTGGAATATTTATGGCAAGAATTCCTTCTACTGTTTCGCACGAAAGGAATAAATAAATGAAAAAATCACAGAGTTCCGAAATTACTATTCCCATTCGCGGAAAGTATGAAAAGGATAGTATGGCAAAGATAGCAGATGTAATCCGACAATTACCAGGTGTTTCTCAGGTTAATGTGGATATAGATGCGAACAAAATCAAGGTTATATATGATCTTTCCATAATTGACTTTATCGAGTTTTATCAAGTAGTTATAGATGTGGGTCTTGAGATTCCCACCTTGATTGCTACCCAGAATATTGAAGGCATGATTTGTATTTCCTGCATGGCTCGTGTTGAAGGGGCATTGACAGACCTGCCGGGTGTTGTAAATGCAACGGTCAGTCTTTCAAAGAATAGCGCTAAGGTCACCTATGTATCTGATATCGTTTCATTACAAAACATGGAGAATGCCATCAGAAAAATTGGATATCAGGTAATAAAATCGGATGAGACAATTTAGGAAATAACCCCAGGGTTTAATTTCAATTAATAAAATATTCTTCAGTTAGCTTGATAAAAGATGATTTGGGAAAAAATAACTGACAAGTAGGAAAAATTTCTGCAATGATTAGTTACGAACACTCTTCTTCGCCAGAATGCGTGCAACAGAGACAGACAAACCGTTGGGTATATTGGATAGCACGAAACTGGTTGTTGATATTTAGCCTGTGGTTCGGTATTTTGGTAAGTTCACCATTTATTGCTCCAATCCTGATGAAGTTTGATATGGAACCTCTCGCACGGATTATTTACAAAATCTATTCATTTTTATGCCACCAGCTGCCCCAGCGATCCTTCTTTTTTTTTGGAAAACAATTCACCTATCCATTAGCTGAGATCAAGTTGGCCTGGTATGACTCGAACAACACGATCATATTGCGTCAATTCATTGGGACATCTTCAATGGGGTGGAAGGTTGCTTGGTCAGACCGGATGGTTTCAATGTATTCAAGTATCTTGTTCCTCACCTGGTTTTGGTTTCCATTTCGCAAGCGTTTTCATGGTTTCAGATGGGAAGTTTTATTAATATTTTTACTTCCTTTGGCAATTGATGGAGTATCACACCTTATAAGTGACTTCGCCGGCATTGGATATGGATTTCGTGATTCAAATGCCTGGCTTGCCCGGTTGACCAAAAATTTATTTTCATCTTCATTCTACTCTGGCGATGCGTGGGGGTCATTTAATTCCATAATGCGTTTGTTGACAGGATTTCTGTATGGGGTTGGAGTTGTCGGATTTGGGTTACCTCATATTGATAAATTTTTTAAAAATATAATAACCGAAGAATAAATCTGACAGAATTTTCGTTGATATAACCACCCAGAAATCCATGTTTTGATGAGAAAAACTTCTTGAAATATTTACTGTTATTACATATTAAATATCCATGGCGATATCTGGTGAGATTAAACCCATTGAAACTGCTTTCATTACTGCCTCAGTGCGACTGCGGGCTTGCATCTTATTAAAGATTCTCGCAAAATGTCCCTGAACTGTTCGATCACTAATGGAAAGTTGATTAGCAATTGCCCGATTGGTAAATCCCTTGGCTGCCAACGTTAATACTTCCATCTCACGGTCAGATAAATTATTAATCACAGAAGACCCTGCAGGTGAAGACAAGTGATTAATTACTTTTAAAACTATTGCCTTATCCAAGACAGACTTCCCCTGGTAGACATCTCGGACAGCCTGGATGATTTCAGGCGGCCCAGCTGTTTTTAATACATAACCGTTAGCACCCGCTTTCAGAGCAGCTGCGATATAAGGATCATCATCATAAGCTGTAAGCACTAACACCCCGACTGGCCATCGATTTGAACGAATATGACGAGTCACTTCGATTCCAGAAGCTTTAGGCATTTGAATATCCAAAACTGCAACATCCGGCAAATGTTTTTCAATTAAAAGTTTAGCACTTTCACCATCATCCGCTTCTGCTACTATCTCGAAATCTTTTTCCATCTCCAGAAATTGACGAATCCCTGCCCTGACCACTACATGATCATCTGCTAAAATCACCTGAATTTTTTTTGAAGATTTCATATTCTTAATTCCTCAAACAAATATGCAAACTAAAAATTTAACTTAATTCGGGAACATTTGTATCTTCCCTCTGCATCTTTCATATTCACTAATGGCAAGTAAAATATATTTTGGTTGAAATATTAAGTACTTAGAGTCTTTGTTCTGATGCAGTATTCAACCAAATCCATCACACTCTCGAATTGTCATATATACAAATTTCTTTCATAATATGCTATCATCTATTTAATCCAGTATAAAGAGCATTTTTGCTTTGTGCTCAATAGGTTAAATGACCTGGTCCGTATATCATTGACGCTCGTGCATATTGGGATGATCAGACAACCGAACCAAAATGCGAGTTCCCCCTTCCTGTGATGATTGTATGGTTAATTTTGCTCCGATCAATTCACATCGTTCATACAAACCCAATAGACCATAATGCCCTTTGCTAGCGTAATGAATTGGGTTGGATGGTAAATTGAATCCTACTCCATCATCTCTAATTTCAAGTGCTACTCCGTCTGTGTGAAAATAAAGAGAAATCCAGGCATTTCTTGCCCTTGCATGGCGAATTACATTTGTCAAGGATTCCTGTGCAATACGGTATAAAGCCATCTCTACGTCCGGTTTTAATCGTCGTTCTGTCGACGGCTGTTGAAAATGAATTTTCACATCATCTTCATCTTCATTTTTGGTTGCCAACATGCCTAATGCTGTAGCAAGACCAAGGTCTTCAATATAAATCGGCCTCAATCCTTGAATCAATCTACGCAGATCTTTCATCGTTTCATCGATCATGTTTATAACTTGGTTTAAGGACTTTTCTACCTTTGGATCTTTATTCCAAAGCAAAGCGAACTGAGTGTATTGTCCGAGAACTATGAGCGATTGGATAGTCTCATCATGTAATTCTCGAGCCAGATTTCTCCGTTCACCTTCTACGCTCTCTGTGATGGCACCAATATAGCTATGTTGGCTTTTTTGGGCTTCTTTAACTTGTTGAGCCATTTTAATTAATGTTTCTTGCAGGTGACGGATTTCAAATACGCCTCCGACAGGTTGGCGGATAGATTCGAAATTTCCTTGAGCCAAATCACTCGCTTTTTTTCCCAAAGCTTGCATTGGTTGGACAATCTTGCTTAACCCAAACCAAAGCGCAATTAAACTTAAACCCAGGATAGGAATGGCAATCAAAGGTGCATTTTGCGTCACCCTTAATAATGGACTTGCGATATCCTCCCAGGATTCCTCGATCATCAATGCCCAATTTACTGATTGAATGGGACTGGATGAGATAACATGTTCCCCTTGATCAGTTTGAAGATAATTAATCCCGCTCAAACCTGATAATGCATTTTGAATCCCTGGATGTGTTGATAAATTCTCCTCAGAATCAAGCTTTCCATCCTGGTAAAGGATTTGATACTGGTTGTCAATGACGAGCACAGTCACCTGTTTTTCTTTTGAGAAGATGGCTAAACCATCTGAAAGCATCACTTCTGGAGAAAATAGCCCTATCAAGCCAGTTTTAGAAG
>SDBT01009543.1_pt1 | contig 15723 bp, 11 predicted proteins | sample 2277101 | NCBI WGS metagenome assembly SDBT01 (sample SAMN10404973, study PRJNA504765) | marine sediment metagenome | isolation source: marine sediment core GS10_PC15, 103 cmbsf | place: Arctic Ocean: Southern Knipovich Ridge | collected 2010 | reverse complement strand
GATAGCCATGCAGAATATCCTACTGGCGAGGTTGAGTCCTGACGCACAGCTTGAAAATTGATATAATTATCTCCACGCTTTGCTATTACATGAAGATCATCTTGAAAGGTTAAACCGCTCATTTATCACCTATATTTTAGTTTGCAATTCTTCGATTACCTTAGTTTTGTATTCTTCTTTTTCCTTATCCAATGCCTTGCGGGCTGTAGTAAGGTCGTCATTTTGTTTTTTAATACTGTTCTTCTGTTCGTTAACATCTCTTAACTGTTCAATATTCTTGGCCTGCGCGTCTTTCAATGTTTCTTCACGCACTTCTAATTTCCGAAAAGCGGACTTAACATCATCCATCATTACTTTAGCGCTTTCCTTGAGGGCAACTACGTCCTCGACCTTCTTTATTCCAACTTCCCTTTTGTCCAGATCCTCTTTCCGGTCATTCTGGAACGCTTTAAAACCTTCAAGGGATTCTTCTTTCTTGGAGTTTTCTTCAGCCTTCTTTCTTGTAGATGCAATAGCATCTTGCAATACTGTAAAAAGCTCTTTGATTTTATCAATAACTTCTTTCACTTTTCCCCTCCTTTTTAATTCCATCCTATCATATAAACTTCTAAATCTATAGTATCATCAGAATCCGTGCCTAAGCCATCTACATAAATAGTTACATAAGGCATTGTTAAGCTTTCCGGCAACCAAAATATATACTCCCCATCAGAAGTTAATGTTTCTTCTGTTTGCAGAGTAGCACTACCAGCAAAGTCAAAGAAATATCCGCTTCCGACATTACTACCAGCCGTATAAGTAGGGTGTAGCATTATACTTACACGCGCGCTCACCCCGCCTGTTTCTGTTTCGTCATATATTACAACAAATGCAACCTTTCTATAATGCCCTATACCAGCGACATATGTAACATTAAGAGGGTCAGCGTCAAGTGTAACATCTATAATCTTTGTTATTTCCTGGTTTGCGTATGCTTCCCCCCCGACCAACATGATTGAGAGTATCAGTAATACAAAAATTAACTTCTTCATTTCACTCCTCCTTTTACTTTCCAATTTTCGGTTTTTTCTTCGGTTCTTTTACAACGCGAGGCGACCAGCCTAATATTTCAGCAATACCTGCTTTAATGTCGCCTTCAATAATGTCTGATACGCCTATAAACATATTTTTAATCGATGTTACTGGTATCCCCACGGAATCCCCAGCTTCTATAAATTCACCTAACGCTTCAACGACATCTTCAGAAGTTATGTCATTCCAGTCAATCTTACCCATAGCCCGCCTAACATCATCTGCTATAGTGGATATAGGCACTTCGTTGCTGAAAACTCTAAGCCTGAGCGCTTTTCGGATTATTGAATCTAAAATGTCGCCGAATATAAATAAACCATTAAGCGATCCTAATATCCCAGCTCTTATATAGTCACGCCTATCCTCCTCATCCCATCCACCAAAATTAGCGAGATACTGAAATGCCACAGGCAAGAGAACATGGTATATAGCAATGACTTTAGCAACTTTTTTTATATTTGCTGGAGTAGTGCCACCCTTCTGAAATAAACTTTTTACTGCTTGCAATTCTTTTTGGAGATATTGCCTTTGAGAGGATTTAAACATAGTAAATAACTTTTCAAAACTACCGCCTCTTTGAACTTCTGACAATCTTGATATATCAGACGATTGCTGTGTTTCCGCGCTAAAGTTTTCATATTCCCTTACAATGTCTGGAAGGGCAACTTTTTCAGATAAACGCTGTTTTCTCATAGCCCAACTACCCATTATGATAGCCATCTTGTCACCTGTCTTAACATTCAACATAAACAGATTTATAAAATTCTGTTTTTTGGTAAAGGCTTTCAGTATAGGTGCAGTTGTGGCATTTTTAATATCACGCTCCATGTTCGCGCCCCTAGTTCTTATGAGCACGCTCTCTTTTTGAAGTGTCTTGTAATTTTTAAGGGGATCAGTAAGCCAAAAATCTGCTACGCCAGAGGCAAATGCTACAGGGTTAATCTTCTCCAGATATGCCAACATTGAAACAAGCTGTTTTGCAAATATAGCAGGTTTGAGCATTAGCTTGCCGAGAGTGAAATTCTTCCTAAAAAATTCCACAGGGCCTAGTCTGCGAGCCCATTTGTTCCCATTTGTAGAAAGATCGTTTATTGTATTATCAATAGAATTGAGAAACGATCTAGTAAATTCTTGGTTTATAGACTCCCGAACATTTGCATCTTTGAACACTGCTTCAAAAACTTTCATTCTTTCGGCCCAAGCTATAAAGTAATTGGTTTCCTTTAAATGTCGCTCCAATACTGTTATGCTACTCTGGGTCTTTAATGGCAAAACATTCTTAATCCTTGTTTTGAACGCTCTACTTGTTACTGCTGTGCGAGTGGTCGCGTCATGTATGAAGCTACCGAACCCTTTTGACACGTCAAGGTTAAAATTTTCCCTGGCTATTGGCGAGTAAAATTCATTAAATGGTAAATTAGTTCCGAACAAATCCCTATATATGGGGTTGACTTTCTGCCATTGCTTCTTATACATGGCAAATTGTTTTCTGGCAAACGCCCTATCCGCAGGGGTAAGTTTTGCAAAAATAGCCTTCATCATTTCTAGCGTTATCTTGTTGCCTTTTTTAAAAGATTCAAACAATGTCGGATCTTTCAATTCCATAAACTTTTTAATCAGTTCGTCCTTCGTGAATATAAGCTCTACTGTCTTACCATCGGCATTCTTAAATTTACCTAGATTCACTTCCTGTTGCAATTCGTTAATCTTTGCACCTATCTTATACGGCAAAGATATTTTTCCCGCTAAACCCTCGCCCTTGTCTATATTGTACGATTCAACCAAGGCATTGTTTAGATCATTATTAAAATCTTCTGTAAGTTCCTTATATCTATTGTCCTGATCCAATGTGTTAAATTCGTCGCCTAAAATCTTGCTATCCACACCAGCGTTAAATTCAAGCGTTTCCATAAGGCCATTCCAGGATAATATCATTTTTGAACCAAGCCCGCGCATTGTAGAATGGAATTGTTCCTTTGTAGTTTTTCTCGAACCCACAGTTTCCCGGCCAGGCTTTATACCCTTACCGCCAGTAACCTGACGTATAACATTGGCTTTCTTCTTAATTATATCTTCTTTCCTCTCAAGGCGTTGCAATCTCCGAACTACCTTGCCAGTTTTTTTCATGCTTTGTATAGTATCAAGTATCGTCTGCAATGCTTCCGGAGTCTTTTCGTCAAGGCCAGATACAAGCGTCAAAAGTTCATTTTTAAGTCTTATATCCTCTTGAGGCAGCAATCCTTCGCTTGCCTCTATATTCTGCTGTATAGCGGCCTCCGCCTCGTCTTTAGATAAGAGAGATACCTGGCGCATTAGATCAAGGATTTCCTGAACCTCTGCGGTAAACTTCCCAACAGGTTTGCCAGCTTGTTTCTTGACTTTTGTTTTCTTCAACGCTTTCTTAATTTTACCTGTGAGGCTACGCGTACTTGCGGCAGTTTCAAGTCTTGCTATTGTCTGCTTAATAGTCGGCAACGCTTTTGTTAATTGCTCTTTAGTTTGAATGCTTTTTATGGATTTCGGAATATCAAGCTTGGCTTGTTTGAATAATTTTATAACAGTATCTTGAACGTCCTTAACTTCTCTCTTTGCAAATACCTTGCCTTCTCGAATGCCACGCTCTATATTGCGAATTTTATCCCTTAGTATGGTGGTTTCTTTTTTTGATACAACTGGCAGTTTGCCAAATATTTTTCGCTCTTCCAATTCTTCTAATTCCTCAAGCAATTGTTTTTCTTCTGCTAATGTCTGCCTTGGCTTGACGGTTTTTTTTGGTTTTTGTTCAGGCAACGATAGCGTTGATTTCTTCGTGAATTTATTACGGGTTTCGGGTATTATTATTTCTCTTATTTCCTTATCTGTGGCCTTTCGCTCCATAACTTCTTCAAATCTGCTTATGGCCTCATCTATAGTCGGCAATTGTTGCTTTGCAAAATCGATACGAGCTTGCTCTGCTTCTTCTCTCGTATCAAAGCTTTCAGTAAGTGGCCTGCCTTCTTCGTCTGTAATCTTAAAAACTCGCTTTCCTTCTTCTATTCTTTCAATCACTCCACCCCTAAACCCTCTATCTTCAGGCAACCCCTCGGCCCCTACCCCTTCTACCCCCGATTCCGGCTCTTCTGGTGTGATTTCCTCTCCCGATATAGCCTGTTCTATTTTATTAGCATTAGCAACTATCTGATCCTTAACCACTTCGTGCATATCTTCAATCTGTTTAGGAGTGACACCTTGCGCTACAGCTTCTTGTATTAAAGTATCAGTTTTAATACCCCGGCCAGAGGTTATTGCACCAATGCCACCACCACTACCGGCCCCACCTATAAAACCTTCAACCATTCCTTCTGTTAAATCTCTGGTTTTATCATAGCCAATTCGGGCAATACTATTCTGCCAGAGAGCCTGTGCAACTTCCTCGCCACCTTCTTGAAGCGCTCCAACAAATATGTCTTTGACTATCTTTTTCGATCCGCCTCGAAGAAATCGAGTAAGAGGTAATATCTCTAAAATGGTATTACCTGTTGTGGATATGATTCCCACACCACTTGAAAAACCAACTGATTTTCCAGCTTTTCTGGCTTCAACGTATTGCTCTGATCCTTCAACTAACCCCAAAGACGAAGCTCCGGCAACAGGATTCCCGGTAGCAAACGTTACTACCGTAGCCGTAGCTAGGGATGGTATTGATTCAGCAACAATAGTTACGCCCCTAATCCATGAAGGATTCTGCATAAAAGAGCCACGAAATATATCAGGATCAGGAGCTTCTATCCCTAATTGAGATTCCTTGCGCCAAAACTCATGAGCCTTTTTGCCCCATTTGGCAATTTGGGTAAAAACCTTTCTTTCAATCTCTGTGCCTCTTTTCTTTTCCACTTCCTCAAGCTGTGCTTCTCCAAACCACAAAAGAGTTGATCCAACACCAGCAGCTATATTTTCAAACCCCCTAGCCGCGCCCTTGGCTACTTCCTGAAAGAATCTGGGCTTTGGTTTTTCAGCAGAAGGCACTTCATCGTCAAACCTTAACACATCATTAAGACCAAGCCGAATAGTCTTTGGAGGTGTGTTTTCTACTTTTTCTGCTTCTGATAAACTCATTCGTATTGCCATTATTGCAATTTCTCCAATACAGGTTCGCCAGATGCTTTAAATTCGACTACCTTCCAAGTTCCAGAACTCAATTTTATCTTCTGATCTATTTCATAATTAGCCCATTGAGGATTTATTTCTTTTGTTGTACTCTTTATGATTTCTTGTGAAGCTTCCATGATCTTCTCAGTAGGTAAATTATCCTGGAACACTCTCTTAAATAACTCTTTTCCCGCTCTATATGAAAACTCAGCAGAAAGAGTTGTAGGGAAAACTCCGGCAATTTCTGATATAGATTTCATAGCCGCTTCCATATTTAATCGCCTAGGCGCGTTCTTAAACTGATCTGCCTTCTCATATAAAGCCTGTAGGGCAACCATGAAATTGGCCCCATCAGTTGCCGACATCTGCTTCGCGTTCATGGCCTTACTTACAGCAAGCTGAATCTCAGCAAGATTTTTTAATGGATCAACCACGACTTCAGCAATATTCTTCCATATCTCTTTGTCTGTTTCAGACTCAACAGTATCAGGATCAGTTTTCCATTTATATAAATCAAACCCATAATCCGGGTTTATATTATCGTTTCGTATTTCCTCAAGCAACTGTGTTGTTGACATCTTCCCGGTTGCAACATCTATCCCGACTTGTGTACCGTTCTTGAGCCATTTATCCTCATGCGCTACTTCAACTTCCTTCTCTTGCCGTTTAATAGCCTTATCTGCAATCTCTAAGTAGTCTACCCTGGCTGAACGTGTTAGATCCTTATATCCGCCTTTGGTTAATAACTGCTTTGCTACAACCGGATCTGTCGCAATATCCAACTCAACTTGGGAAGCTATCCAGTCTTTGTCTATTTCTTGCTTCTCTGTGGCTGCTTTTTTTGCTGTTATAAATTGACTATCCCTGGCTTGATCAATAAGAACAAAAGCCTCTTGTTTATGCAATGCCCTCTGCGCCGGAAGGCCAGCAGTCAGGTAGAGTTGTTTCTTTGCTTCAATGCCGTCTATCAAAGCGGCTGTTCCAAAGTCTATCTGCTTCTTTCTGAATATACCTCGTAAATCGGAATCTACTGAAAGGCTTGTAAGCCCTATCTTCCCGGAAAATTGATTGCGGACGATCCCATTGGATATGTTCTTTCCGGCATTCTGCTTAACCTTCTCTAGTTGACTAGAATATTTCTGGTAATTATCCGGGTCGTTGTCTAAGAACGCCGCTTCCTTTACCGCCAAAAAATTCTTGCTGGCTTCTGTTTCAGCTTCCGTTAGTTGCCTTGTATCACGCGCCTTCTCAAACATCGCTCCAACTTCAGCTATGGCCCGGCCAGCTTGCTGCATCATTCTCCCAGGCGCACCAGCAACCCTTATGTCCTGTTTGGCCGCTCCTGGCTGTGTAGTCAATCTCTCACTACCTTCAAAAATTGGAATTTTAGGCATAATTTAACTCAACTTTCTAAAACCTGTCTGGCTTCCTATTGATTCTCTCGGCCCAAAACCTGATGTGCCACTACTAGCTTTGCCACCAATCGACTTCAAACCTCTGCTTCCAGCAATCGTCAATATCGTTGATGCTGCCCCGACAATACCTGCTGTCTTATAATATCTAGCGAGCCTTTCACTTTGTCCGGCTTCATCCCAAAGGCCCTGCGTTCCTATTCTTACGTTGTAATCAACTATCTGAGCATCAAGCTCTATTTCGGTCATAGTATCTTCTATAACCGCAAGTGGCGAACCACTCAACAATACCCCTGCTTTTGCGTACAATGCGGTCTGTCGCGACGTTAAGCGCTCCCCTGACTTCCTACGCCTATAAGCATCTAAATCAGCGCTTTTACGCAGTAAATCAGCTTCTCTGCGGGATATAGCGGCATTATAGCTTGCCGCCTGGCTCTGTTGTTCACCTTCTTTGTATTGGCCATATGCAGAAATAAGTCCTCCACCAATTACTGCGGCCCCCGCTAAAAATGATCCCATATAGATAACTCCTTTAAATATTAAGAATCGCTGACTTCCATCCAAGGTACAACTGCAAGCAGATACATTGGAAGTGGTTGTGTTTGTTTAATTGTAATATATGCATTTCGGTCAAACCCTTTTGGAAAAGACAAAACCTTGTCCCCGGTATAAAATGCTGTTCCAAAATCTATACTATCAAGATCATCTTCCGCGCCAAACATAGCCCCATAAGTTCTGTAAAACCTTAGGCCGGACTTATGAATCCGCTTGGTTTTCATTTGTGCTGTTCCAATAGCTGATCCACTTTCAGGCCGCAATAATTGTATAGTGCTTTCATAAGGCAAACCAACATGAATTTGGGTATAATAATTATCCAATGAAATCGAACCACTTGATACAACCTGGTTTGCATAAGCTTCACCATCAGTCAGAATAGCAACTTCCTCGCCTTCAAGATGACTGAGGCCTGTAATTGAATTTATGCTTTCCCTTACATCACCCCCGGATATATAATCTCCATATCCTGACCCATCTATAGCAACATTGCTTAAATCAGACAGTTTAAAACTATTCGCATCTACAGAATCTACCAAATAACTATTGCCATTTAGCTCTGTCATGCCAACAACATTTCGTATAGAAATCCTATCTTCATCATCAAATCCATGCAAAGGGGCCGTAACAACTATAAACCCTGATGAAACACGAATGTTATCTACATAAAAAATATTATCGTCGTCAGCATTTACAGCAGTAATTATTATGCTGTCAATGGCATCCTTGTTACCATCAGCCACACCTGATATGTCTATTGTTTCTTCCTGCCAGGTATCTGCTGCAAGAATATTTGCCGTATGCTCTGTTGTTACTCCGCCCGCGTCATGGAAACCAATCTTAATATTACTTCCAGTTCGCGAGGCCCTTATATTAAGCAGAATGGTACTCTCTCCGGTTAAATCTACATTTGAAGAAAATGTCCTTGTTAATGTTTCATTTAATGAAGCTGTCGCAAGTGCTTCCGCTTTAAGAGAATATGATCCTTGCTGCTTAATAATTGCTTCTGAAAAACTCTGGAAAATAGTACCGTACGCGGTCGTAGGTTCGGTTATTGTATCAGTTTTTCCAGCGTTAGGAGAAGCTGAAAATATGTTAGAAAACTGTATTCTTAACTCATCTATATAACCATCAAGAAAGTTTACTCCTCCGACGGCATGATTACCTATGCTTAAATTTCCTGTAAAAACATCCATACGGGTGTCATCAGTATAGCCAACTTGAGTGTTGTCTACATAAAGCCCCCAATAACGACCGTTCTTCCGAACAACAGCTACATGGTGCCAATCAGTATCAGTAATCTCTCCGCCTACACTTATTTCTACGGTAGCACTGCCGACAGAGACTATTACAAAGTAAAAACCAAAACCATGACGGTGGTATAAATGCCAATAATTACTTGCATCTTCAAAATGTTCTATTATAGTTTCAGAGCCAACATGATCTGTAAGCTTAACTTGAACATCTAATGTCCAGTTTTCTGATATACTCCAATGGGCCTGTGGAGGATAAGTTAAATAACCACTGTCTCCATCAAACTTAGCAGATGCAGACCCCCATTTTTTAACCCCTGTTTTTGTATTAACATCTGCCGTTACAACAGCATCCCCAAACGACGACGGAGAAGAATCAGAAAACACAACTCCATCATCAGATCCATTCATGTGCATTAATAATTTTGTATTAGTGTCAACGCCTACACTTGGACTACTACTGACATAAGCTGCTTGAGCCAAAACATTTGAAGAATATTCCATAGAATCAAGTTCAATCTTTGGTTCAATATTAGTTATGCTTACGGGATCGGCTGAACTTAATCCTGAATCAACAAAAAAGGCATCTTCATCTTCATCAAAATTAGGTGTCTTAAAATATTCTATATATTTTACAATGCTGCCGCCTATAATTCTCTCGACAACTGTCCATATCTGGTCATAGTCAGACGCAGGTAAAGGAATTACAGCTACACTTTTATAATCCCCATCTGTTAGTTGTCTTGACCAGGCCTTAACAAGCTGATCAATCTCGCGGGTAAATGTAGCGATCTCACCATCAGATCTAACGCACCATAACATATCGTTGGGGTTCTGCTGGTATGCCATATCAACAATGCCTGACTCAGTTATATGATCCGAAAGAATCGTCATATCAATTGACTTGTAATTATCATTGTCAAAACTGTAGCCCATTTCACGCAGTTTAAGGCCATAGCGTTGAACATAATAGACATAACCGCCTATTCTCTTTGGCATAATCTTCTTGCTTCCAAAGGTAGTTTCCCTCTTAATATCAACATTTGTAGGGGTTAAAGGCGCTCCAACACTGCCTGACCATAGCTTAAATTCACCGCCTGAAGTACCTATAGCCAGGATCTTACCCGCATTAAGCCATTGAATCGCGTTTACCTGTTCAGTCGCTATGGTAAAAGCCATAGCATCATCAGCATCCGCACCTACAAGCATATTCTCAAATTCGTTATTAACTGAAAGCCATATAGTCTGAGGCTCATCCTTGCTTCCGCCAAAGACCAATCTTTGCTCATAAAAGGTATTAGAAGCCGGATAACCTCTCTCTATACTCCACGCGCCTTCAGCCCAATCAGTTGTAGCAGCCGGCCCAGTAGCCAAACTCACACTATACAATACAGTCGCGGTCGCACTCGTAGTGCTTGCAACGGCTGTTATTTCAACATATCCACTCTTAACGCGCCATATTGAACCTACATGGTTTGTTAAAACAAATATCGCTGCTGAAGCTGTAAGCGTAATCCCGGCCCCGGTATCAGCCGATGGAGTAATTGTCGTTGTAGAAACATTAGTAGGCATCATAGGCGCTCTATTATTGGTAGCAGTATAATCAATTGCCGCTAACGTCCATGCGATATGACTTGTCCTGGTAAGCTTCATAGGAGCGTAATCGTTGTGTGTTAAATACAAAGTATCAGCAGATTGAGCGAATTGTATATCAAATAGATCCGCTTCTGAATATGGAGTATCTATTTCGTAGGCAGTTTGATTCGCCCAGTAGCTTGTTTCTACTGCCGGGAAAAGACTTGTATTCGTAGCGTTGCCGGTAACATCTACAATGCAATAATAAATCTGATCACCTGTGGTTAGTGCCGTTGCGCTTACAGAAACTCCGGCTGTGGGCCTGGCAGCCGCATAAGCCGCGTTTTCCGTAACATACCAATCGTTAATTGACGCGTCAGCCGAACGCAAGGCCGTTTGTATCAAGTCTGCCGAGTTTTTGGAGGGAGTAGTATCAGCAAGCGAGATCGTTATCAAGCCCGCAACATAATTAACCGCAAGTGTGTCTGCACCGGCTATCTCAACTGCTATTGTATTGCCGCTTGTATCTGTCCCATACGGCGCGCTTATTATTAAATCCTTGTTACTCCCCGCATCAACATTCAGATAATCCCCTACCTTTACAAAATCACCAGCCGGGGTATAAGAAGAAGTAGGATCAAAGTCGCTTAGATCGCTGGCTGTTACTACTATCCGGCCATTATCTTTATAAAAACGCATATACTGATCACCCATTTCAATAATATAAGCCTGGGTAATAGAAAATTCAAAAGATATAATACGCGTGGCATCATCAGAATCCTTTACTGTAGCGACATAATAAGAACCAGGCCTGTTCTTAGCACCGCCATAAGGAGCTATCAGCATATTTTCAAGTTTTCTAGCACCATTAAAATACTGTTCAACATCAACCCTTCCTAATAGGCGAGGGCTTAGTTCCCCGGCTGTGAAATTACTCGTTATGGGTGAAGTTTTAGGCATATATTTTTCCTTTGTAATGATATTGTCTATGGATATTTTTACTTTTACATAATCTTAAATTTTCTTTTCTAATGTTTATATCCCCTTCTCATTATTCGCTCCTTGCTAAGATCCATTCATCATCAATTACGTCAACTGGTGTACCTTCTTGGCCATCTGTTGCACGCGCTTCAGCCAGTTTACTCTTAAATAACTCAATTTTTTGTGCTTCTACAGTCCGAAATCCTGTTATTATATAAGCCAGATTGGCAGCCAAAAGCGCTGCAAAGGCATCTACAAAGAGACTGTCGAACTTGGAAGGATCTGTTATCTGAGCAATATAACGAACTTCTGGTGATGCTGAATCAGTTAAAAATAGCTGCCCTTCCTTCTTAAACTCAGTATCCCTTTCGTCTACTTCAAGGATTCTCAAGTTGTCCGGGGGCAAAGCAAAGGAGTTATCATATCCAAAGGCAGGATCAACTGTTTCTGAAAAATCCCAATACTCTGTAACTGTATGGCCTGTGGTTGCGGCAAAAGTGATGGTAATTCCATTATTTAAGGTCTGCGCCGCTCCTGTAATAGCAACTGTCTCAACATCCCAGTTGGCCCCGCCATCATCTGACCACTTAAAGGTATCTGGCGTTCCTGCTGCATCTATCTGTACTCTGTAATTTATTGGCACTCCACCTGTAAGAGTACCACCTGATGTCAGATCATCAAGTCCTGATCCTTTAAAAACATCAGCCGTATTTAACGCAACCCGCTTAATAGCAAAATTCCAAGGGTGCGCTCTCAAGGTAGCATCTCTAACTAAATCATAAATAGCGTTAGCTTCGCGGGCATTCTTAGTCTCTTGAGTTAAAGATGTTATTCTATCAGCACCTATTTGAACTAAAGCTAAATTTACAATCTCTTCATCAGTTGCCATCTACTACCTCCTCAACTATCACAGGCCATCTGCCTACATACATATCCAAATCCGAATACGTATTCACAAATTCTCTTAAATCTTTTTCCGTAAGCTTTGCACCGCCATTTATAACCATAGACATCTTTTCCATGATGTTAAAATTCTCCCATGGCACATCTGCAATCCAACGCACCTTGCCGCCCTTACCATCTGCGAGGATAGGGACTCTACATTCTTTATATGTTTCGTAGGCGAGAATAGTTCCTTCCGCCAAGAATTTAGGCTTGTCGAAATATTTTAAACCTACGAATACAATTAAAGCAGTAAGACATACAATTATTACTGGTTTCCAATTTACTTTCACTTTGTACCTCCACTTTAAATGTTGCGAATGTGAATAATATACAGAACATCAAAGCAAACTGTCTATCAGGGAAATTGCCTATACAATTAAGGCATATCATTATAACGGCCGCCATCCACAAGATTGCTTTCTCTGTTTTTTTTACCCTTATAAAATAAGCAAACATCATTCCGGGTATGAGCAACAAAAAGAACATACCGATCAATCCCTGCTCCCGGCCAATCTGTAAATAGGTGTTATGCGCCCTGCGCCATTGAATAGGTACTTGCTTCCCACCTCTCATTATCGGCGCTCCATTTTGATCTACGTCCAGGCCGCCCGCTTCTTTTACTGATAATCGCCCTGGAAATTCAAACTTAAACGTACCCAGGCCATAACCAAGCCAGGGATTTCTAAGCCTTTCTATAAGGGCAACGTCTATTACCTTTTCAGCTTTAATTACAGCTTCTTTTTTTACATCTTTTATCTCAAGAAGCGCATCATCAATTTTCTCTTTTCTTTGAGCTATTATTTTTAGCGCTTCGGTCTTTTGTGTTTTATTTTTACCAAACAGATCCCACCCTATCTTTTGTTGCTCTATCCGGGTTTTATCAGCATTGAATTTAGTTAATGCTCCTTGCAAGCCTTCTTCAATAGAGGCAAAGTTTTCATCTACTACATCTTTTACTCCTTTTTTCTCAAACATTAAGGTCATTGTCTTTTTCCAGATGGGCCAGCGCCCGTCTTTAAATCCCTTTATAGGGTTGTCCACATACTGCCAGGCCAGCATAGCAGACATTATCAATGCCAGGATGATTAAGGCCTTAGTAAAATGCTGGCTAAAACGCTGCCTTGGATGTTTCTTAAAGTTGATAAATACAAGATAGAATAGTATACCTCCGCCAAGTGCGAATATCGAGGCGGAGGCTTTAGTATATAAGATACCCATTATAGGAAGGAGGATTGTCCATTTCTTGTAAAAATACATTGGAACGACTGCCATTAAGAAGAACACCCCCACTAAGTTCTTATTGCCTAAACTTCCGAATACAAAGTTTACATCTCTGGGTAGATTCATTATAAAGTCCCTGTTCATAACCTGTGCAAAGATCCAGAATACCTGAACACACATCATTATGGCAATGTACTTAAAGCTATAACTCAATTCGTCTGATTTCATATTGGCCATCATTCTATACAACAATAGCGCCAGAGTTACAACAAGAAGCGCTATTGATGAAAACTGCGGCATCCTCGACGTAAATGTTGTTATGATGCACCATATATAAAAAAGCCTGATTGTTAGCGGCATACTTAATGTTACCACTAACATAGTCAGGCTTATAAATATTACAGCTATCTGCGCGAAAGTAAAAGGACGAATACTTACAAGAAACTGACCATGAAATATAAGAGGCAATAAGTAAAACAATACTGCTAATATTACCTTCTTTTTCATAGGAAAGAAGGGGAGTTTTACCTCCCCTCCAGTTCTCCCTTCTACCATGACGCTAAATATCTAAATGCTACATCGTATACCCTAAGATCTGATGTTGCGTCCCTTCCTGTTGATGTTTGTACTGCTTCGTATACCCTCCACAATCTGAGCGTTACAATATCACCAGCAACTATATCTCCCGGTGTTGCATAAGTCAAAGTAACTGACTGCATAGCAGCAGTTGAAGCGGTAAGGCCTACAGGTGTTTGATTATAACGAGTTGTGCTTACAGCCGATCCACTCCGGTTGATAACTATATCCCAATCAATATAATTAGCTGTGCCTCGACTCAATGAGTTAGCGCACATTACCCTGAACGAAGGTGTTGTCCGGTACGAATCAGGTATTCTAAATGTATATTCAATGGGCGATCCTGCCTGAGATACACTTGTTGAAGCATTATTCAAAGACGCAGGAAATACTATATAGTCTGCTCCACCAGGTATATTCACGCGATATGGAGAACCACCGCCTGTTCTTCCCACGTCAGTTGTAGAATAGGCCACGTTAGCAAACGACAATAACGATAACGGGACCTGCTGCGCAGTACCAGTCCAACCCCAACCGTAAACTGTGGTTGTAGTGCCGTCATGTACTCTATCCGGATAACCTTGAAAATCTACTGTTGTCGCTTCTCCTAAATAAGTGTCGTTGTTTTTGGTACCAACAGACGCACTTAGTGGAGTTACTGCAAAAGCCAACAGCATAAAAATCGCCATTAAAAATTTGAACATTCTCATCTTCCTCCCTCCATTCTTAAATATACGAGGGTGTCCCCACCCCCGCATATTCATTGTTCTTTCCCTTATTCGTGGGTGTAAGTAATTACTACAGTAACGCGAGCGCCTGTATTAAGTGTGGCCGCAAGTGTCGCAAACGTAAGTATCAACTGGCTGTCTATCCCAGAGCCAATAGTTTTCCCTGAGTTTGTTTCGTCTACTTCATACGCAAGACTATCAGTTGTTAAAGCTTCAACAGTAGTAAAGCGACCAACCGCCGTACCGTCTATGCTGGACATATACCTATCAACATCTTCATAGTCTCCAAGATGCAAGGTACAGGTATCAGCAAGGTCTTCGGTCAATATAGTTGTTGATAATACACGCGCACCCTTTGGAAGCTGCTTACCTACTTCGATAATGTCAGCAGATGATTCAGTGCCGAGCATTTCGTAATAGTCTATCATTGTCTTGACATTCCCACCAAGCACACCAGGCGCAAGAATATTAGCTCCTGATGGATCTTTGGCCTTTGTTTGGTTTGCACCATACAGGGTTGTCCCCATAAACAAACATGGGAGTATGAACATCAATAAATTTTCCATTCCTTACCTCCTCATTTATTCGTTAAACTACATTTACGCTTCAGAACAAGCTATTTCAACAACTTTTGCTTCTTCAAGCCTTGTTGCGCCAATACCCATTGAGAGGAAGGTCTGCGTTGAATAGCTCTTATCCGCTCTTTCACTCACGCGGGTCGTAATGTCCTGGGCTGTTCCAAGAACAATACCTGTGCGAGCATAGCAAAGGCAAAGCCTACTGGAACTGGCATCTAACGCAAGCCTCTGTGTGCGAATGAAGTTGAAGCCTAAGAAGGTATCAAGCTGGCCCTGAACAAGCGCCTTAACAGAGTTATAATCTGCGTTTTTTACTTCTGTGGTATTGAGCAAAGATGTCATCATTTTGGCAGTAACTATACAATACTGATCTTCTTCTTCGTCAACGTCAGACGCGTTAAGAAGTTCTCTTGCGGTTAATAGCTTCGTAAGAGTAAGATTTGTTCCACCTACCGCTACCTGATGGCTTCCACTGTCAAAAGATGCAAGCGTTGTTGATGTTCCGCCAGCCTTACCTGCGTAAGCTGTGCCACTTGCTGCCGCAATTATTTCATCATCCATTGACCTACCCAATGCTTTCGCGCCGTTCTGGACATAATCACTGGTTGGATCTAAGAGCATCTTTAACTTATCGCTCTTATCAAGCAACTTCGCAACTTCCCAATCAAACAACGTGATCCTTCTTCTTCTGTGATCCGGA
>SDBT01009542.1_pt1 | contig 15724 bp, 13 predicted proteins | sample 2277101 | NCBI WGS metagenome assembly SDBT01 (sample SAMN10404973, study PRJNA504765) | marine sediment metagenome | isolation source: marine sediment core GS10_PC15, 103 cmbsf | place: Arctic Ocean: Southern Knipovich Ridge | collected 2010 | reverse complement strand
CCGGGCGTAGAAGGTCGAATTCGGCCAGTTGCTGTTGCTGGCGTAATACTCCATCTGGTTCGTGCCGTCGGGGTTCATGTGAAACAGCAGTCGCGTGAAGTAGTGGGGGCTGTCGGAATACTCCCACCGCGAGTACAGGATGCGACCGTTGTTCAGGACGGTGGGGCACCAGTCGTGGTCTTGGTCGAAACAGAGCTGGCGGATGTTCTTGCCGTCGGCGTCCATGATGTGGAGGTTGGCGACGGTGTTGTTGCCGCCGACGCAGGGTACGCCGTGAAAGCACCGCGTGGAGTCGAACATGATCCGCCCGTTGGGCAGGTAGCAGGCGTCGTAGTTGTCCACATCCGTATGCTCACCCGGGGTGACCTGGCGCAGGCCCTTGCCATCGGCGCCTACCTCCCATATCTGCCAGCGCTTGTGGCTGCCCTGCATGGAAAACAGCATCTTCTTGCCGTCGAAGTTCAGGTCTATATCGCCGACGAACTCACCACCGGTGGGTTTGAACAGCGTCGTCAGCTTGCCCGATGAGCTTACCGGAGACAGGACCGTAATTTCGTCGTCGTAGCCGGTCCGGCCAATGGCGCAGTTGCCTTGCCAGTTCTGCGGCAGACCGAGCTTCTTGGCCTTCAGGCCGCGACGAAGAATCATCAGCTTGTCGAAATCCATCAGCGGATTGGCCAGCAGCGCCTCATTGGCCAGCGCAGCCAGCTTCTCGGCGTCCATCTTGTCCGCCTTTTCCAGGGCGTCCAGGCGGGCCAGGTATGCGCTGCCCTTGGCGTAGCGTTTGGGGTAGGTCTTTGAGAGGTCCACGATTGCCCGGCGCAGCGATTCGCCCGTAACCCTTGCCCCGCCGGTGACATACGTTATTGGTGCTTTGGCGGGACGGGCGCGCTTACGCGGAGCTGGCAGCTTGGTCAGCTCCGTGATCCGGAAGAAGAATCCCGACTTGCCACTCTTGTTGTGCACCTTGACCAGAAGCTGGTTTTCGCCCTTGCGAAGCTGCAACTTCACCTTGTTCTGGTCGGGCGCGACGTCGCGCGTCGCATCCGCGGTGACGATCCGCTTGCCGTTCAGCCAGACCATGCACCCGTCGCCGCTGCCGAACGAGCCGGTCACCGCAATCTGCTCCTTGGCTGCGATCGTCCGGAACAGGTAGATCGAGCTGCCCTTGCCGGCGCGCAAACGATACGCCTTGCCGTCTATCCATCTGGACTGGGCCGTCCAGAGTAATCTGCCCCTTGTGTCCTTGGCCTTGAGATCGACGAGCTGTTCCGCGAACAATACTTCGCCCAGGCTCTTCGCCGGCATCGCCCTGGTTACGTGCCACGGATCCAGGGTCAATATCTTCTTGACGTTCTTAGGTGCGGCGTCAGCTGAAGCTGCAAAGCCAGCCAACAGCAGTGCAGCGACAAGAGCCGTCAAGCGTCTGCTCCGTTGGACCCCCCATGTCAAGTTCAAGTTCATCATGATCATGGTAATCCTCAAGAGTATAACCGTTAAAAAATCGGCGCATCGCCGCCGTCCGGGCAGCTTGGCCATCTATCTTCTTGTCTAACCCGCGCCGAGTCCAAAGGTTGCAGAAAACCGATGGGGCGGGCGTTCTGGCTGCATGGAACATTCCCATTCTAATCGGCATCTCCGCACTTGCGCTCAAGAGCAAAACACGTGTCCCGTCGCCTCCACATATCGATCAGGCCCATTGGCAACAACATAAGTGCCTCCTTGGCAGTATAGGCCCCTCGCAGGCGTGCCGCATTATAGCGCATGTTCAAGCGAAATGAAATCGTTCCGAAAGGGAAACTTTCCGGCGGAGACCGTCAGCGTTGACAGCGCGAATCCGCCGACGAATCGGGAATACCTCACGGCCCGCCTGTTTTACCCTCGAGGGCGGCGAGCCGCTTGGTCGCGCGGTCGGCGGCGACGCTCTTGGGATACTTTTCAAGCAGGCGCTTATACAGCTTCGTGGCACTGTCGAGGTATTTCGCCTTCATGCCGGTCTTGATATTTGCCAGCTTCTCGCGGCAATAGGCGAACCAGAAGATGGCTTCGGCCGCCCGGCGGACGTCGCCCGCCTCATCCAGGGGGTTCACCACCTTGCCGAACTTGTCCGCGGCCTGCTCGTATTGCAGGTCGGCCATCAGGGCGATGGCCTCATCGAAGGTCTTCACCGCATCCGCGGGCGCGACCGATATAATCGGCGCGCCGGCCTGGGCCTGGGGCGTGGGGCGGTTCATGGAGCGTTGCGGCGTCCCACATCCGCCGATAACCGCGGCGGCTATCACGAGCAATAGAAGATGTCTGGTTCTAGCCTGCACGTTCGGTCCCCATCAATATCAGCCTGGCCTCGAAAAGCCACATTCGGAAATCCTCATCATCTATGCGCGCGCCGAGGGCCTCATCAACCTGATCGACGATCTTGCTGGTGCCGACCAGTGTCGCAAAGGCCCCCGCCTCCTCATACGAGGCCGCGTCGATCAGGTCCAGCCGCGTGAGGAAGAACTCCAGCTTGTCAACCAGGATTCGCAGCGCGTCTGCGTCGGCCCGCTCCCGCAGCTTGGCGCACTGCTCAACCATGTCGCTGCTTCGGGCCGCCAACTGAGACGCGTGCAGACCCGCCGCGTTCGGAGCCTTCGCCGACAGGTAAATACGCCGGGCATCCACGAACAACGCCTCGCGCCGCACGCCCATCAGGACCATTCTGTTCCTCTCTTCGCGGCTGGCCCTTGCGGCCTGTTCGTTGGTCTTGATAAGCCTGTCCAATTCCTCCTGGGCGGCCCCTATCTTCTTGCGCTCGCCGTCAACAAGCCTGACAAGGTCTGCCGCTTCTCTCTCTTTGTAGGCCAGCAGCTCCCTCTTCTTCTTGATCTCCTCCGTAGCATCCCTAAGACGCGGACCCATCTTCGCCAGCAGCGACGCCCCCTTGGCTGCCTCCGTTTTCAGCGCTTCCAATTCGATCTCTTTCACGCCCAGGGATTCTCGCAGGGCCTCGTGATCGCGTGCCGTTTTCGCAAGGATCCGGTCGTACTTGTCCTTCTGATCGGCCAGTTCCACCCCAGCGATCTCGACAGCCTCCTGCAAATGCTTCCGCGCCTGGTCGCGCTCCGCAATCACGGTCTTCGACGCTTGTCCGCCGGGGCGCGACTTGCCCTGCCAATAGAAGAACAAAGCCGCGCCCATGAGCAGCAGCGCTGCGGCTACTCCCGCCACCACTGACAACCAGTGGGTCCGAATCAGGCCGGGTTTCGGTTGCCCGGCCTCCGCGGGCGCCCAGGCAGGCGCAACGCCGACCTCTTCCGGCGTTTCGGGTGACGGCTCCGGCCCGCCGGACTGGGATTGATCCTCGCTGGGGCTCTCGGCAAAAACCGTTGAAGGCTCGGCTTTTTCATCCGGCACCTGGAGGGGCATCTTGCCGATCGAGGGCGAGGCCGGCACCTGCGCCTCGCGCATAGCCGTCTCGGCGCCCCAGCGGCGCAGCAGGCCTTCAAGACCAGCACTCGGCTTGTTGTCCTGATCACTCATCGCCATACTATCCTATATCCAAAATCCGCTCGGAAGCGCATCGCTATTTCTCAGATAGAGAATCCTTTTGCTTTCAGGCATCTTTGCAGTGCCCCGTATGCCCCCTTCAGCCGTAGTCGGACGGTGGCCTCCGGCATTGACATCGCCGCGGCTATCCCGCGCGAAGTCCGGCCTTCAACATAGAGCAGACGGATTATCCGCTGGAGTTCACTCGGCAGGGCGGCCACGCAATCCTGCACGGCCCGGACCTCCTCGTTTACCTGCACCTGATCCACAACCCCGATGCCCGATGTAAAGATTTCCTCGGCCAGTTCCGGATCGAAGTTCTCCGGCCCGTTGCGGCGCGACCACTGCCGTCTGGCGACGTTGCGAGCGATGGCGGCCAGCCATAACCGAAACGACCCGCGATCGCCGTCATAAGTAGCCAGAGACTTGTACACCCGCAGGAAGGTCTCCTGCGTGAGGTCCTGGGCGTCTGCCTGACCGAAGCCGCTGCGAAGAAAATACGTCATCACGCAGGCCCCGTGCGCTGAATAGAGCTCCTCAAAGGCCCCGCGGTCGCCCATGAGGCAGCGCGCGGTCAACTCTCGGTCACTGTTATTCGCCGCTGACATGGCTCGCAACACATTGTGTGACACAACACACCCCGCGTCAACGCCTTAAACACGTATTTCCTGCCCGTTCAAGCCCGGCCGTCAGCCCATCAGCTCGCCGACGTTCTCCTCGGTTACCGGCTGGATTACGCCGCGGTCCGTGATGATCGCCGTGATAAGCTCCGCCGGCGTCACGTCGAAGGCCGGCGCATAGGTTTTGGCATCGGCCGGAGCCGTCCGCCGACCGAACAGATTTGTGATCTCCTCGCCGCCCCGCTGCTCGATCGGAATCTCGTCGCCCGATTTCAGGCCCAGGTCAAAAGTACTGTACGGCGCGGCCACGTAAAACGGAATCTCATGCCGCCCCGCCAGAATCGCCAGGCCGTAGGTGCCGATCTTGTTGGCGGCGTCCCCGTTGGCGGCTATTCGGTCCGCGCCGGTGATCACCATCTGCACGCGGCCTTCCCGCATCACCTGGGCGGCCATGTTGTCCGCAATCACCACCACGTCGATGCCCGCCTGCATCAGCTCCCACGCGGTCAGGCGGCTGCCCTGGAGCAGCGGGCGGGTCTCATCGCAATACACGGTAAAATCATGGCCTGCGGCCCGGGCCAGGTACATTCCCGCCGTAGCCGTCCCCACACCGCACGTCGCCAGGGCCCCAGCGTTGCAGTGGGTCAGCACGCCCGAGCAGCCGGCCACCAGGGCCTGTGCGTGTCGCCCTATGGACAGGCACATCGCCTCATCCTCAGCCTGGATGGCCTTGGCCTCTTCCAGCATCGCCCGGCGGATCTCGTCGAAGTCGCTGGAGACCGTTTTCTGTGCCCGGCAATAGACTCTCGCAGCCGCCCATTCGAGGTTAACGGCCGTCGGGCGCGAGCTTTGCAGGTATTCCGCCGCAGCCTCCACGCCGGTCACAAAATCGCCACCGTCCGGAATCTGCTGCGCGGCGAGGACCATGCCGTACGCGGCGGCCACGCCGATTGCCGGGGCACCCCGCACGGCCAGGCGGCGTATGGCGTCCCAGACCGCCTGGGCATCGCGACATTCCACGAACCTGGTTTCTCCCGGCAGGAGCGTCTGGTCGAGCAGCCTCAGACAGCCTCGTTTGGCATCGCCGACCCACTGAACAACCTTCACGGGTGGAGAAACTTCCGGAGCCTCTTTATTCATAACCCCAGACTGTAGCGGAATTTCCCAGCCGGTCAAGGGCGGCCCCGCCAATCCCCGCGTCTTATCCACAAACGATGGCTCACCTTCCAGGCCAATCCGGCCGATATAGAGTTTTGACGCTATTCTGAGGGCCGGACCGCCGGCCAACGAATACACGCAAGTGCGCATTCTGTCAGACCGGCTACCCCACGGAAGGAGCCCCGGATGCTGGTGCTGTCTAGACAGCGAGACGAGTCGATCATGATCGGCGACGATATCGAGATTACGGTCGTCGATATACGCGGGGACAAGGTCCGCCTCGGCATCGACGCCCCGCCTCATATCCCGGTTCACCGCAGAGAGATCTACGAGGCCATGAAGCAGCGCCAGGAGGACGAGGGCGGCAAGGGGGTCGAATCACTGGCCAACAGAAAGAAGAAACCCGACAGCGCCCCCAAGCCGAACGACGCCGATAAGCAGTAATCCGCGATCATCTGCGAAATGCCCGAGCAGAAGCCGGGCCAATTCCCACCGGAACTTACCGACTACTTCGCACAGCCGGCCATTTGCGCCTGCTCGGCAAGGGTGGTTTCCAGAACTGGAACGTTGACCACCTCGGCCAGGGCGTCGACGCAGGCCGGGTCGTATCCCGCCGGGGCGCAGCGGCGCAGTTCCTGTACGGCCTGGAGGGGTGTCATTGCCCCGCGGTGAGGCCTGTCGTGTGTCATCGCGTCGAAGGCATCCGCGACCATCAGGATCCTCGCCTCCATGGGAACCTGGTCCCCCGCGAGGCCGTCGGGGTATCCCGTGCCGTTCATGCGCTCGTGGTGGTACCTTATTCCGGGCAAGACATCCGCCAGCAGCTCAAGCGGTTTGAGCACCTCGTATGACACCTGACTGTGCGGCCTGATGCTGCGGAAGTCATCCACGCCGAAGAACGCCTGGCTCTTGAGGATCTTTTCGGGAACGGCGAGCATGCCGATGTCGTGGAGTTGTCCGGCCAGCTTCAGCAAAGTGCACTTGTGTTCGTCCAGGCCCATCCGCTCTGCGACCTGTTCCGTCAGGCGTCCAACGTTCTCGCTGTGACCGTGCCAGTACTTGTCCCGAGCCTCCACGAATTGCACGATCCGCCAAAGGATCTCGACGTAGTGTCTCTCGGCCTCAGCGGCTGCCTGACGGGCCAGCCGCGACTGGCTGTAAAGATGCTGGACGGCGTGGCGCACATCCAGGACCGTCCCCACGGCTATCACGCAGATGGCTATACCCAGGGCCACGGTGGCGACGTGCCAGCCGTCGCTGGCCATCGCATAGGCTGCCACCGCCATCGCAACCACAGACACACACACGGCGCGGACGACCTCACGGGTGTCCGCAATCAGCTTAATACACTTTGGAATCGCCACACGTCTCCTCCTGTCCGACCGGCGACCGGCCTGGTACCGCACCACACACAAAATCTACGATTCACCAGCCGCCCGTGCACAGCGGAAACAGTAATTCCCGGAAAACCCATTTCCGCACTAATGCATATCCGCCGGCGCCGCCGATTAATAATCCTGGTCAGTGTCTGCCCCTAAGCCGCTACAATTTGGAGTATGCCCGTGAAATCGCAGATATTCGTCTATGCGGTCTTGTGCCTGCCGGTTCTGGCCGGATGCCCAGCCCGGGACGCTTCCATGGTCTCGCAGGCAAAGCGCGCACCCTGGAATACCCCCCAAGGCCAAGGCCTGCGGCTGACTACAAAGCACTACGATATCTACACCACGGTCATGGACCGGCGGATGCAGGCCTACTTTCCCGGCTTCATGGAAGTGGCATATTTGAATTACGTGTCGCTGACGGGTTTGCAGCTGCCGCAACCCGCCAAGCCCATGCCCATATACATGATGGCCACGCGAGAGCAGTGGGCCGGCCTTACTCGCCACCGCCTGAAAGAGAAGGCCGAGCCGTACCTGTCCATACAGGCCGGCGGATACTGTTATGAGGGGGTCTGCGTCTTCTGGCGATTGAGGGGGCCTAACGCCCTGGCGGTGGCGTCGCATGAAGGCATGCACCAGTTCTTCTACTATCGGCTGCGTCACTACCTGCCGATGTGGCTGGAGGAGGGCATGTGCACAGTGGCGGAAGGATATCACACGGAGGGACAGACGGTTCGATTCACCCCCGACAAGAACCTCGCTCGATACCACAACCTGCGCATGGCGATCATCAACGGCCGGTGGATCCCCCTGGAGGACCTGCTCCAAATGGACGCCGGCGAGGCCATCCAAGACCCGCGCCAAAGCATGGTCGGCTACTACGGGCAGGTCTGGGCCCTGATGCGGTTCCTGAGGTCCAAGAAGCGCTACGCCGTCGGTGTCCAGCGAATGCTCGCCGACGCCTCATCCGGCACATTCCACGAGATCCTGAAGGTTCCACCTCAGGCCCTGGCCAAACTGCAACTGCGCTCTCGCGCCTACAATCAGACCATTTCCATGCCGGTTTTCAAGCACTACATATCGAACGACCTGAAAGGCTTCGATCTCGAATACAAGGCCTACGCGAGGAAGATCACGGGCCTCGAGTGAAGTGGCTCCCGGCCGCGGGCATATTTCGCCCAGCCCTACTTCAGGAACTCCGCAAGACGCTGGAGGACTTGGCCGACCACAATCTCCGGGCTTGATGCGCCCGCAAGCACCCCGATCCGCAGCGGGCGCCGCGATGGCAGCCAGTCACGAGCTACAAGCCGCTCATCGCTGGCAAGGTCTATAGTCGCCAGCTCCCGCTCCGACAGGATGGCCTCGGCATCCTCGATAAACCACGCCGGCGCGCTGGCCCGCGCCAGCTCGTAAAGATGACGAGTATTGCTCGAACCGAATCCCCCCACGACCACCACCAAGTCCAGCCCGCTGTTGCACAGCTCGACGGCGGCCGACTGACGTTGCTGAGTCGCCCGGCACACCGTCGGCTCAAACATCACACGCTTGTCCAGCCCATCATTACCGAACCGGCGCGCCATCGCATCTCGGATCAGGCCGCGGACCTGAATGGTCTGGTTGTAAAGCATGGTCGTCTGGCTGACCTGGGCCAGACGCTCGAAGGGCCCCAGCCCGTCAGCATTAGTAGCCTCACCGTCGAATACCCTGCTGAAATCCCCCGCGTCGCGCTCGCCCGTAATGAACTCGCACAGCACCCGCGCCTGCTCGATGTGTCCGACCACAACGTATCTGCCCCCAGCCGCCGCAAGACGCGACTTGGTCACCACCGTTTCGTCATGGTCGGCCCGGCCGAATACCAGCACCCCAAATCCCTGCTCCACCGCTCGCTGGGCCCATCGCCACAGCCGGCGAACGTCGCCGCAGGAGGTGTCGACAACCCGGCAGCCGATTCCGGCCAGACGCTGCTCAGTCTCCAGCGGAACGCCGAATGCCGGGATCACCGCACAGTCGTCGCGCCCGATCATCTCTCCCACCCGGTCGAGCTGGCTGCTCGATAGTACCCGAACCCCACGACGTGAGAAGTAGTCATTAACCCACGGGTTATGGATGATCTGGCCCAGCAGAAACAGCGTTCCACGGTAGTGCTGGTGTTCGGCCAGGGCCTGTTGGAGCATCGCCAGGGCCCGCTTGACCCCTCTGCAGAAACCAAATACACGCGGCAGCAGCAACCGCCCACCAGGCAGGTCCCACACATTGTTGCTGGCCCTGAGCCGATCGACAATCTCGCTGTAGAAAGTCTCCAGATGGGCCGGTTCCGCCGCTGGGTCCCGCGGCTTATCTTTTCCGCGACCGGTCATACCCCCATGATAGGCGCACGGCCTGAGCCGGACAAGTTGAAGATCCCCCGTAGCCGGGCCCTTATACCCCCGCCTTGTGGTCCTTGCCGCCCGGCGCTCGACGCTTCGGCTCGTCCCGCTCGGCCTTGGGCTTCCTGACGTGGCCCGGCTGACCTTTGGGCATCATCTTCGACAGCCTCGAGGCCCCCTTAATCACGCGTTCGACGAGCTCATCGATTACCTCTGCGCGTCTCTTTGCCCTGGCCTTCAGATCCTCGCGCGCCTGCGCCAACTGCTCTTCCAGCTGGGTCAGCCGATATCCGCGCACCTTCTGCTCGGCGTCGAACTGCTTGGCCACCGCGGTGCGCAGCTTGGCTATGATCTCTTCTTTCTCGCTCTCGGAAGTGGCCTTTCGCATCTCTTGGGCCAGCCGCCACGCCTCCACCTTCGCATCATGCTCGTCAATCCAGGCGTCCTGGATCGGCTTGGGAAGGTTCTTCCACTTCTGGTACCAACCCCACATCGCCTGCACCATCCACCGGTAACCCAGGCGCTTGGTATCCTTATCCCTCTCCTTCATATCTTTCAGCCGCTTATACAGCTCAGGACGCTTTTCCTTCAGCACGGCCAGCAGTTCTTTCTCCTGGGCCTCCGTGAGACTGCGATGGCGCGGCTGGGTAGTCGGCCTGTGTGGCCCGCGGATCCCCGGCGGCTTGCCCGGTCCGGGGCCTTCCTTGCGGCCGCGACCAGCAGGGCCTCCCCCGCGCGGCCCATCCGACGGAGCAACACCCCGCCTGGCTTGCCCATCCGCCACCAATGCTGAACAGATGAACACGCACACTATTACCAAAGCTGTCACCGCACCGAAGCGTCTCATCATCGCACCTCAATTAACACGGGCTGCAACGTCACCCGCCGAAAGACTCGTCCCACGTATCCTGCCCGCCGTTCAGCAGAAATTCCTGGACGTTTCTTTCGAGCAAGTCGATTTCGACATCCGTGCCGCTTATCGGCACCGAAGTTGCTATCTCAGCCTCCAGCTCATCCAGCTGCCTGGCCAGGATGTCCAGGTCGCCCTGAGCCGAGGACTCCGTCGAGGCTACAAGAACGCTGGTCGGCACGACCACCGGAGCCCGCGGGCCCACCGTGCCCGTCGACACGATCGCAAGCGTCACCGCCACAAGCAGCAATGCCGCCACAGCCGCGGCCTCGACACCCACCACCCAGCGCAGCCACCACGCGCTTCCGCCCGGCCGCCCAAGCGCCGCGATCATGCGCCTTTGGGCGCGGGCTACCGCCCCGGCCGGTGGCCCGACCTCCAGCGCCGCAAGCAGTCGCTCGTCGCGCCGGATCTGCTCGCTGAGCTTCCGCTCAGCCTCATCCAGGCGGACATCCTCACCGTCCAGGTACCGCGCAACACGCCCGTATTGTTCCCTGCTAATCCGCATGCTTCTTCGTCATGACCTTCCGCAATATCCCCAGACCGCGATGAACCCGGGCCAATACTGTACCAATAGGACACTCAAACATCTTCGACAATTCCTTGAAGCTCATTTCACTAAAATACCGCAGGAGCACCATTTCCCGCGTCGTAGCATCCAGCTTGTTCAGGGCGCCCTGAAGCTCGATCGACGATTCATCAGCCAGCAGGCCGGCGTCCACCGGGGTGGACCGCCCGGCCAGCACGTCCGCCATGGTCCCGCCGGCTGAACTTCCCGCCGACAGGCTCACCGGCGTCGGCTTGACCTTTCGCCGCCTGATGCGATCCCGAACCATGTTCGCCGCTATGCGAAACACCCACGGCTCGAACCGCCCCCGGTGATCGTACCTGCCTAATTGCCTGACCAGTCTCAACATCAGTTCGCTGAGCAGGTCTTCGGCGTCGTGACCGTTGCCGGTTGCCCGGATGAAATACCCGAACAGCCGCGGCCCGTAACCATCCAGCAGCGCCTGGTACCCTTCGGCCTCGCCAGCCTGGGCTGAAACTATCGCGGCGCGAAGCTGCTCAGCATCCATCTTCCTCTATTCCGATTAACGCGTAATCACCGACACTTATTGCCCATTTTTGCAATTCTACGCAGCATCGTCAGGCAGCGGCCGGCCGGCCTCGGGGCCCCTGCCTACACCACCGACCGGTTCTCGTGCTCGTGCGCGGCGTGCTGCCCCTGGCTGCGGTCCTCATCCTGGCGGCGCCGATTTATCTCCAGCTTGCCCGCGTAAAGCCGGTACACATCCTCCGGCGAAAGACCCAGCAACTGGCAGATGCTGACCCAGAAGAACAGCATGTCAACCGCCTCCACCCGGGCGTTCTGGACGTCCTGAAGCTCGTACTGCCGGCCCTCCTTCGCCTCGCGATACCAATGCTTCCAACTGAGGCATTCCTGCATCTCGTGGCATTCGCCGGTCAAGGCGTCGATGTAGTTCTTCAGCGCCCTACCCGCCTCCGCGTAGGCCGGATCCTTTCCGGGCCCGCCGCCGTCCTGCTCGGCCTTCACCAGCACCTGCCCAACCGCCAACGTATCAAAGCCGGCACGCTTGTTCAGATCAGCCTGTAGCGGCCAGATGTCTTCCAGTGATCCAATTCCGTGATCTGCCATGCCCGTGCTCCTGCTTCCACAGCCGTTATCCCCACCATACTGCCGCAATTGTAGCACCCGCAGTCGCTCGCCACAACGATGCCCGGCCGCCGATAGCGTCAATAATCGTGCGTAGGCTCCGCAGGTCGGTGCCGTCGCCAGGCCCATCGCGGCAGATCCGGCCCAAATCAGGTGGCAACACTAACGCAACCCTGAGCAACGCCCTCTAGGCCGACCGCGACGCAAAGAATCAAACCTAACATCTTATTGACACAGAGGTTATAGCCCATCCCCTTTCCCCGCCCCCCAACTCGGCAGCGAATCGTTTCACCGAAATGTTGCCACCCATGCCCCTGACGAAACACGCGGGTCGGGTTCCTGTCACTTCCAGCACACCACGCGGCCATCGACCGTCGCGAAGTACAGGCGGCCGTCGCAGGCGGCGAAGCTGTCGTACACCGGGGAGGCCTTCAGCTTATATTCCGCCTTCTTCGTTCCATCTTCCGTTGAGACGGCCCACAGCAGGACGTCCGACTTCGCCCTGTCCGCGAAGAAGTCAGTGACCTTGGTCGGCCCCGCAAGAAACAGCGTGTCACCGGCCAGCAGCATCGCACGCGGGTAGATGCCGATGGACTTCGACCAGACGTAGCTCACTTTCGGCCTGCGGGCCTTGCCTCTCCTCGGGGCCTTCGCCGGGGCGATCGTCTTGACGTCCGCCGCAAACAGGTGCAACTGCGACTGCAGCCCTATGTGGCTGCCGGTTATCGTGTAGCCCTTCCTGCCGAACCCGAACGCACGCTTGTCGTTCCTGACGAGGGCCTTGCCGGAGATGCGGCTGTTGCCCGCAGTCGTCCAGCCGCCGTAGCCGCCCCTCATGTCCCGCCCGATCTGCAGGTACGTGCGATGCCACCACGTATCGTCCAGGAAGCCGGCCGAACAGAACAGGTGATCGACGTTCTGCTGGAGCGACTTGCCCGCCAGGTCGAATCGCTGGTGCCTCATGAAGATGGACGTCCCGTCCGTAGCCAGCACATCCGGTATCGCCCCCGGCATGGTCGTGCCGCGTATCACCTTCTGCGGCTCGTTGCCCGTTTTCGGGTCCATGTGCGAGATCCGGCGCCTGAACTCCAGCTTGCCGGTGACGGCATCGACGCCGCAGAGCCACACGCCCCCGTCGACGTACGATGTCCTGCCAGCCGCCGCGTACGCCACCGCCTTGCCCTTGGCCCCTTTGCACACCAGCACGTTGCCGTGGACCGGCCACACCGATTCCAGCCGCCCGTATGCCACGATCTGCCGCGACTCGGGGGCAACGCGGAATCGCCACGCCAGTTCGCCGTCGGCGGCGCGGAGGCAATACATCCAGCCGTCAGCCGAGCCGAAGTACACCGCGTCGCCGAAGACGGTTGGCGGCGAGTCGACGCGTCCGCCGGCCGTGAAGGACCACAGCTCCGAGCCGTCGTCCGCCTTCAGCGCGTGGACCGTGTTCGCCTCCCGCTGGGCGACGTAGAGCCTGCCCCCGGCGACCACAACTGCCGTCAGCGGGCCGTCAATCGCCCTGGCCCAGGCCTGTTTCAGCTTTGCCGGCAGCGCAGCACTGGTGGCCCCGCTGCGGGCGTTGTCGTGCCGAAGTGTCGGCCATTCGCTTGATTGCGGATTGCGGATTTCGGATTGCGGAATCTTCCCGTAGGCGGGGCCTTTCTCCAGCCGCTCGGGTCCGGCCTTGAACGCGGTGGCCCGCTTGCCGGCCAGTGCGTTATAGCCGTCGAGCTTGGCGGAAACGTAGCACGCGCACGGGTGGGTGGGGGCGTACATCAGGCCGTTGCAGGGCATCGTGCCGTACTGGCACGCGCCGCGGACCCAGTGGTCGGCCGTCGCTCGCTCGAGGTTGCTCACGTCGATGAACTCGATACCCGCCCGGGCCTGGATCACGTACTTCACGGTGGCCTTGTTGCGGTGGCAGCGGTGATGGCCGAACCCGAACGTGTAGAGCTTCTGGTCGGGCGGTTTCGTGGCCACCACCTTGCCTGTCTTAAGGTCGTAGACATTCGTGATTCCCGGCTGCTTTCCCCAGGCCAGCGGGCCGCTGTACACCCTGCCGCCGATCACAAACACGTCCGCGGGTGAATTGAACCCCTCGTGACATGGCGCCGTCCAAAGTTGCTTGCCGCTGCTGGCGGAGAAGGCCATGATCAGGCCGTCGGTCAGGATGTGGTTCGCCGAGACGCGCCACTCCATCGCCGTCTTGTCCTTGCCGCCGGTGTCGACAGGCTTGTCGGCCGCCCGGTCCGCCGACAGCACCACGCCGTCCTTCACCACCAGCGTCGGCACGAGCCAGGCGTAGCGGTGGCGGACGGAGGGCCGCTTGACCTTCCACAGCTCTTTTCCCGTGTCGGCGCTCAGCGCCAGCAGGTGATCCTCGTTCTGGAAGAACACGCGCCCGTCGTCCACGATCAGCGTAAGCGGCAGGATATTCGCGGCGTCCTTGTCATCCTTCTTCCAGACCAGCTTGCCGCCGGCGGCGTCGAACACGCGGATGTGTTTGGGCATGTACTGCGTGGTGTATTCCAGGTACGAGCCCCGCCACACGCCAAAACGCCGCAGCACCTTGCCCGTCGTCGGGCTTTGCTCCTTCAGCGGCTCGCTTACCACCACAAACAGCTTCCCGTCGCTGCAGACGATCTCGTGGGTGTTCTCGGTCCCCTCGTACGTTCGCAGCACCTCGCCCGTTGCCGCGTCCATGGCGACGGCCGCCTTGCCGTAGCCGAGCGTGGCGTAAACCCGGTCGCCGACGGCCACCAGACGCCGGGGCAGCTCCGCCGGCCCGCTTCGGAACGGCCGAAGCTGGTCCTCCCAAGGCCGCAGCGGCTTCTTCCAGAGCAGCACGCCGTTGAAGGCGTCGCGAGCCACGAGCATCCACCTCGATTCGGCCTTCACCGACGCGAGGGGCCCCTCATCGACCATGGAGAAGATCCGCCCGCCGGCCGACACCACGGCGCTCACGCTGGAGAGGTGATCGTGGCTCCGGCCCCATCGCGGGCCGCTTACCCATTGCATGTACCGCGGCGGCTCAACCACCGTGTCCTCAGCCACCGCGTTGTTGTCGGGTCCGTGCAGATAGTGCGTCCACTCGTCGATTCCGGCAGGCCAGGGCTTGGTCCGCTTCTTCCATTGTGGCACGGCCGCCCCCGGCTGTGTCTGCTTTTGTGGCACAGCCGCCCCCGGCTGTGTCTGCTTTTGTGGCACAGCCGCCCCCGGCTGTGTCTGCTTTTGTGGCACAGCCGCCCCCGGCTGTGTCTGCTTTTGTGGCACAGCCTTTCCTGGCTGTGCCCCCCTGACCAGGGCCACGCCCTTCGGGCTCAGAACTCGCATGATCTCACCGGCCGCCAGGTCCTTGGCCGAATCGACCACCAGGAGGTTTACAAGGTTGTCCGCGTAGGGCAGCCGTTTTCCGTCCCAGGCGATCACGCTCACCGGGCCCGACAGCTTCTGCTTCCGCAGGTATTGCCTGACCTTCGCAACGACGGCGGGGTCGGTCTCGAGGCCCTGGACCACGTAGCGTTCGTTTATCCGTAGACCCACTGTGAGCTCGCCGGTGCCGCACCCCACGTGGACTACGAGCCCGCCCTTGATGCCCGATTCCGCGACCAGGTCGCGGCCGGTCTCCGCACCGCTCGAACATGTGACGGTGCATAACAGGACGAAGCAGGATAGGAGTATCGATTTCGGTTTCATTGCCGTTATCCTTTCGGGATGCTCCTGTTGAACACTTGCGACAGTGTGTTGCAGTTTACCCGCCCCCCACACCCGATTCTAGGGCAAGCCCAGGGACACCAGTCCCTGGGTTGGCCGTTTTCCACACGGATTTAATCGGGACGGTTAAAGGGGTCTCTCATGTTAGCCACGGGCGCGAGCCCGTGGTATCATGCGCCCCGTTACACAGAGGCCCGCAGGGCCGATTCATTAAACGGTGAGTCATTAAGCAAGGGGAATACCAATGGGGCACGCGTCCTGGTCAAGCATCATGGGATTCAATACGATCCGCAGCGCGTGTGGGATTGACATAGGCTGTCCGGCCATGAATCGCCCCCTGCGGGGGCTCTATGATTTGTTCGCACCTTTTTCCACGG
>SDBT01009541.1_pt1 | contig 15727 bp, 19 predicted proteins | sample 2277101 | NCBI WGS metagenome assembly SDBT01 (sample SAMN10404973, study PRJNA504765) | marine sediment metagenome | isolation source: marine sediment core GS10_PC15, 103 cmbsf | place: Arctic Ocean: Southern Knipovich Ridge | collected 2010 | reverse complement strand
GAAGCCCTAAAAATAGAGACGGCCCAGAAGCTAAAAGCAGCTCTCGAAGGCCAAGAGCTCTACGGAGATGTCCTGGATGATTCTGCAATAGAAGACCTGGCTGAAGGCATGCTGCTACAAAGCATTTACGGGGAATCGCTTGATTATGATGACCTGGAGGATATCTATAACGATACGATAATAGACCTGGAGGATAAAGAGTTTACGGCAGTTTATGGTATGAGCAAGGAGGAATTCGATTTTGAAGCCGGCTTCACCTATATGGTTGAAATAATGAGAAAAGAATTAATAGAGATGACCGAGGCTGAGGGTATAGAATTAAGTGATTTAAGCGATCAAGAATATAAACTTTTTATAGGAAATACTGCTAATGAGCTGGGACTTATGCTAAAGGAAGCTGGTTATGGTGATGTGCTCGATAAAAGTGATCTTGTGGAGCAGGCTGCGGATATAATAATCAGTATTGGAGGTAAGGAAAAATTAAGTCCCGCTGAATTGGAAGTTTTAATAAAGGATACAAAAGACTCTATTGAGGAACAAGGTTTTGAAAAATTCCTTGATGTAAGTGTAAGTGAGGAAGAACTTGACTTAGAGGAAAAGATCATGGAAGAAGAGATAATAGGTATAGCCCTGGAGCTAAGCAAATACCCTGGCATTAATGATCTATCCGAGGATACAGATGCATTTGAAGCCCTAAAAAAAGAGACAGCCCAGAAGATAAAAGCAGCTCTAGGGGCAGGTATTGCGGGGGATTCTGAAATAGAAGACATGGCTGAAGGCATGCTGCTGCAAAGCATTTACGGGGAATTACATAATTACGATGACCTGAAGGCTATCTATAGTGATACAAGAGCAGACCTTGACGATAAAGAGTTTATGGCAGTTTATGGTAAGAGCAAGAAGGAATGGAACTTTGAAGCCGATTTAAACTTATTGGTTGGTATGGCGAAAAAAGAAATAGCAGAGATGATCAAGGGTATAGAATTAAGTGATTTAAGCGATGAAGATCGTAAATCTTTAATAGAAGAAACTGCCAAGGGTTTGGAACTTATGCTAAAGGACAATGGTTATGGCGATGTACTGGATAAAAGTGATCTTGAGGCCCAGGCTGCAGATATAGTAAACAGTATTGGAGGCAAGGAAGAATTAAGTTCTACTGAATTGGAAGTTTTGATAAAGGATACAAAAGAATCTATAGAGGAAGAAGTATCAGAAAAATTTACAGAGTTTTCTATTCCAGACGGAGGGCAAGAGATATTAAAATTATTAGAAGAAAATGGCCTTCCCAGTGATGATTTAACATTAGGTGTAGTTAAGAGTATATGGAATATCCTTGAAGAAAATATTCCAAATAATACCAATGAGGATGATAAAAATAATATAACGATCGAAATAATAAAAGGACTTCTGGATTCGGAAAAACAAGGAGATATTGTGTCTACGGATGGTTCCTCTGAAATAAAAGAAGCCATAAGGAATGAACTTAATAAGAATGGTATGCTGGAAGATCAAACCCTTATAGAGAGTAGAGAGGCTTTAAACAAAGCTAAAAATTATGAAGAATTCCTTCAAAAGGAACTCAGTTATTATAATGATCTAGAAGCAAAAGGTTATGTGATCGTTGACTCTTGGCATTATGACGGCTTAAAAAATTCCCTGGAAGATATTTCTGTAAAAATAAGCGAACTTGAAAGTGATCTAAAAGATTTTGAAGAAGTTATTGTTGTTGAGGAAGATCTTACAGAGGAAACAGGGGAAGCAGAGGAAGAAGTAACTGAAGAATTACCTTCCGAGGAAGAAGTAGCCGAAGAAATAGTTGACAGTGAAGAAGAATCTGAAGAAATAACAGAGGAAGTAGTAGGCGAAGTTATTACTTTAAATGGTACATATAGTGGCCCCGATTACCCGGACTTTGGCTCTTTTACAATGTACATGTCAATCGATCTTAAAACAGGCACAGTTTCAGGAATGGCTTTTGTTAAGCTGAAGAATGAGAATGTAGATCTGGATTATGATTTTCCGATCTCAGGAAGTATGAATTTAGAAACCAGGGAAATAACTGGGAAATTTGGTGATGATAAAATGAATGGAAAATTGAGTGCGGACGGTAATAGAGCAAACGGAACTGGAGAGGAGGGCATAGTTTGGAGTGTTTCAAGATAGCCTCACAAATTTAGTTACAATTCCCCAATCAATAGATCTCTTGTCTGGCATAAGCTTAATCCAGGCATAGAAGTACCCTCTTTTAAAGCAATAATCCTGGTTCTAACTTCGTACGCTATGGCCAGGCAAACTGAACGATTTTCAAAATTTTGTAGATCTACCAACACATCAAAGGGTTTTTTAAGTACAAATTCCAATGTTTTGCCTTTTAATTTTAAGTTCGAAAGTAAAAAATTGATAAGTTGTCTTTTTTGTTCAACTTTAGAACTCGCAAATAATTCTGGTGCTTTGGAACATATATTTAATAAGGAGATAAGAGTCATTGAGTAGTTTTCATCTGCTTCAGTTAAGCTTTTTAATTTATCATTTAATATATATTGTTTTTCTTTCAATTCTATTGCTTTTTTGTCGTATTCATCCTGAGTAATCCTCCCAATTTATCTTTTTGGCAAAATCAATTTGATACCCTGGACTTTAGTTTTGTGTCTGGTATTGTAATTAAAAAAGGTAAGATAACATACAATGCTCTTTATTTGGTAGATTTACGAGGAATAGCAAAAAGAATTGACACGTATTGTGTTACTGGCAGTGGGTTTTTGTTTGCTGAATATGTGTTGTCTCGTTTATATAAGAAAGAAATAAATATGTTTGAAGCAATTAATATAATTATATATGTTATTGAAGAAGTAAAAAAGAATGACCCCAATTGTGGCGGGGAAGTAAAAATTTCTGCAATTGATAACGAATTAGGGTTAATGCCTCAAAGTCTAAAAAACAAAATGATCCCTTCCCAAAAGGATTTGATAGCAATAGTGGACAGTAAGATTAAAAAAGTGTGGCAAGATTTAATAATAAATCCAGCTAAAGATTTTAAGGAAATTGTAAAAAAGAAAAAGCAAATAAAGGGGAAAACAAAAGATCTTAAAAAAAAGAATAAAAATGAGAAAAAAAGACGAAAAACCAATAAGCAAATATGAGTTCAAGAATATAATTATGCGTGCTTCCCAATCGATAACAGAAGATTCAGGAAAAGTGGGAAAGAAGAAGAACGATGATTATACCGATAAGCAAATTCATCAACGTAAAGTTGCAGGTACTTCGGGGAAACACAGTGATAAGTCCCGTTAATAGACCTTTTTAACTGTGACCAAAAACCCTCAATTGTATTTACATGTATAATTCCGTCTCCCCACTGCTCATTACTATGGCTAATAGTTTGATGTTTATACCCCATTTTTTTAACTATATGATAACTTCTATATTCATCTGTAATAATATCAACATCAAGATTAACATTTTCCCTGATAAGTGTATGAATAGTTGAAGAATTTGTATTTTGTGTGACCTGTGCTTTTAGATCACCTTTTCTTTCAACTAATCCGATAACAGATGTTTTGTTTTCTGAGCCTCGACCTCTCTTGCCCTTATGTCTACCACCAATATAGGTTTCGTCAATTTCTATGGTATTTGAAAGTTTTTTCTTGTTTTGCTTAAATAACATTCTTATCTGCCTTGCTATTCTCCAAGCACATTTATAAGTAACCCCTAATTGTCTTTCAAGTTCTTTGGCAGACACTCCATTTTTAGATACAGAGAATAAATAAATTGAATAAAACCAATTCCGTAGGCTTGTTGATGATTTATGGAAGATGGTATCAGCTAATGGACTGATTTGATAACCACAATATTGACAGTCATAACATTTACGATTCTTAACTTTATAGAAGTTGGTTTTCTTTTTACAACTGGGGCATACTTTTAAATGACCGTAACGATTATCAAATATTTCATCCAAACATGCTTCATCATCAGGGTACATCTTGTTGAAATCTTTAATTGTATATTTATCTTTCATAGTGATATAATATTAGCATATTCTATACATGTTGTCAAGGGATAGTTACCATAATTTAAGGATAGGCTTCTAGATAATAAGGGGTAAAAGATGAAATATCGAAACTATGGCAAAACCGATCTTCGGGTATCTGAAATTTGTTTCGGGACTATGAGGTATGCACCAAAGGCAAGGGGAAGCAATGAACAGATTGAAGCAGCTAAGCGGGCTCTTGAAGAGGCCGTCGATCTCGGCATCAACTTTATTCACTCAAGCTATGAGTACGGGACACGCTGGTTGACCGGTGAGGTACTTGGCCAGCATCCGAAACGGCACAATTTGCACCACATAATAAAGGTCAATGTACCGGAGTGGGGTCAAAAAGGTTTCGATGCGAAAATTTTCAGGGCTCAAGTAGAGGAAGCCCTTAGGAGTCTTGGGGTGGATAGGATAGCCGTTGTCCAGCACCTGCATCGTGGTAATCTCGACCCAAAGCTTGGCTATTGCGCAGAGGGTGAACCAAAACGACTTGCTAAGTTCGACGCTGTAACAGAGCCATTGGTGGAGGTCTTCGAAAAAATGAAGCAAGAGGGGAAAGTGATGCATCTCGCCACTTTTCCATATACGGTAGGCTACGGACAAAAAGCAGTGGAGTCCGGTAGTTTCTCGGGCATCGTGTCCTATTTCAACGCTTTGGAGACCGAGATGTTGGACATTTTCCCGGGCATACAGGAACAGGACATGGGGTTCATAGGTATCAGGCCGCTTGCCGGGGGGCTCTTAACCGACCGTAGGGTAAATCGTAGCTCGCTTCCTGAAGATGATCGTATGAAAAACACGGAGTGGGATCGAGTCTACGATCAACTGGGTGAGCTACGAAAAGAGTTGCCGGAGGAACCGGATTCCTGGACAAAATTCAGCATACGCTTTTCCCTGGCGCATCCTCTCATTGCGAGCACTGTAATTGGAATAAACACACCTGAACAGCTTCGTACAGCGATCGCTGCTCTGGAAGGAGAATATCCCGGGGATGAGGTACTACAGACAGCTCACTGTATTTGTAAGAGCTTCCGGGAAAAGTATGGAGTGAAGGGGAATTATGCAGGGGTACAAATTTATTGACGGGACTTTCCCCCAAAAACTGGACCAAAGATTGGGGTAAGGTCATAATCCCTTTGAGGGAGCCTATCAGAACACTTACTGGTTTTTAGTATAGATAAATTTCACTCCTACCAATTTTAAACTATAGTTATATAATAGAAATCAATATTGTTTAACATGAACCAATACCTTATTGAAATCTATTCAATGGAGGAAATCATGGCAAAAAATAAGCTTTACCTACTCATTTCTATAATAACCCTGGTATGTTTTTTTGGAACTGCAGCCATATGTAGCCTGTGCTCTGCAGATACAGCAGGAGAGACAGAAAATGCTGAAGAGGAAGAAGAAGTTGCAGCAGAAGCGGCAGTAGAGGAGGAAGAAGGTGAAACCCTGGAATCAGAGGAAGAAGATGGGCCTGCTGACGAGGAAGAGTCTGCCGGAGAGGAAGAGGATGAGGAGGAAGAGGGGATGGAGGATATTGAAAAAGAAGCCCCGACCATTACTCTTGAAGTATATGATGGACCCACTTATTCATCTGGCGATAATGTTTGCTACTATAGAGTAAAAGCCACAGTAACAGGAGATCCAACACCTTCAGTAGTGTTTAGCAGAGATGATAGTGGTGGAGCCTGGGGTTCTAAAAAAACCCAGGTCAATCTAGGTGATCCCTCTGAAACTTATACTCTTACTGCTACTGCCACTAACTTAGAAGGTACAGCTACAGATTCTATTATATTAAGCTGGGGATGCAATAGATCTCCGGGGATAGCCGAAATCATACTGATGGGAAATCACTACACTGGTATAGAATATACGGTTTCAGGAGTAGCTTCAGATCCAGATGGAGATAGTCTCACCTATCAATGGAGTACTACTGGAGGTTCAATACTAGACAACACATCCAATCCCATAAAATGGACCACTCCTGCTAATGCTGGAGATTATAATCTAACAGTTACAGTAGATGATGGGAAAGGCGGTACAGCTATAGAAACTGTGACAGTAGAAGTACTTCCATCTCTAGGTCCTCCAATTGCCAATATGGATGTGCCTATAGCTCCATCAGAAGGAGGATATATTAGCGAGGATATGACATTTCTTGTCAGCGATTTGGCCTTTGATGTAGGTGATACTTCAGGCAATAAAGTGCGTAAGGCTTATATTAGTTTTAATATTCTTGGTCTTGCTGGTTTAACAGTCACTGATGCAACCCTTACTTTCAATTTTCATCAACAATTTGGTGACCCTTCATCTTTTGTACCACTATGGATATCGTCAGTAAATTGGGGATCAGGAGTAATAGTTCCAGGAGATTATAATTTGACCGGAGATCCCATACAAAGTTTTACTAACCATAGTTTTACCTTTAATTCTCCCAACGTAAGGCTATATTTGCATAATGCTATTGATAGTTCGAGAGCAAGATTTCAAATAATGATTTTCTTCACCGGAATGGCTACAGATAATAACAATGACCATGATTTATGGAGATATGATCGTCACCATATAAATTTGAATATGAGTTACACACATTAACTAATTTTAGTATACAATATGTCTAACTAGTAAGAGACAATTTCTAAAATTTATATATTATGAAGCTAATTCCAGGTTTTTTAAGCTTATCCTCTACCTTCTTTTAACATTACATATATAATTTCGGCCATTCTTCTGTCTGTAGCAATTGCAGCAGAATTGGCATTCTTTCCGGATCTTACCCTGCTATAGTGTGACCTTACCCTAAACTTTGGTGGTAACAGAGAAAAACAATAACTTAGTTATCAAATATTTAATAATGAGAGACTATCCTGTAATATTTTATATAAAGTAATGCAATCGCCTATTGGTATTTTTTTAGAAAACTAATTCTGGTATAAAAATATACTCTTCTAACCTAATAATCCTGGTTCTAGCCTTGCACAATATGCCCAGCCAGCATTACTCTTATTCAATTAATTTTCAAATTAATCTGGAAACTTTAAAAAAATTTCCAACACAATTATATATGTTAAAATGGTTAAAATCTTATTTACATAAAGGAGGTTCTGATGAGTGTCTGGCTAAAGAATTTAATCGGCATATCTTTCATTTTCCATGGATCAAACTATGGTCTTATGGTGTTAATACCTTTCCCGGATTCAGATGGCCATGGAATGGGCCAGGGGTAAATATTGGAGTGGGGCAGGTTCAAAAATTTTGAGTTCTATCATAAATAGCTATTGACAATTCTAATCAGGGAATCTAATATCTATACACGATATCGTAAAGCAATATAATGGATAAAAAGAAGTCAAAAAAGAATATAATCCTGCTGGGAATGGTATCATTATTTACCGATCTTTCGTCCCAGATGATCTATCCATTGATCCCCGAATTTCTGGTCAGCCTCGGGGTTAAAAAGGCAGTAATAGGTATAATTGAAGGAATTGCAGAAAGCACGGCTTCTCTCTTTAAGCCTGTTTTTGGCAGGCTGTCGGATAAACTGAAAAAGAGAAAGCTCTTTATTTATTTAGGGTACGGCCTTTCTACTGTCTCAAAGCCATTTTTATTCTTTGCTAATTCCTGGCTTGCTGTGCTTACCATAAAGTTTTTTGAAAGGATAGGCAAGGCTTCAAGGACCCCGGCAAGGGATGCCCTGATCTCTACTTCAGTCAGCGACTCAAACAAAGGCAAAGCTTTTGGCTTCCACAGGGCCATGGACAGGATCGGGGCTATTGGAGGCCCCCTGATAGCCATGCTTATCTTATTCTTTTTTGAGGGTAATGTGCGCTTAGTCTTTTTGCTATCGGTGATCCCGGCAGTTGTAGCTCTTTTTTTCATAAGATTTGTAAGAGAGACTTCACCCGATAAAAATGATGCTCCGCATATCAGGCAAAAAAGCAGTTTAAGGAGCCCGCCTTTTATTATTTTTTTAGTTGCGACAATAGTTTTCAGCCTGGGAAATTCATCAAATGTCTTCCTGATCCTGAAGGCCAGGGAGGAGGGTCTTGCAGTTTTCTTAATCCCGGTTATATGGGTCGTCTACAATATATTTTGTTCCCTGTCCGCACCTATTTTTGGTTCACTCTCAGACAGGATAGGCAGAAAACCGGTAATAATCACCTCTTTTATCTATTATTCAGCAATTTATTTTCTATTTGCCATGTCTGATTCCCTGTGGTCGATGTGGGTCCTGTTTGGAGCTTATGGCCTGTATTATGGATTATCAGAAGGTGTTTTCAGGGCATATATAGCAGATCTTGTAAGTCCCGGGAAGAGAGCCACAGCTTATGGATTGTTTAATACCGGAATCGGATTGGCTCTATTCCCGGCTTCGATCATAATGGGTACCATATGGGATATTTATGGAAGCAGGTGGGCATTTATTACTTCAGCATTGTTTAGCTTGCTGGGTTTTTTGATCTTCCTGGCAAGCCTGATCATCGGCAGGATAAAAATGAATATAAATTCCAGGGGGTAATCAAATGAAAGATACGATCATCCGTGATTTTTTTCTTGGATTTATAAAGCTGCATATACTCTATCATTCAAAAAAAGAAGAAATATACGGGCAGGAATTTAGAAATGAACTGGCAAGGCATGGATATGATATTTCCTTCGGCACGCTTTATCCTATATTTCACAAACTGGAAAATAATGGATACTTAAGTTCAAGAAAAGTAAATGTTGGGGGTAAAATAAGAAAATATTATTCTATAACTGATAAAGGGAATAGCATCCTCAAGGATTCAAAACATAAAGCTAAAGAATTATTAGATGAATTATTTACCTGATCCAAGATCTTTCCATTATTTTATTGCAAACTTTATTTTGTAAATTAGACTTAAAACATCAGGGTCAAAGTAATCCTGGAGGAAGACTTATGAAAGCGATCATATGGACAAAATACGGGCCGCCGGATGTTCTTAAGCTGAGGGAAGTAAAAAAGCCCATACCCGGCAACAATGAAGTACTGATTAAAATACATGCGGCAACAGTATCATCGGGGGACTGTGAACAACGGGATCTCAGATTGCCGTTCGGGTACCGGCTCCTGATGCGGGCATATATAGGCCCCAAAAAACCAGAGAGGATAACCATACTGGGGATGGAGTTAGCCGGGGAAATCGAATCAACAGGCAAAGCTGTAAAAAGATTCAGGAAAGGCGACCAGGTTTTTGCAGCTACCAGTTTTACTGATATGGGTGCTTGTGCAGAGTATATATGCCTGCCTGAAGAAACTGAAAATGGAGCGCTGGCAGTAATGCCTGCCAATATGACCTATGAGGAAGCCGCTGCTGTTCCTGTCGGGAGCCTTGAGGCACTGCATTTTCTCAGGCAAGCAAATATCGGCAGCGGGCAGAAAGTCCTGGTCAATGGCGCAGGAGGGACGATAGGCCCTTTTGTAATCCAGCTTGCCAGGTACTTTGGGGCTGAAGTGACCGGCGTGAACAGCACAAAGAAATTGGACATGCTGCGCTCAATAGGCGCAGACCATGTTATTGATTATACCAAAGAAGATTTTACCAAAAGCGGCAAGGCCTATGATCTTATTCTTGATGTGATAGGTAAAAGTCCGTTTTCAGGGAGCATGAGATCGCTAAAGCAAAACGGGCGCTATCTTATAGCTAATCCCAGGCCGTCACAGATAGTCCGCAGGCTGTTTGCCTCGAAGTCAGGCGGCAGGAAAGTGATATTCGGGAAAGCACGCTCAAATACTAAAGACCTGGTTTTTATAAAGGAACTTATTGAGGCGGGAAAGATAAAAGCAGTCATAGATAGGGTCTATCCATTGGAACAGGTGGCAAAGGCCCACAGATATGTCGAAGAGGGGAACAAAAAGGGACAGGTAGTCATAACTGTGGGGCATAATAAAGCCTGGCAGGGCACTGGTCCCGGTATAAAAATATCCCCTTCAAATCCAAAGGTTTAGCAGTAATTATAATCCTGCAAGTATTTTGCCGTACTTTTCCACTTCTTCGACTATTGGAGGACAATCCTCCCATTTCTTGAATATATCAGGTGTAAATTTAAAATCTTTTAGTTTTTTTTCATCCTTTTTAACTATATATTCCCACAATCCGCCAACATGGCAGTGGCTTCCTTCTCCACACTTATAGCAGGGGACGATCCGTGAACTGAAATAAATGTGGCCCAGTATATTAAATTGATCATTATGTGTTGCAGTGTTCTCAAAAATAGCCATTCCATCCTGCTCTTCTTTTGATTTAACCCCGGTAGATATAAGTAATGCAGGCTTTTCGACTAAAAGCCGGTTTACATGATGGAAGCAAAACAAGCGCGTTAAAAAATCAAACATAAATCCTGTTATATTGCCGAGCTGGTAATTTGTTCCCAGTACTAAAGCCTCTGATTCCAGTAGCAGCTTAAGATATGGATGCAGCTCATCTTTTCTGCCACACATATTTGTTTTAGCGCAAAGATGGCAGCAGCCGCGGCACGGCTTAAAGATCAGCTCGGAAAGGTTAACAAAAACAGTTTCCTTTCCGCTTTTTTCAAGAACTGCTTTTACCATCCTGTCTGTATTACCCCCTACAAATGGACTACCGCTTATTCCCAGTATTGCCAAAAGATTACCTCCTTGAAATCAAGTTAATGTAAATCGACTGATCGAATTCTATCACCCCTGCATCTAATATCCAACAATCATCAATCTTTATATTGATCGCCTGTAGGATAGTATAGGCCGATGGCAATTTACGGCAGGTTATAGAATAGTGATTTTGACCATAATGATTATCTTTAATGCATATTTATAGCATTATTCAAATAATAGATATTAGTATTGATTATTAAATAAATAATGTTATAATGTTTGTAAGAATATATTTAATAAATTAAATATAATTAATAAAATGTTTTAAATTTAAACTATAACAATAATACATATATTACAAAACTATTAATTAAATAAAGATTATGGGCGCTCCAAAACAAAAAGTAAAAATAAAGATAAAAGTCGATTCAACAGTAGTAATAGGGTATATACATCTTGAAATCGGGGGAAGAGTAAGTGACTATATAACTTCAAAGGTGGACAATTTCATACCAGTGACAGAAGCAAAGGCTCACTCATTAGGAAACGGCACTAAAAAGAATGTTGATATCAATGGGAAATATGATGTTGTTTTCATTAATGTAAAAAATATAGAAATGATGACTGTTGAAGGCATCGAACAGACAGCAGGCGATTATGATAGGCCTTAATTATAAAAGAGGTTATGACGATACAAGGATAATGTCCAGGGAATATCAGCCGTTCAATGATAGATCGCTGAAAAATTTTGGGTATAAAGTCATTAAATTAAAATATTTTATAATGATAGTCACAGCATTATTACTGGAGGTCCTGACCCTTACAATATATCTACTTAATAATGAGACGCTAATACACTTTGATCTTTTCAGTGCCGGCGTGCTGTATGGGACAACAAGCGTGATCATAGTGGCAGTCTCAATAGGATGCCTGGTCGTCATGAGAATCGATAAAAAAAAGGATAAAAAGAAAATATACCATTTGCTTGGTTTTAAAAATAATTACCAAGAACTAGTGGATAAATACTCTAAAGAGATCGACAGGTTTGAGAAAGGTTTTGACGGTAGGAGCAATAATATAGATCTAAAAATAAATTGGTTTATAAATGGTTTTGGCAATAAAAAAAGCAGTGCATACTTAAAAACAAATTATGCTATAGCCCTTGAAGAAATATTTAACAGCTTATTAAAAGAATTTTCAAAAATAAAAATATCTAAATTTCTAAATAATGCATTTAAATATGCTGCTGACCACATTTCAAAAGAAAAACTTTTTTACAGCAGTTTTTCTTCATCTTCCGGAACCGATGAATTACAAAAGATCAGCAAGGAATCAAATTCAGCCTACAGGAACTTTACAAGAGAAATAGATCAGCTTGAAAAAAGCTTGAAATTAACGGTCTAAATAAGATCAAGTTGGTTTATTCAATGTAAAATGGGTAAAATGGTTGAAGTCTTTACTCTATAAGTAATAGTAATACAGGAGATACATTCATCTAAGAGAGTTCTACCGTATCAGCCCATATAGAGAGGTTAAAAAATGACCAGGCACAGGATATTAAAAAAGATGGTCCTGGTCTCACTTGCCCTATTATTTGCCCTGGCTTTTGCCAGCTGCTCAGGAATAGGCGATATCCTGACAGAGAAAAATAATGGCGGCAGCATTGATATGGAAGTAAATGACCTTGTAAATATAGAACTGGAGTCCAATCCGACCACTGGATACGGATGGTTCTTAAGTGAAGAGACAGACGGCTCCATAATCTCTCTTATTGATTCTGGATTTATACAGCCCAAAAAAGATAAAAAATTAATGGGAGCTGGGGGCTATGAAGTATTTTCATTTAAAGCTGTCTCCAATGGAAAGACAAGCATCATCCTAAATTATGAAAGGCCCTGGGAAGAGGAAGTAGAGCCCCTGGAAGTATTTGAGATAACTGTTTCAGTAGGCCCCCTTTAAGCAAAGGGTATGATCACTGGGTATATGTAATATTTAAGGATATCTCATTCCCGCATTCACCACTGACAATAGGCATATAATAATATTCTTTCCTTTTTACAATATAGGAATATAATATTATTTAATCACTAATTTAAAAAGGGAGTCATAAATGAATCAGGTATCAAAGGATGAGGGTCCAAGCGGTCTCTCTATTGCAGCACTGGTAACGGGTCTGCTGAGTATGGGTGTCATCGCGATCATACTGGGCTCAATTGATCTTGTCAGGATAGGCGGCGGGCAGTCAAGTGCAAAGGGCAAGGGGCTTGATATTGCAGGTATTGTGCTGGGTTCCCTGTCAGTGCTTTTTGGAATAGCTATTGCTATCACAATATTAGTTTTCTCAATAAACTTTGGGTTGGATGGAACTTTTTTTGGTGTTCCCATAGCATCTTTTTGTTCATAGCGTGATTTTTTACCTGGATCTATCAGCTTTTTAATTTTTCAACCAGGTTTTTATGGGGCCGGGGATAATGGCCCGTCCCCTTAAATTTTTTAGTATAGATCGCAAGCTACATATTTATCACCCATATCCTGCTTTGCCGGGGCCCTGGAAAATGCCGGTAGAATATAGCTGGCAAGGCTATTTTTTATTGCCGGCTTTTTTATTTTTTTTCCTTCTTTTACCAGGCCGGCAAAATGGTCAAGCCTGGAGATAAAATCATCTAAATCTTCTTTTTCTTTTTTATTGGGGGTTTGCTTATTGCCACTGCCTCCTGCAATCATGGGTGCATAGCTCTCGACAGTCTCATTTTATAATAGAACATATTTTGAGAAGCAAAATATTCTCATAGAAAAATATATCATAGCATAAATAAAAGATCGAGTTTTCACTCGGTCTTTTTGTTTTGTTAAGACAGAAAGGAGTAATAAATATGAATAAAACAAACACAATTTATGGGACTAAAGATCTTTATCTAGCAAGCTTTTTAATGACTCGAGGCATGAAATTAATAGAAGTTGAAAAGTCCGGATCCATTGCGACCTTCATATTTGAGAGCAAAAAGGAGATAGGAAAAGTCGTTATATCATTTTATAACAATAAGGAACTAGTAAATGCCAATAAATTAATTAGTTCTATAAGGGATCTTAAGTCCCTGGTACATAATCTATAAAAAGAGTGGATATGGAAGTATACCAGAAATTAAGAAAGTAAGGAGGTACAAAATCATGAATAATAATGGAAGTTTTGAATCAAATGATATTGTAGAGATCAAGCTAAAGAAATGGCAGGTTCCCTTTGTCCTAGGTGCCCTAGATCTTGGCATGAGGTTTGAGTATGTGTGCCGGGTGTTGTCTGTTTATGTTGATACTGGAAGAGCCATCAGCGAATTAGGTGAATCCCTATTATGGCAGGATCAAATTGAAAAGATTATAAATGAGATTAATGACCAAACAGAAATTGATTTAGGTTATGACGTAGCAGCAAAAAGTCACATGTCAGCCAAAATATTTAATCTTGTCGACTCAAAAATTGAGGATATCAAAAATGACGAAAAGATTAAATATCTGCATAAGGACATTAATTTTAAAGACATTGGAAAGAAAAAATGAAAAAGGGCTGGATATCCGTATACCGTAAGATACTAGACAGTCCACTATGGATACAGGGCACCCCAACCCAAAAGCTACTGATGGTAGTACTGGTTATGCTGGCCTCAAGGAGTTCTCGAAAAGTAATATTTGATGGAAAAGAGATAGAACTTTGTCGAGGCCAGCTGGTAACCAGCATTGACAAGCTGGTAGAAATTCTGGGAAAGGGTACCTCCATCCAAAATGTAAGAACTGCATTGGGTAACCTTAAAAGGTACGGATTTTTAACAGACAAAGTAACAAAGAGGGGAAGGGTACTAAATGTGCTAAATTACAGCATTTATCAGGGTCCTTTAAGACAACCCAACAGACAGACCAACAAAGACCTAACAACATACAATAATATTAATAAGAGAAATAAAAGAATAAATATAAGGGATGTGGTAAAAAATGTTAATAAGGGATACCTTGAAAGAGACTACGAAAAAGATGATTTCAAAAACCAAAAGGAAAGTTTTTTCGGAAAAAAAATGTAAGACTTGTGGTACTCCTTATAAGATTGTTCCTCAAGTAGTTCCATTCTTTGGCAAGATGATTGATAAAAGCTACCAGATACCAGACTGCAAGTGCCAGGTGGTAGAGGAGCAGAGAAGGGCCGAAAAAGCTCAAGGTCAGAAAGTAGCTGTAAATATACGAAAGTTAAAGGACTGCGGAATAAACTTGCGGTTCAAAAGTAAAACCTTTTCAAATTTTGATAAAGATAAGGACCCAAATGCCTACAGCATGTGTAGGGATTATGCCCGGTCATTTGGAAAAAATAAAAAGGAGGGTCTACTGCTTTCAGGTCCTGCAGGAACCGGAAAAACCCATCTTGCTGCAGCCATAGTAGATTACATTGCCAGACTAAAGCACCGTTTAATAGAAAAGGAAATAATTTTTACCACAGTCCCGGATATGGTGGGAAAGGTAAGAAAAGAAATGTTTTTAGATCCAAAGACACCGAATAAGGAAGCATACAAGGAAAGTCTACTTGAATGTGACCTACTAGTACTTGATGACCTGGGAGCAGAAAGTATAACTCTATGGACACTGGATCTTGTCCATCAAATAATAGACTTTCGCTATCGGGAAAAGCTATCTACAGTTATTTCTACTAATCTACCCCTGGCCAGAATAACAGAACTTTATGGGGAACGTGTATATTCAAGAATATATGAGATGTGCCAGGGAGTAGAATTTTGTGGACAAGATTACAGAGTAAGGAGCATATAAATGGCCGGAAGAAAAACAATCCTAACCCCGGAACTACAAGATGCTGTAGTAAAACGAATTAGAGCGGGAAACTATATAAAAGTGGCCTGCCTGGCAGTAGGTATTGGGGTCTCTACATATTTTGAATGGTTAAAAAAAGGTGAAGAAGGCAGGCAACCTTATGCAGAATTTACAGATACAATAAAAAAGGCAGAAGCAGAGGCCCATGTTAACTATGTGGCTATTGTAGCCTCCCATGCCCCTAAGCAGTGGCAGGCGGCAGCGTGGTGGCTTGAGAGGCGCTTTCC
>SDBT01009540.1_pt1 | contig 15728 bp, 14 predicted proteins | sample 2277101 | NCBI WGS metagenome assembly SDBT01 (sample SAMN10404973, study PRJNA504765) | marine sediment metagenome | isolation source: marine sediment core GS10_PC15, 103 cmbsf | place: Arctic Ocean: Southern Knipovich Ridge | collected 2010 | reverse complement strand
GCCGGTTCCTCGTGCTGCCCGACCATGCCACGCCGATCTCCGTGAGGACCCACACCAGGGAACCGGTACTGTTCTTGATGGCGGGCTGCGGCATAGAGACTGATGAAGTGCTTGCCTTCAGTGAGCGCTTGGCCCTGGAAGGTTCGATGCACCTGCTCCGGGGGCACGAGTTGATGCCGCAGTTTCTTCGGACGGGCACCGGCTGATCCGGGGAACCGGACCTCGACCTTCTCGCCCCCGGCAGAGTCTTGCCCCGGGTCCGCGCGTAGGAGGCGTCTCCACAACAGCGTTAAAGCGAGGCAGGGAAGTGAACGAGGCATACTATACGAGATTGGCGGAGAAGCAGCGCGCCGGAAGGGACCTGTTCGGCAGGCCCATGACCCTGGCCGAAAAGATCCTCTTCGCGCATCTTCATAGCATCCCGGGGAAGGCGCCCGCGCGGGGGAAGGATTACACCGCTGTCGATCCCGATAGGGTGGCCATGCAGGATGCCACGGCGCAGATGGCCCTGCTCCAGTTCATGCTGGCCCGGCGCGAGGTGTCCGCAGTCCCGGTTTCGGTACATTGCGATCATCTGGTGAGAGCCTGCCGCGGCGCGAGAGAGGACCTTGACGCCGCCCTGCAGGAGAACGGCGAGGTGTACGGGTTCCTGGAGACTGCTGCCAGGAGATACGGCATGGACTTCTGGAAGCCCGGGGCCGGCATCATCCACCAGATCGTGCTGGAGGAGTACGCGTTCCCTGGCGGCTTGATGATAGGCACCGACAGCCATACTCCAAATGCGGGCGGGCTCGGCATGATGGCGGTCGGTGTGGGAGGCGCGGACGCCGTCGACGTGATGATCGGGTCGGCCTTGGAGCTGGGGTGGCCGCATATGATCGGCGTCCGGCTGAGTGGGTGTCTTTCCGGATGGACGAGCCCGAAGGATGTTATCCTTGAGCTTGCCGGCATACTCTCCGTGAAGGGCGCCACGGGGTGCGTGATAGAGTATTTCGGAGAGGGCGCTGCGACCCTCTCGGCTACAGGGAAGGCCACCATCTGCAACATGGGCGCGGAAGTCGGCGCGACGTGCTCTCTTTTCCCCTACGACGACAGGATGTCGCAGTTCCTGCGCGCTACCGGCAGGCAGGAGACCGCCTGGCAGGCGGACCGGGCAGCCGGTGCCCTGGGGGCAGATGAAGCCGTCCTGGAAGACCCCGGGGACTTTTTCGATCACGTCATAGAGATGGACCTTTCCCGGCTGGAGCCGCACCTCAACGGCCCTCACAGTCCGGGCACGGCACGACCGGTCTCAGCATTGAAACAGGCGGTCCGGGAGGAGGGCTTCCCCGACAGGGTCAGTGCTGCCCTGATCGGGAGCTGCACTGGTGCGAGCTATGAGGACATGGACCGGGCAGCGTCGGTGGCGAGGCAGGCGGCGGAGAAGGGGCTGCGGGCCCGCGCCGGCTTATATATATCTCCGGGGTCCGAACGGGTCAGGGCCACACTGGAGCGGGACGGCCAGCTGGCCGCGCTCGAGGCGGTGGGCGGGGTGATCCTCGCCAATGCGTGCGGTCCTTGCATAGGGATGTGGGAGAGGACGGGAGACGGGGCGGGCGAGCGCAATACGATAGTGACATCGTACAACAGGAACTTTCCCGGGCGCAACGACGGCAACCGCGAGACTCTCGCCTTCGTTGCCAGCCCGGAGATTGTGACTGCGCTTGCACTCTCCGGAAGCCTATCCTTCGATCCCTCGCGCGACGAGCTTGCTGGCGGGCGGGGTGAGCGCGTCAGGCTGGCCCCCCCTACGGGGAAGCAACTCCCCGGGAGCTTTGCATCCTGCGATCCAGGCCTCTCGCGCGGGGAGCCGGACGCCTCGGTCGAAGTCAGGATAAGAGAGGGAAGCGAGCGGATACAGTGCCTGGAGCGTTTCCCTGAATGGGACGGGAAAGACGTGGAAGGGGCTCCGGTACTCATCAAGGTGCAGGGCCCGTGCACGACGGACCAGATCTCGCCTGCCGGGAAGTGGCTGCGGTACAGGGGGCACCTTGACAACATCTCGCGGAACCTTTTCGCGGGCGCTCGGAATGCCTTCACCGGCGAGGTCGGGACGGCGAGGGACGTCTTCACCGGCAGGACCGGGGCGGCACACGAGGTGGCCCGTGCCTACAAGGCCCGGGGTACGGGGTGGGTGGCCGTGGGCGACGAGAACTACGGGGAAGGCTCGAGCAGGGAACATGCAGCAATGGAGCCGCGCTGGCTGGGCGGACGCGCGGTCATCGCGAAGAGCTTCGCGCGGATACACGAGACTAACTTGAAGCGCCAGGGCGTTCTGGCACTGACTTTTGCCGACCCTGGCGACTATGAGCGCATCAGTGAAGGCGACCGCTTGACCATATGCCTGGGCGGGTTTGCTCCCGGCAGGCCGCTGCACGCAGTCGCCGGGCATGCAGACGGAACAGGAGAGGAATTCACGCTGAGGCACAGTTACAGCGAGTTGCAGACGCAATGGTTCAGGGCTGGTGCGGCGCTGAACGCCATAGAGGTGTCTCCCGAGGGGTAGGCTGATGGCAGAGAAGATTCATGTGAGATCCAGAATAGTCGAGATGGACGGCGATGAGATGACGCGCGTGATGTGGGCGCTCGTGAAGGAGAAGCTCCTTCTGCCGTACCTGGAGATGGACACTGAGTACTATGACCTCGGGCTCCAGCACAGGGACGAGACCGGGGACCGCGTGACCGTGGATGCGGCGCTCGCGATAAAGAAGCACGGGGTGGGAGTCAAGTGCGCCACCATCACCCCAGACGCCGGCCGCGTCGGAGAGTACAAGCTCAAGAAGCAGTGGAAGAGCCCTAACGGTACCATCCGGGCCATCCTTGACGGTACCGTGTTCCGGACTCCGATCATAATGAAGAACGTGCCGCCCGTGGTGAAGAACTGGAAGAAGCCGATCACCATCGGCAGGCATGCCTACGGGGACGTTTACAAGAACCAGGAGATGTCGGTCGAGGGTCCCGGGAAGGCGGAGCTCGTGTTCTCGCCTGCCGGCGGAGGCAAGCAGGTGCGCCGGCTCGTGCACGAGTTTGATGGGCCCGGGGTGCTGCAGGGAGTGCATAACACGGACGCGTCGATCCGCAGCTTTGCCCGGTCCTGCTTCATCCACGCATGGGAGCAGAAGCAGGATGTCTGGTTCGGGGTCAAGGACACCATCTCGAAGACTTACGACGCGAGGTTTAAGGAAGTGTTCGGGGAGGAGTACCGGGAGCACTGGAAAGCCAGGTTCGAGGAGGCGGGGTTGGAGTACTTCTTCTCTCTCATCGACGACCTCGTCGCGCGGGTGCTGAGGTCCGAGGGAGGTTTCCTCTGGGCCTGTAAGAACTACGACGGGGACGTGATGAGCGACATGCTCGGTGCCGCCTACGGCAGCCTGGCGATGATAACATCCGTGCTGGTGTCTCCGGACGGATGCCATGAGTACGAAGCTTCGCATGGGACTGTGCAGCGGCACTACTACAAGCATCTGAAGGGCGAGGAGACGTCGACCAACTCCATGGCGCTGATCTTTGCCTGGACCGGGGCGCTCAAGAAACGCGGGGAACTGGACGGGACGCCCGGGGTGGTCGATTTCTGCGAGAGGCTGGAGCGGGCGGCCGTTGGCACGATCGAATCGGGCGTGATGACGGGAGACCTCGTCCGCGTGGCCGGGCCGGAGCCCGCGGCGAAGCAGGTCAACACGGTGCAGTTCATCGACGCTGTGAGGGATAGGCTGGAAGACGGCGCCTGACACTGGAAGATGCCGCTCAGCTGCGTCTCCCTCGCGGCGCGGAAGGCCCCTGCCGGCGTGTTTTCGCGGGCGGGTGTTTTTTTGCCTTGCAAGCAGGGATGTTCTCCCTTTATATAGTAGGGAATATCGGCCGGGTATTGGGCAACAGGTGTTGCCCTGCCAGTGCCCGGAAAGGGGAAACGTTATGGCGACTATGACTATAGGCGAGGCGATGGAGCGCGTGAAAGACTTCGAGCGAAGGCTCGAAGCGCTTTATGCGCACCTGCGTGACAACGCGTCCCGTGATGGGGTGAGGCTGCTGACTTACTACCTGGTCCGGCACAGGCGGCATCTTCCCGAGGCGCTGAAATCATTCTCACAGGAGCAGATAGGGCATATCTGGAAGATCCCTTTGAAATACGAGGACACTGAGTTCGCGCCGAAGAAGTGCTTCGAGAGCAGGGACATATCAGAGGCTGTGACGGGCGAAGAGTTCCTTACCATTGCAATTGAATTGGTTGAGAACCTGATCGGTTTCTACCGGTGGATGGTGCAGCAGCCGGTCGGCCATGAGGCCGAGTCCTTGTTCCAGTCGCTGCTGAAGATAGAAGAGGCGCACGTGGTGGAACTGAAGAAGATGAAGGCGATGAACGACTTCTGAGGCGGCCGGGACGGATGATATGAAGCTGAGAGGCGGTTATAACGTATACATCGAGGGGAAGCCTTCCCGCGAAGTGAGCATGCTTCCGGAGCCGGGGGTCCTCTACCTTCCACTGAGGTCTGCCAGGTTTGATTTCTCGGAGATCCGTGTGAAAGAGGGTCAGAGAGTGCATCCGGGAGAGGCCCTGGCAGTCGACCCGGGCAACTGTTCGGTGCCTCTGCTGGCTCCGAGGGCCGGCACGGTCGCGCTTGGGGAGGCGGAGGGGCACCTGACCCTGAAGGAAGTGGCCCGGGAGGATGAACAGCCCTACCATCCCGGGGAGGAGCTCGAGCATATTCCCAGGGAGCGGCGCTCTATGGGCATCACTCGCTACAAGCTGCTTTCGCTGGGCGCGTGGCAGTTCTTCCGGGATGCTTTCACCGGTGCGGTGCCGGAGCCCCTTGCGACACCTCAGGCAATAATAGTGTCGACGGTGGCTTTTGAGCCGTTCCTGGCCACCAGCGAAGCGCAGATCGCCAGGAGGGTGACGAGTTTTACCCGGGGGGTGGAGCACCTGCAGTCGCTTCTCGAGTACCAGCCGATACACATGGTGCTGTCCGACGCAGGTTCGGAACCTGCACGCAGGGTGAGCGAGATCCTGCGCGGATATGCATGGGCCAGGGTCGTCGAAGTCCCGCGGAAGTACCCGTTCGGCGATTTCACTGTCCTCGCCCGCTCTCTCGGGCTGAAGCCCGGCACCGCTGAGCCGGTGTGGGCGTTGGGTACGGCCGGTGTCCTGGCGGTGGACCGGGCTTTGACCCTGTCACTGCCTTCGACCGTGAGAATAGTCTCCCTGGGGGGCCCGGGCGTGAGCCGTCCCCGGCACCTGAAGGCGATGCCCGGGTATCCGCTGCGCTCGATACTCGAACATGAACTCTCCTCTAAGTCCTGCAGGGTGATAAGCGGCGGGCTGCTTACCGGCCGGGAGATCCCGGACGGGCAGCTTGGGCTGGACGCTGAATGCCGGGGGCTTACCGTTCTGCCCGGCGCGGACGCAAGGGAGTTCCTCGCGTTCACACGGCCCGGCTTCGACCGGCGTTCATACAGCAATTGCTTCATGAGCGTGTTGAAGAAGACGTTTCCTGAGCGGCTGACCATATCGCTCCGCGGGGAGACGAGGCCGTGCATCGCGTGCGGTTTTTGCGAGGAGGTGTGTCCCGCGGGCATCATGCCGTACCTCGTCCACAGGTACCTCTACCAGGACGAACTCGAGGAAGTGGAGAGGGTGAGGGTGGACCTGTGTGTCGGGTGCGGCCTGTGCTCTTACGTCTGCCCTTCGAAGATAGAGCTGGCGGGGGACATGGCCGATGCCCGGGAGAGAATACGGCAGGAACTGCATGTTGAAGTCGAAGCGGAAGGGACCGGCTGATGAAGTGGCTTCTTGATCTTCTTGACCGCCTTCGCCCCGTTTTCGGGGAGGGAGGGCGACTGCGGGCGATGAAGCCTGTCTTCGATGCGGCGGACGGTCTTTTCTTCCTCGCTCCGGAGAAGACGAAACGTGCCCCGCATGCCCGGGACCCGCTGGATGTCAAGCGATACATGACGGCGGCGCTGATAGCCGTCCTGCCCTGCATGGCGGCCGGGGTGTATTTCTTCGGGTTGCGAGTCCTTGCGATGATCGCGGTGTCATACGCCGTCGGCGGCGCGATAGAAGTGCTTTTTTCCGTCGTCCGGAAGGAGGAACTCAACGAGGGTTTCCTGGTGACGGGGCTCATCTTCCCGCTGGTGCTCCCTCCTGGGCTGCCGCTGTGGATGGTGGCGGTCGGGATAGCGTTCGGCGTGGTGGTGGGCAAGGAGCTGTTCGGCGGCACGGGACGTAACCTCTTTAACCCGGCCCTCGTCGGACGGTGCTTCCTTGCGCTGGGGTACCCTGCGGCAATGTCGTCAGGCTGGATCGCTCCGGGGGCGTGGCCCCTGGGTCGGCTCACGCAGTACGCGGAAGCCGCAGCGGACGCCGTCAGCTCCGCCACCCCGCTGGTGGAAGCGAAGCAGGGCGTGATGGCGGGCATCTCCGCGCTTCTTGCCGGGAACGTATCAGGGAGCGTAGGAGAGACTTCGGCTGTCCTGATCCTTATCGGAGGCCTGTTTCTTGTTGCGACGCGGGTGGCGAACTGGCGGACCGTGGCCGGAGCCCTTGGCAGCTTCGTCGTCCTGGGCGCGCTGATGCAGGTGGTGCGGCCGCAGGCGTTCGGGCCGGTCGTCTGGCATGTCTTTGCCGGCGGCCTGCTGTTCGGTTTTTTCTTCATGGCGACCGATCCGGTGACGAGCCCCATCACAAACGGGGGAAAGTGGACATACGGCATCATAATCGGGTGCGCGACGCTTCTTATAAGGAACCTCACAGGTTACGTGGAAGGCGTTATGTTTGCCATCCTGCTCGGTAATATCGTTGCGCCGCTGCTGGACGAGGTGTCTTTCCGGATAAGGATAGGGAGGCTGCAGCGTGCGGGATAAGCTCTATACCCTCTTATACGCGGCGGTCCTTGGGACGGTATGTGCGCTGCTCCTGGCTGGGGCCGGGCGGTTTACAGAGCCCTACCGGGAGGCCAACGCGAAAGCGGAAGAGGTACGCAACATACTCGCTGTCCTGGAAGTGCCTTTCGAGTCCACCGCCAAGTCCGGCGAGTTGCTTGAGATATTCGAGAGGGCGGTGCGCAGCGAGCCCATCGGGAGCATCACGGCGTACGTCTTCGCGGGCGAAGAAGGAGCGGTCGAGGCCGTGGCCGTACCCTTTTCCGGGCAGGGGGTCTGGGGCCCCATCAAGGGCCTGCTGGCGCTGGCGCCCGACATGAGGACCATAAAGGGAGTGACTTTCTACGAGCAGGAGGAGACGCCGGGGCTGGGCGGCGAGATAGCCTCTGAATTGTTTCGCAGCCACTTCAGGGGGAAGATGATCCATGACGCCGCCGGCAAGCCCGGCATCCGCATCGTGCGGGGCACGAGCAGCGGCGCTCAGAACGAGGTGGACGGCATCAGCGGTGCGTCCATGACCTGCAGGAAGGTGGAGACGATGCTCAACAGCGTGATAGAGACAATAGTGAAGGAGAGCGGCAGCGATGGCTAACGGCCCGGCAGCCATAGGCACCGGCCCGGCAGCAGGCGGCGGGGGCGGGGCGTGCTCTCCCTGCGGCGGCAAGGGTAAGCAGACGCTGAAAGACGGAGCCTTCGGCAACAATCCCATCTGCATGCAGATACTCGGGATCTGCTCGGCGCTGGCGGTCACGAACCGCCTGGAGAATGCGCTGGTGATGGGCGGGGCGCTGGTGTTCGTGACGACGATGTCAAACCTGCTGGTGTCGCTTCTGCGCAAGGCGACGCCCCGTCGCATACGGATGATAGCGGAGATGGCCATAATCGCCACTTTCGTCATACTGTTCGATCTGTTCCTGAAAGCGTTCTGCTTTCCGATGTCCCAGCAGCTGGGCCCCTACGTCGGGCTGATAATCACGAACTGCATCGTCATGGGGCGCGCCGAGGCCTTTGCTCTGCAGAACCCCCCCGCGCTGTCGGCTGTGGACGGGCTTGCCAACGGGCTTGGCTACGCGGCGGTGCTGGCGGTGATAGCCGTGTTCAGGGAAGTCATCGGGAGCGGGCAGCTGCAGATACTGGGGCTGACCATGGACGTGCGCGACTGGTACACGCCGAACCAGGTTATGATACTTGCGCCGGGGGCATTCCTCGCGCTGGGGTTCCTGACTGCGGTCTATAACGTGCTGAAGAAGCCGGAGCCAGAGGAGAAGAAACCGTGAGCGAGACTTCGGCCCTGGTCATCATAGTAGCAGCCATCTTCACCAACAATATCCTGCTCACGAACTTCCTCGGGATGTGCTCGTTCCTGGCATGCTCCCGCCAGATCGACACCGCAGCCGGCCTCGGGGCGGCTGTCATCTTCGTTATGACCTGTACCACCACGCTCAACTACCTCATCTACCACGGTATTCTCGCGAAGGGAGCTCCGCTCTGCCAGGCGGACCTGACCTTCCTGACTTTCATCATCTTCATCGCGGTCATCGCCTCGTTCGTCCAGTTCGTCGAGATGTTCATCGAGCGTTTCAGCCCCAAGCTCTACTATGCGCTCGGGATATTCCTGCCGCTGATAACGGTCAACTGTGCGATACTGGGCGCGGCCCTGTTCATGATAATCCGCAAGTACTCGCTGGTCCAGTCGGCCGGCTTCGGGTTCGGCGCGGGGGTCGGCTGGGCCCTGGCCATAATCCTCATGGCGGGACTCAGGCAGAAGATGGGTTACAGCAACGTGCCGCGGGCGTTCCAGGGCGTGGCCATCACCATGATAGTGACCGGGGTGATGGCGATGGCGTTCATGGGGTTCGCGGGGATGGTGAGCATCCAGTAGAGAGAATCACACGGAGATGGGTATGCTCCTCAGTGTAGCTGTGCTTGCGGGACTTTTCACTGTGCTGGCCGCGGGGCTGCTTGTGGCAGAGCGGTTCCTGGTCAACTACGGCGTAGCGCAGATGGATGTCAATTCCGGAGAGCGGGTACTGGAAGTCGAAGGCGGCCAGACGCTGCTCTCTGCGCTCTATGAGCAGGAGATCTTCATCCCGTCCGCCTGCGGCGGCAGGTCTTCATGCGGGCACTGCAAGGTCACGGTCGTCTCGGGTGGTGGGCCCGTCCTGCCGACCGAACAGCTCTATGTCACGCGCAAGGAGATCCGCCTGGGCGTCCGTCTCGCTTGCCAGGTGAAGGTCCGGGAGGACATCCAGCTTCGAATTCCCGAGCAGCTCTTGAACGTCAAGCTGTTCACGGCACGAGTCGAGAGCAGCCGCGTCGTCACGCCCGATACGAAAGAAGTGCGCCTGTCGCTGGTGGAGCCGGCAGAGATATCGCACCACCCGGGGCACTACGTCCAGGTACAGGCGCCGTCCCCGGACGGGCCGGTGTCCCGTGCTTACTCCATCAGTTCGCCGGTATATGAGACCGGCCTTGTGGAACTGATAGTCCGGCTCGTCCCGGGTGGCATCGGCTCGACATATATCCACAACCTCCAGGTCGGAGACCCTGTCACTTTCACGGGTCCGTTCGGCGAGTTTGTCCTCAGCGAGGATCCGTCGACGGAGATAGTGTGCGTGGCGGGCGGCTGCGGGATGGCGCCCGTGAAGAACATCATCTATTCCATCTACAGGCAGTGGCCGGACAGGCTCTGCTGGCTTTTCTTCGGCTGTCGTACGACAAACGATGTCTTCTACCTGGATGAGTTCAGGGCGCTGGCAGCGGAGCATCCTTCGCTCAAGATCGTGTATGCGCTGTCGGACCCGCTGGACTCGGGCGAGGCATGGGACGGGGAGACCGGCTTTGTCCATCTGGCTGTCGACAAGCACTTGGAGCCGGGCGTGAAACGGCAGGCCTTCATGTGCGGGCCGCCTCCGATGATAGAGGCAGTCACCGGGGTACTCGGGGAAAAGGGACTGCGCCCGGACGACATATTCTATGACAAGTTCTAGGAGCAGGTACGCGGGATGTTTCCTGCCGGCGAGGCGCCGGGCCAGGATGCAGGCGGACAGGGCCTGATGGCTGCTTCGGATCCAGGACATCGTGGTCTGTACGAACTGCCGCTTCCGCGGCAGGGCGGTGCCTCGAAGGAGGCCGGCTCGCTCGCCTCCGGTGTTATCGGGGGCGAGCATTTCCTTGTGAGGTATGTCGCGTGGCTGTGCAGGTTCCGCTGGTTCGTGGCCGGCGTGTTCTTCGCATACGGGGCCCTCAGCCTTTCACCGGGACTGCTGCCGGCTGCCGGTCTCAGCCCGCAGCCGCGCTGGCCTTTTGTGGGGGCGATGCTCCTCGTCCTCCTGAACGTGGTCTTCCTTTTGCACGGTCGCGTACTTGCAGGGCGGGGAAATGCACGGGGAGCCAAGTCGAGCCTGTGGGCTCAGATCATTATAGACCTGCTGGTGCTGACCGCGGTCGTGCACTACCTCGGCAGCCTGGAGACCTACGTCGCGTTCGCGTATCTTTTCCACATAGTGCTGGCGTGCATATTCTTCTCCCGCGTGCGCGCCCTGCAGGTGGTGGCAATATCGGGCATTCTTTACCTCGCATGTGTTATGCTGGAGGAGGCGGGAATACTCGGGCCGGCAGGCATCTACATCGACCGGGCACTGCGGGAAGAGATCAGCAGGAGGCCGGTCGCGGTGGTCATGAACACCGTGTCGGTCCTCTACATCTGGACGGTGGTATGGTACCTGGCTTCGCACGTCTCCAAGCGTCTGAGGCGCCGGGACCGGGAGCTTGCGGAGACTAACCTCCGCCTGGTGGAGGCACAGGAGGCGAAGACCAAGCATATGCTCCGCACGACACACGAGCTGAAAGCCCCCTTTGCGGCTGTCCATGCAAACGTCCAGCTGCTCTTGAATGGTCTCTGCGGGACGCTTCCGGGCGAGGCGAACGAGGTGCTCGGGAGGGTATCGGCACGCTGCACCCATCTCGCCAGGGAGATACAGCAGATGCTGCAGCTGGCGAATCTGAGGCAGAAGGCGGAGGGTCCTCTGGAAATGGTGCGCCTGGACCTGGGCGAGACACTCGAGTGGGCGGTCGAGCACATCCAGCCATCTGCAGTCCAGCAGGGGATCGAGATAGAGAAGTACATCTGCCCCTCTTACACGGAGGCCGTAGAGGACCACATGAGGATGCTCTTCTCGAACCTGCTGTCCAATGCGGTCACCTATTCTCACAAGGGAGGGAAGGTCCGCGCAAGTTGCGTTGCGTCGGATGAGGGCGGGACCGTCATCACCATAGAGGACGAGGGTATCGGCATACCGGAAGACAAGCTGCCGCACGTTTTCGAGGAGTATTACCGCACGAACGAGGCCGTACAGCACAACAGGAACTCCACGGGTCTCGGTCTGGCGATCGTGCAGCAAATAGCAGAGACGTATCGCATACGGGTGCTTGTCAGGAGCAAGGTCGGGGAAGGTACAATGTTCACTCTGGGTTTTTCTCCTGTGGGCAGCCGCCCCGGGAGGGAGAAAGGGAAGGGGGTCGCTGGTGGCTTATCTGCTGATAGTAGACGATGACGAGGACTTCGCAAGCGCGATGGCGAAGGTGTTGACAGATGCAGGGTACGAGGTCGCGATGGAGTTGACGACCGAGAGCGGGCTGGAGAGCATGAAGAAGAAGCGCCCGGACCTGGTAGTCCTGGACGTGATGTTCCCGGAGGACAGCTCGGCCGGGCTGGGCCTGGCGCGGAAGATGCGGCAGGTGATGAAGGAGCTGGAGACCGTTCCGGTCCTTATGCTTACGGCCGTCAACAAGTCGTTCCCAGTCGGGTTGAGTGCCCACGACATCGACGACGACTGGCTTCCGGTAAGCGACTTCGTAGAGAAGCCGGTCGATTTCGACGTACTGAAGAGCAAGGTCTCCGCGCTGCTCGAGCGGGCATCCTCGGGCAAGGGGTAGTAGGCCCTCAGACAGACCGCGGGCGAATTTGCCGCGGGCGAATCTGCCGCGGGCGAATCTGCCCGCGGGACGGCTTATCCGGCAGAGCGCAGCATCGTAAGGAGCATCTTGAAGCGTTCGGGGTCCGGTGCACCCGGGTAGCGGGTTAGCCCGCGGAGCGTAGCATCGTAAGTAGCATTTTGAAGCGCCCGGGTGCCCTCAGCGCGTGCGGGACGTTGGCGGGCATCACTACGAGCTCGCCGGCAGCCGCCATGACGGGCTTGCCGCCTATGAGGAGCTCTGCTTCCCCGTCGAGCACCTGGACCAGCGCATCAAAAGGAGCCGAGTGCTCGCTCAGACCCTCTCCTGCATCGAAAGCAAACAGGGTGACGGTCCCTGCCTTGTTCTCCGCCAGTGTGCGGCTGACGATGGCCCCTTCAGCATACTCTACGAGCCCGCTGAGGCGGTGCGCCTCGGCCGCGGGTAGCTGCCCTCCACCTGCGTGAGCGTCTTTCTTCCCGGGCATATCAGTCCCCTCCCTAAAGTTTATGCCCCGCGTCCGGCCGGGGCGGTCCCCTGGCGCTGCGGCCCAAGGATCTTGCCGGCGAGCGCGCTGCCCAGTGCCCGGCACTTTTCGAGGTCCGCGTCGCCTGGCTGCCACTTGCACTTGATCCCCGGGCAGGCGATCGCTACGCCTGCCGCGGTCAGCATCTCCTCCAGGACTCCCATGGCTTCCCCGCTCCAGCCGTACGAGCCGAAAGCCGCGCCGATCTTGTTCTTGAACTTGAGGCCCTTCAGTTCAGCCAGCAGGGGCATTATGCCCGGCAGGGGCCCGCTGTTGACGGTCGGGGAACCGACTACCAGTGTCCCGGCCTTGAATATCTCCACGAGGAGATCGTTGCGGTCCGTCACTGCCGTGTGAAATATCTTGTGCGGTATGCCGGCCGCCGCCAGGCCGTCGCCGATCGCCCCGGCCATCCGTTTCGTCCCGCCCCACATGGTGTCGTAGACGATGACCGCGCCCGGCTTCGGCTCTTGCCGTGCCCACTCCTGGTACTTCCGGATTATCTGGACGGGGTCCTCGCGCCATATGACGCCGTGGCTGGGGGCGATGACGTCCACCGGGAGCCCCAGCGCAAGCACTTCGTCTATCTTCTTGAGCACCCGGTCGCTGAACGGTGTCAGGATGTTGGCGTAATACTTCACCGCCTCCTCGTAGAGCTCCTCCTGGTCGACCTGGTCGTTGAACCTGAACGCGGTGGCATAGTGCTGGCCAAAGGCGTCGTTGGGCATCAGTACCCGTACATCCGTCAGGTAGGTGAACCTCGAGTCAGGCAAGTGAAGCATAGGGGCCTCGACGAAGACGAGTTCGTTCTTGCCGATGGAGATGCGGTCACCGGTCATCACCGGCTTGAAGTCCCACGGCTGGTGGTAGTGGCCGGGGATGCTCTCGGCGCCCCGTTTCGAGACCAGGACGGCGGCGCCCGGCGCGTGGCGCATCACTGCGGGCAGGGATCCGGAGTGGTCCGGCTCGGCGTGGTTTGCCACCACGATGTCGATCCCGGCGGGATCGGTCACCTCGCTGATATTCCGGATGAGCTGGTCCTGAAAGGGTTCCCACACTGAGTCCACCAGCACGGTCTTCTCGTCCGTGATGAGGTAGGAGTTGTAGGTGGTGCCCCTGTGGGTGGAGAGTTCATGCCCGTGAAAGTGCCTTATGTCCCAGTCGGTGATACCTACCCAGTAGACTCCCGGCTTGATCTCGGTTATCATCCCGCTTTTCCCTCCTGCCCGCCAGAGTGGGTTCCCCGAGCATGCCCGTTGGAGAGCCATTCTCTCACACGGCTGCATTTTTGAAAAGGGCTTTCGCGGCGTGCGCTTTGCCGGCGCGCGGGCGCAGGCCTTGCGGCCGGGCTCTCACGTCGGTGCAGCGGGGGGTGCGAACGGCCGTGGGCCGGCCGCATTTCGGCTTGCCGGGCGGGTCCCCATCTGGTATTATTCGACGGGTGTATTGCTGGAACGGGCCGAACATACGAAAGGATGTGAGTAGGCGATGAAACGGGTGGTCCTCTACGACACCACGCTCAGAGACGGGATGCAGGCGGAGGGGATCTCCTTCTCCGTGCGCGACAAGCTGGGCATCGCGGAGAAGCTGGATGATCTCGGGATCCACTACATCGAGGGCGGGAACCCGGGCTCCAATCCAAAGGACGTGGCCTTCTTCCGCGAGGCCAGGAGTCTCAAGTTCAAGCGGGCGCGGCTCACGGTTTTCGGCTCGACCCGCCGCAGGGGGATGACTGCCGGCAAGGACCCGGGCCTGGCGGGGCTGCTGAAAGCCGGCACTCCCGTTGTGACCCTGTTCGGGAAGAGCTGGCTCCTGCACGTCAGGGAGGTGCTGGGTGTGTCCAGGGCGGAAAACCTGAGGATGATCGAGAGCTCTGTCCGGTACATCCGGAAGCGGGGTCGCGAGGTGGTCTACGATGCAGAGCACTTTTTCGATGGGTACAGGGACAATCCCTCCTATTGCCTTGATACTCTCCGCTGCGCGGTCCGGGGAGGCGCCGACTGCGTGGTCCTCTGCGACACCAACGGCGGCACGCTTCCGCACGAGGTGGAGCGAGTAGTGGGCGAGGTGGCGGCGGAGATGCGCGGCTGCGGGGCATCGCTCGGTATCCACTGCCACAACGATTCGGGCGTGGCGGTGGCCAACACGCTGCTTGGTGTGAGCTGCGGCCTGACGCACGTGCAGGGCACCATGAACGGCTACGGGGAGCGGTGCGCGAATGCCGACCTCACGAGCGTGATCCCCAACTTGAAGCTCAAGATGGGGGTGAACTGCATCAGCGATGCCCGGCTCGCAAAGCTGACCGAGGTGTCGCGCTATATCAGCGAGGTGGCGAATGTCGTGCCCGATGACCGGCAGCCCTATGTCGGCGTGAGTGCTTTTGCCCATAAGGGCGGCATGCACGTCGATGCCGTGCGGAAGAACCCGCGCACTTTCGAGCACGTGCCTCCGCCCGCTGTGGGAAACCGGCGCCGGGTGCTGGTATCGGAGGTCTCGGGACGCAGCAACGTGATCTACAAGGCCGCTCAGTACGGCATCGATCTCTCGAAAGACAGGCCCGAGACGAGAAAGATCCTCGCGCTGATGAAAGGACTCGAGCACCAGGGGTACCAGTTCGAGGCGGCGGACGGCTCCTTCAAGCTGCTCATGAGAAAGGCCCTGGGGAAGTACCGGAAGTTCTTCGACCTGGAAGGTTTCAGGGTCAGCGTTGAGAAGCGCGAGGACGACCGCCTGATCTCGGAGGCTACAATAAAGGTGCGGGTAAAGGGGACACAAGAACACACGGCCAGCGAAGGTGACGGCCCGGTCAACGCCCTCGACAACGCGCTGAGGAAGGCGCTGGAGGAGTTCTACCCGACGCTTGCCGAGATGCATCTCACCGACTTCAAGGTGCGCGTGCTGGATGCGAAGCAGGGGACCGCGGCGAAGGTGCGGGTGCTCATCGAATCGCGGGACCACGAGGAGACCTGGGGCACGGTGGGATTGAGCGAGAACATCATGGAGGCAAGCTGGCAGGCGCTGGTCGACAGCGTAGAGTACAAATTGCTAAAAGATTCGGGCAGAGCGAGGTCTGGCCGAATCCTTCAGGATCATGGCAAGCAGGCTGTGAAGAGAAAGGCGAAGAGGCGGTGAAGGAACAGGAACTTGCCACGAAGTATGATCCCACGGAAGTGGAGGACCGCTGGTACCGCAAGTGGGAGGCCAGCGGGGTCTTCCACGGCGAGGTGAACTGTGACAGGAAGCCTTTCTGCGTTGTGATACCCCCTCCCAATATCACCGGCAACCTTACCATCGGCCACATCATGGACAACACTCCCCAGGACATAAT